>Ga0114983_1000486_pt1 | contig 17113 bp, 14 predicted proteins | sample Shrwel_input2_RT_FD_87182 | JGI IMG/M metagenome (GOLD analysis project Ga0114983, IMG submission 87182) | Subsurface microbial communities from deep shales in Ohio, USA - Utica-3 well 1 S input2 RT | ecosystem: Environmental > Aquatic > Deep subsurface > Shale gas/oil reservoir > Produced... | reverse complement strand
TCTCTTCAAGAAAGTCGGCAAAGCAGTTTTGAATAGACATAAAAAATCGGAAACCTACAAACAGGTTTCCGATTGTCTCTCATCAGAAGGATCGGTCAACCGATCCTTATCTGATCTACATTGTGTATATACAGGGCTTTTTGCTATCAATTAAATTCAGTCTGCTGTGAGCTCGCCACAGAGGTTTTGTTGCATCCGCCTTCTTATCTCTTCTGTGCTCAGCCCTTGAGAGAGCAAGTAATGCAACTTGGTCAAGGCGGCTTCCGTGGTCATATCGGCGCCGCTGATAACGCCGGCCTTCGCCAGGGCGTTGCCTGTGGCATAACCACCCATATTGACTTTTCCCTGCAGACACTGGGTCAGATTAATAAGCACAGTACCCTTGTCGTTGGCCCGCTTGAGAGTTTCTAGCAACGCGGGGTCCTGCGGTGCATTGCCGACACCATAGGTCAGTAATATCAGAGCTTTTACCGGCTGCTGCAGTATGTTGTTGAATACTTCGGTGGAGATCCCTGGATACAGAGTGACTACTCCTATGGGGTGAGGAGTAATAGGCGCTACTTTCAAGGGTTTATCGCAGGGCGGCGCAATTTTTCCGGCGCGCAGGCGAATCTTGATCCCGGCTTCCAGCAATAAAGGAAAGTTCGGCGAAGCAAAGGCATCGAAGCCATCGGCATGAGCCTTGGTGGTACGGTTGCCGCGAAATAACTTATTGTTGAAGAACAGGCAAACCTCGGCAACCGGATAGTTGGCGGCAATATACAAGGCATTGAGTAGATTGGTTTGACCGTCTGAGCGCAGCTGCGCCAATGGAATTTGCGAGCCGGTGACGATAACTGGCTTACCGAGATCCTGCAGCATAAAAGACAGTGCCGAGGCGGTAAACGCCATGGTGTCTGTGCCGTGAAGAATGACAAAGCCATCATACTTGTCATAGTTGGCCTGAATATCGTCGGCTATCATCTGCCAGTGGCTGGGAGCCATGTTGGAGGAGTCTATCAGCGGACTATATTCCTGGATCACGAACGTCGGCATCTCTTCATGGAAAAACTCCGGCATGGAGTTGACGCATTCTGTCAGGAAACCGGCGACCGGGGCAAAGCCATTACTGGTTTTTTGCATCCCTATGGTGCCGCCCGTGTATGCGACATAGATGGACTTTTTTTTGTTCATAATCTGGCTTTATTTATCATTGGAGCAAAACAGAGGCCGGATTATAGCAAATCAACCCCGGCAGCATAAGGCACAAAAAAGCCCGGCGAACCGGGCTTTCAGGATTATCAGTAACTGCAGTTATCACAGTAGAGATAGACGCCGTTAGGGTCGTCAAAGGCGGCAAACTCTTCCAGTACCTTGCTCCATTGAGTCAGCAGTTTTTCCAGTACGCTGGACTGCTTAACACTGGGGGGGAGATAAGCGGAGACACTGGCAAACATCTCCTGAATGAAGAGTTGCTCAGGTGTCAGCTCCTGCTCTATCACTCGGCTGTCAAACTTATCCAGCCCGGCCAGTTCGGCGGCTTTGGCAATGGCGTTATCGAGATCGCCAAGTTCATCCACCAGACCTAGCTCCAGGGCTTTCTTGCCGGACCAAACTCGGCCCTGGGCAATCTTATCCACCTGCTCGAGCGTCATATTGCGCTCGTTGGCGACCAGCGAGATAAAGTCTTTGTAACCACGTTCAATATGGCGCTGGATCACCGCCTTGACGCCATCGGAAAGTGGCCGGGTAACAGAAAGACCGGCCCAGTCTGAGGTGGCCACACCATCGGTATTGACGCCGATTGAAGACAGGGAATCCTCGAAGGTGGTTATCATGCCGAAGATACCGATGGATCCGGTCAGGGTTGTGGGGTTGGCATAGATATAGTCAGCGCTGGCCGAAATCCAGTATCCACCGGAGGCTGCCATGCTGCTCATACTGACGACCACAGGCTTACCGGCTTTCTTCAATGCCAGCACTTCCTGACGAATTTGCTCGGAAGCAAAGGCGCTGCCGCCGGGGCTGTCGACCCTAAGTACTACGGCCTTAATAGTGTCATCGAAGCGGGCCTTACGCAGCAGGGCGGAGGTACTTTCACCGCCGATATCACCGGCCGGCTGGCTACCGTTGAGAATATTGCCCTTGGCCACTATGATGCCAATCTCTTCTGAAGGGACTAACTCGGGCAGCGGTGCCATCAATTTGGCATAGTCATAGTAGCTTATCTGCTTAAAGCTATCGCCTTCCTTGCTTTTGCCCACTAAGTCCAACATCGCCAGACGGAAGTCCTCGGCGCTGGCCAGTTTATCGACCCACTTCAGGTTAACCGCCATGGCGCCTGAATCGCCGTCGGCTTGCTCCAACTCTGCCAAATAAGCTGTGGCATTAAGACCCAGGCTGGACTTGTCTATGCCGCGATTGGCTGCCACTGTTTCTGTATAGCTGCCCCAGATGTCGTTGAGCAGAACAGAGTTCGCTTCCTTGGCCGCTTCTGACATGTCATCACGGATAAAAGGCTCAACCGCTGACTTGAAAGTGCCGACACGGAAAATGTGCGCTTTAATTTTTAACTTATCCAGCGCCGACTTATAGTATTGGCGGTAGCGGCTTAATCCATCTACCGCCACCATGCCCTCAGGGTTGAGGTAGACAGTATCGGCAAAACTCGCCAGGAAATACTGGTTCTGATCGTAATAGTTACCTATGGCGACTACAGGCTTGCCGCTACTTTTGAACTCGTTGAGTGCCTGGCCTATGGCGCTGAGCTTACTCAGGCCGCCGTATTGCAACTCGGATAGATCCAACACCAGGGCCTTGATCCGCTTGTCATTGGTGGCGCTGTTAATGGTATAGAGCACATCACTCAATAAGACTTCGCCGTTTGCATCAGGCCCCTTACCTTGGTTTAGCATCGCCTCGAACGGGTCAATCTGGCGCTTCTGATCCACTATGCCACCGGCCAGGTTCAACACCAGCGCCGAACCATCCTCAACTTGGATTTTATCGCTGCTGACCATGGCGATGACCACGGCTATCAAAGCGATGAAAAACAGTGGGAAGAACACTAGGTTCAATACCAACTTGCGAATGAAGTTGATCACATTCCAGATCAACATCAGGGTATTCTTGGTTGTCAGGGGTTTTGCGGACATAGCCACTCCATTTTTCCATGCATTCTGCTAATGCTAACTGAAAATAGCAGCAACGGGAAAATACATTTGTAAGTGATTTTATTCCCGAGCTTCACCGGCTTAGTCGAAGGGAGATTGGCAATGCATGCTTTATGTTGAGCTTGATGGCGGCTCAGGTTATGCTGATTTAAATCACTTGTTTAAAAAGGATGTTTTAATGTCGGGCTTTCCTCATTTATTAGAACCCTTGGATCTGGGATTTACCCAGCTGAGAAACCGGGTACTCATGGGTTCCATGCATACCGGGTTGGAAGAAGAAAAGGGCGGTTTTGAGAAACTGGCACACTTCTACAAGGAGCGGGCGCTGGGTGGTGTGGGTTTGATTGTCACCGGCGGCATTGCGCCCAACTTTCGCGGCCGTTTGGCCCCCAATGCCTGTCAGCTGAGCTTTCCCTGGCAAGTGGGCAAACACCAAATCGTTACCCGAGCTGTACATGAGGGCGGCGCCAAGATCTGTATGCAGATCCTTCATGCCGGTCGTTACGGCTATCATCCTTTTTCGCTGGCACCGAGCAAGGTCAAATCGCCCATTACCCCATTTACGCCGAGCGCCATGTCTTTGCGGCAAATCCGCGGCACCATAAAGGATTATGCCACCTCTGCCGAACTGGCCAAACGGGCCGGTTATGATGGCGTGGAGGTGATGGGCTCTGAAGGCTATCTCATCAATCAGTTCATCTGTGAGCGGGTCAATCAGCGCAGCGATGATTACGGCGGCAGTTTTGCCAACCGTATTCGCCTGCCACTGGAAATTGTTCGCGCTATCCGCGCCAAGGTTGGGCCCGAGTTCATCATTATTTTTCGTCTGTCTATGCTGGATCTGGTCGACAAGGGCTCAAGCCTTGAGGAGGTCATAGAGCTTGGCAAAGCGCTGGAACAAGCTGGTGTCACTATCATCAATACCGGTATAGGTTGGCATGAAGCCAGGATCCCGACCATAGCCACCAGCGTACCCAGAGGCGCCTTTGCCTGGGTCACTGAACGTTTGAAAAAAGAACTCAGTGTTCCTTTGGTGGCCACCAACAGGATCAATATGCCTGAGATAGCCGAGCAGATCCTCGCCTCGGGGCAGGCGGATATGGTTTCCATGGCAAGGCCCTTCCTGGCCGATCCTGAGTTTGTTAACAAAGCCGCGGCCAATCAAAGCGAAGCCATCAATACCTGCATCGGCTGCAATCAGGCTTGTCTCGATCATACCTTCTCACTCAAGCGCGCTACTTGCCTGGTTAATCCAAGAGCCTGCTATGAGACAGAAATTAATTTCCCCAAGACTGAGTCACCCAAACGCCTGGCTGTGATGGGCGCGGGTCCGGCTGGGATGGCATTTGCCGTCTACGCAGCTGAGCGGGGACACAAGGTGACCTTGTTTGAAGCCCGAGATGAAGTCGGTGGCCAGTTTAACCTGGCGCGCAAGATCCCAGGTAAAGAGGAGTTCAACGAAACCATACGCTACTTCAAGAATCGCCTCGCACATTTTAAGGTGGACTTGCGTTTGAATACGCCGCTCAACGCCTCAGTGCTCAGGGATGAAGCTTTTGATGAGTTGGTGGTAGCCAGTGGTGTCGTGCCAAGAGATCTCAACTTGCCCGGATTTGATTCTCCCAAGGTGGTCAGCTATCAACAGGTGCTGCGGGGAGAGGTGGAAGTCGGCCAGCGGGTGGCACTTATCGGCGCCGGCGGCATAGGTTTTGACTTGGCGCATTTCCTCGGCGAGCAGGAGTCCAGCACACTGGAGCCGGAGCGCTGGTATCGTCAGTGGGGCATAGACACAAGTTACGCCGAGCGCGGCGGACTGGCCAAACAAGCCCAGGCGCATGCCCCGGCCAGAGAGCTGTATTTGTTGCAACGCAAGAAGAGCAAGCTGGGTAAAGGCTTAGGTAAGACCACGGGCTGGATCCATCGCATGGTGCTTAAGCAGCACAAGGTGACAGAGCTCAGTAGGGTCAGCTATGAGCGCTTTGATGACCAGGGATTGCACATACTGATTGATGACAAACCGCAGCTGCTGCCTGTGGATACTGTGGTGATCTGCGCAGGTCAGGAATCCAACCGCGCGCTGTTGCCGGAACTGGAAGAGTGCGGCTTGCCAATGCACCTCATTGGCGGCGTTGATGTCGCTGCCGAGTTGGATGCCAAACGCGCCATTCGTCAGGGTGCCGAATTGGCGATGCGAATTTAGTCTCTAACCGGGCTTAACTCCCCGCCACGGCGGGGATTTTTTTGCTTTACTTATAACCTTATTGTCGAAAAGCGGACATACAAGGGCATCGGATTGGGGAGATATCAATGATGAAAACTACCATGGCGAGTAGCTGCGCGCTGGCGCTGTTGACCGGCTTGAGTTTAGTGGCAACCGCCGCTGATTCAGATAATCCGGTTTCCGTTGAAACGCCTGCCTATGATAAGGCTCTGGCCCATGCACTCGGTGCCGATCAATATGGTATGAAACCTTATGTAATGGCGTTTTTAAAGGCGGGTCCCAATCGAAGTGGCAGCAAAGAACAGCGCGCCGAGCTTCAAAGAGCGCACATGAACCATATTCAGCGCTTGGCGCATGAGGGCAAACTCGTGTTGGCCGGGCCCTTTATTGATGGTGGCGAGTGGCGGGGGATTTATATCTTTGATGTTGCCAGTTTGGCTGAGGCGGAAGCCTTGACGGCCAGCGATCCTGCGGTTCAGGCCGGTAGCCTTATCATGGAACTTAAAGCCTGGTACGGCAGTGCGGCATTGCTGGAGGTCAACCGTATTCACGCCCGGATAGCCGAGTCACAGCCTTGAGTGACAAGCTCCGCTAGCACCACTATATGAGTATGAGCGTTTCAAAGTCGCTTGAGAATATCGTTCGGCACTGAGCTCAACCCGGGCGGCGGTAAAAAACCGCCCAAGCCGCGTTCGATACGCAGATGCTGCAAATCCAGCGCTCGGGTCAGGGGCACGAAGAGGACGCCGGGATGCAGGATATATTCGCTCACCAGGTTGAAGCCGCCGCCACAGATAACCTTTTGATACTGCCAGCCAATATCTGAGGCCGGGTACAGCTGCAGCCGGGTTAATCCGGGTTCGTGCTCTTTGTTGGTGCAGTTGTTGAAGTCGCTCAGAGCACTCTTATCAAGGGATTTGCTATCAAGGGGGTTGCTATTAAAGCCTGCGTCGGCGCTTGGGTGCGGCGGCGCAATAATATCTATCGCTTCTACCGCCTTTGTGGCGTGTTCAAGCAGCAAAGCCTGTTCGGCAAGGCTTCCCGAGTGGATCACCAGAGTCTGTTTAGGCTTTTCAAAACCATTTGGGGTTGCGCCTTTGGACTTGCCTTCGCCGAGTAATGGCAGCCAGAAGCGTTGGCCCGTTTGATTGGAGAGCGCCTGTTCCTGCTCCGGGGTTGGCCATTCACAAAACCAGATTTGCTGAAAACGGGGAATATGGGCAACGCGCTGGCGATAGACATTCCAATTGAGCAATCTGGCGATATAGACAAGTTTGCCAGGCAAGAGAATATCCCCAAGTTCGCCCCAAATGCCCCCGGGGAAGGCATCTATCAGCATGAGCCGACACTCTTGTTGCTTATTGAGCGATGCCAGTAACTGCGTGAGCCAAGCGCTGAGTTCGGCTCGGCTCTGAAGCCTGGGCGGCAGACTGATGTGTTGAATGCCCTTTGGTAGCAGCGCATCGACCGCTAATGGCAGCGGACTTGTGATCACCAACGCTTGCTGCGCCTTGATAAAGCCGAGCACTTTCAGTGCCCGGCTCAAGTGCCCGAGCCCGCCGCCGGGGGCGTAATAGATAAGCATCAGTGACTCGCCGTTTGAGCGACCAGTGTCTTGATGGCAGCCAAATAACGCTCGGCTTCAGCCTCGGCGCCGCATTGACTCAGTACCGTTTGGTACAAGGCCTGGCTCTTGGCAGCGCGAATCGAAGCCGTATCGGTTTGCCAATGCACCAACGCATCCAAAAGCCACTCCGCAGAAGTTGGATGAAACAGATAACCTGAGTCCGTTTGACCGCGGAGATTATGGGCCGCGTCACTGTCAGTCAAACGGCTTTCTAAGACATGCTTTTCGCGCTCATGCAGACTGTCGAAGATAAGATCGGCCATACCGCCGCAGCAGGCGCCGAGCACAGGGATGTTGAGCGCCGCCGCCTCCAGCAGCACATTGGGGGTTCCCTCATAGAAAGAGGGAATGGCGATAAGGTCGCATACCAGATAACGGCTTATCAGCTGATACCTGTCAAGAAACGGCTCCAGGGTGTAACTGCCCTCGGGCAGGGTCTGCAACAGCTCGGCGGCGCTTTCATCCAGCTCGCCAATCAACAACAGATGGCAGTTGTTTACCAAGGGGCTGCGTTTGAAGGTCTCGATAAAAAAGGCCAAACCTTTTTTCTCTTTCAAATGACCGAAAAGGCCAATCACAGGCTGACTGGGATTTTTCAGATTATTGGAACGCCAGGCTTTGGCTTGCTCTTTATCCAGCGGCAATGGCTGCCAACGTTCGCTATCCAGGCCATTACTCATGTTGTGCACTCTGACTTGCGGCCACAGGGCTTTGACCCGTTTTGCCTTGTCGGCGCTGACGGTCAATATCAGCGCGCTGGCTTGCAGCGTATCCTGCAGCACTTGATAGCGACGATGATCGAGAATACTCAAGTCAAAGTCATTGCCGCGCAGCAATGTGATGAGCGGTAACCCAAACCAGGCGGCAAAGATGCGCCCGGCATGCATGGAGAAGGGATAGCCATAGGCAACAACAGCATCATATTCACCCTCCAGCTTATGCCATAGAAGATTGAGCGAGTGCGCCGGGTTGCTACCCATGGGGAAGCTGTGATCGCAACCCTGCTCGGCAAAATAGCCGGTCTCCTTTTCCAGGCCGCCGGAGCGTAAATGATAAAGGGTGATATGTACCCCGAGTCGCCGCAAATGGCGCACCAGTCTATCGCAGGATAGTGCCATGCCGCCTTTGGCCGGCGGGTAGTGTTGAGTCAGCCACAGTAGCCTGGGGTTAGCTGTCATAGATATCCCGATACTCGTAATCCGGCAACTGCTCATCATCTTCGTCGACAGGGAGCTCAAAAGCGGCAAAGTCCTCGGCATCAAACTCCTTGTTGTAACTGCCGTGTTTGGTGTGCAGTTGGTACCAGGCACTGCCGAGATACAGTTGTTTGAGGGCGAAACCGGCAAGCGGATCCTCAGGTTTAACGCCTTGTAGGCTCAATTGCTCATATTTGGTGCCTGAGCGCGGATCTTCATAGACTTCCTTGCCAACCTTCAAGGGTTTGGCGGCGCACTGAAAACACAGACAGGTTTTGGGATCCAGATGATGTTCGCAGACACTGGCTTGGCACTCACTGCAACTGCCAACGGCAGGTTGGCCGCAAGGGCTGAGGGTGAAAAAACCGATTTTTAGCTGACACTGACTCATATTATCCCCTGGCTCGAATACTGGTCTGTTGATAGGACTTGGCGATGGTTCTGAGAATATTCTCGGCATCCATCAAACGTGACTCACCGATAAATTTAAAGGTGGAGTTGGATTTCACCTTGGTGATGCCGTTTTGAGTCTGTGCCTTGCTAGTTGGTGCCAGTTTACCCTGGCGTAGATGATAAAATTCAGCATTCAGCGTCAGGCAGCTGCGAATGCTGCGCCGTCCCTTGTACTTGATCTTGGTTTTGACCTTGCCTCGGGCGTTGCGACGGGTGCGTTTACGACGACAGATAACATCATCCACCCGCAGTTGCAGCTCATTGCCGTCTTTGAGTTTGGCCCTGAATTGCAACAGTGGCACTTCAAAGTAGGCCAGTTGGGTGCTCTTCTCGGGCTTTTCGGTTCGGGCTGGCTTACGCTTGTGTATGGAGTCGAGATCCAGTTTCAGCTGTACGCTGTTAGTCTCCATCGCCAATACCTGCATTAACTTGATAAGACCGGTGCGCACATTGTCGTTGACGTCCATACGGTTGCAGCTGTGAAGCAGTAATATCGAGGCCAGGGTCAAACCCACCAAGGCATACACCACCAGGTGAGGTACGGGCAGGAATATGCTGACAATAGTGAAACCTATTAACCAATTGCGGCTGCGGCGAAACTGGCGTCTCAATGGGCTGCCCATACGATCCAATCGGGTCAGGCGCTTGAGAAACAGTAACCAGTGCTGGGTCGAATGGGTTGCATCCAACTTCTTGGTGCGGATAAATTCCTGCTCCGCCGGGGTTAACTGCTTGAACACTTTGCGCATTCGCCAGTAGTGAAGCGGGGCGTTAAAAGGGTTTACGGCTGTTTCCATATCGTTTCCTTGACATTAAACAGGTGCTATTAAACGAGTAGCTATTAAGCGCTAGCTTGCATTGGGCCTTGGCTCAGCTGGTGATACAAGTCGCTGAGCTGAGCGCAGATCTGTTGCCATTGGAACTGCTCTGCCACCCTTTGTTGGCCCTTGAGTCCCAAATCTTTGGCCTTGGCCGGTTGACTGAGCAGCTCAATGCAGGCTCTGGCGAGCTCGGAAGGCCTGGAGGGGGGAACCAAGAGCCCATGCTCTTCATGGGTTACCAGTTCACGAATGACCGGTAGATCCGAGGCGATAACTGCGGTGCCGCAAGCCATGGATTCGAGCACTTTCAAAGGGCAACATCCCTGAAGCATGTTGCGCCTGCAGGGCGTGAGCGGCGCCAAAGATGCGCTCGCGGCCTGGATTTTTTGCCTGAGACTGGCTTGGTCCAGTCCGAAATGCAGCGAAACACAATCTTCCAGTTCCATGGACTTGAGCCAGGCCTTTACCTGCCGGGCCTGGCGATTTTCGAGTGACAGGCAGAGATCAAGCCGGACCTCCAACTGCTGACGCACCAAGGCAAAAGCTTTGAGCAGATCCCTAAGACCCTGCCAGCGCTGGGCAGCACCAAAATAGATGAGCCGGGGCAGACTTGCATTCTCTGCTTGCCTCAATGGCTCGGCAGGCGGCAACTCGGCGCCGTTTGGCAGATAGACTATTGGAGTGGTAGTGCCTTTTTCAAGGCCGGCAGCCGTGAGTTTTGATGGGGTCACAATCAGATCGGCACCATCCAGGCAACGCTGCTCCCAGGCGCTGATTTTGGCCAGGGTTTTTCGCGGCAGCGACAAGTGAATAGGCAGCTCTATGCTGGGCAGGGCATTGACCTCATAGACGAGCTTTAGCGCTGGATTGTCCTTGCGATGATCCAGCAAAGGCACCCCCGCCCAGGGGTCGCGAAACTGCGCCAATGTCAGGGTATCGCGATTTTGCCTGAGCAGCGCCCCAAGCTGATTGGCATAGTCCAACGCCTTGGCAAGCACGTTATTGCCCGAGCTTGGGTTTAGCTGGTGCCTGACGATACTGACCTCGCTGCTTACCTCGTAGGGATTGCTGCCGAGTAACAGGGTTTCCTGCTGCCAGGAAGGCATCTGGGGATCACCTTGCAGATAAAGCATACCAGGGGACTGGAAGGCAAACAGGGTTGACGCCATATAACGTATATGGGTCGAAGCGCCTTTAGGCAGAGGGTAGCGATCAAAAGCGCAATAAAGACTTTTGAATGAATAACTTGAGTCTGATTTCATAAGTCCGGCAGAGTACCGGAGTCAGGCTGGATTTACAACGAAAAAACGCTTGTTTGACTGTAGGATATCTGCCATTGACGGTGTTTTTTGCGCTTGTTTCAGGCCAAGTGTTTAACCCGCAGCAGCGGCATGTCGGCGCCTTCGCTGGAGAGATCCAAGTCCAGATCTTCCGTGGGTACACAGCAGCAGGGCAGGCATTCATCAGCCTTTAACTCGGCCAGTGGCGTGGTCAGGTAAGTGACCGCGCCACTGCGCACCCGGGTCTTGCAGGCGCCGCAAAACCCGCTGCGGCACTCGGAAAAAATACTCACCTTACGGGCTTCGAGCGCTGTCAGGAGAGTCCTGTGCTCTGTGGTATACAGCAGCAGGGGCTCTCCGCGCAGCAGCACGATAGGGGCTTTGTTAAAGGTCAAAGTCGGAGAACTCATCGTCATCGACAGCCGAATCTATCTGGCCGACCAGATAGGATGACACTTCCACTTCCTGAGGCGCAACTTGCACGGCATCGCTCTCCAGCCAGTTTTTCATCCAGGGCAGGGGATCGCTCTGCTCACTGTATGGTGCACCCAGGTTAACCGCCTTCATTCTCTGATTGGTGATGAACTCCACATACTGGCAGAGAATGGTTTCGTTCAGGCCTATCATGGAGCCATCCTTGAACAGGTACTTGGCCCAGGCCTTTTCCTGCTCGGCGGCGCGCAGGAACAGATCGTAAGCTTCCTGTTGGCACTCTTTGGCGATTTCACCCATCTCAGGGTCATCTTTACCACCCTGCATCAGGTTGATAATGTGTTGGGTCGAGTTCAGGTGCAAAGCTTCATCGCGGGCGATAAGGCGAATGATCTTGGCGTTGCCTTCCATCAATTTGCGCTCGGCAAAGGCAAAGGAGCAGGCGAAGCTGACGTAAAAACGTATTGCTTCAAGCGCATTGACCGACATCATGCACAGATAGAGGGCTTTTTTGATGGTGCGGGTAGTGACTTCAAGCGTGCGACCGTTGACGTCGAACTTGCCTTCACCATGCAGGTGATACAGCTGAGTCAGCTCGATAAGGCGGTCGTAATACTCGGCAATATCGCCGGCGCGCTTGAGGATCTCCTCATTGACCACTATGTCATCGAACACCACGGATGGGTCGTTGACAATATTGCGAATGATATGAGTGTAGGAGCGGCTGTGAATGGTCTCGGAGAAAGACCAGGTTTCAATCCAGGTTTCCAGCTCGGGCAGGGACACCAGTGGCAGGAAAGCCACATTGGGGCTACGGCCCTGAATCGAGTCCAACAGGGTTTGGTACTTGAGGTTGGAGAGGAAGATATGCTTTTCATGATCCGGCAGGGCGCCGAAATCGATTTTGTCGCGGCTGACATCCACTTCTTCCGGGCGCCAGAAGAAAGACAACTGCTTTTCGATCAGTTTCTCGAATACTTCGTACTTCTGTTGATCGTAACGGGCCACGTTAACCGCTTGACCGAGAAACATAGGTTCGCGGGTGGCATCGTTGGGGGTTTGACAAAAAATTGAATAAGCCATGATCTACTCTTTCCAAACAACGGGGCCACCTGGGCCCCGAACTTGTTACTTAATCCTGCTTAAATCTTGCAGGCGCCGCCGGCACAACCGTCGTCTTCCTTCTCGATGCTGGTAATGTCATCGAATTTGTCGGAAGCACCGTCCCGGGTGTTATGGTAGTAAAGGGTCTTGACCCCGAGTTTGTAGGCGGTCAACAGATCCTTGAGCAGCAGCTTCATCGGAACCTTGTTACTTTCAAACTTGGATGGGTCATAGTTGGTATTGGCCGAAATCGCCTGATCGACGAACTTCTGCATAATACCCACCAACTGCAGGTAACCGTCGTTGCCGGGCATCTGCCACAGCAGCTCGTACTTGTCCTTGAGCTCATCAAAATCGGGCACCACTTGCTTGAGCTGGCCATCTTTACTGGCCTTGACGCTGATAAGGCCGCGTGGAGGCTCAATACCATTAGTGGCGTTGGAGATCTGCGAAGAGGTCTCGGATGGCATCAGTGCCGACAGAGTCGAGTTACGCAGGCCATGCTGCTTGATATCGTGACGCAGAGCATCCCAATCCAGGTGCAGCGGCTCATCACAAATCTTGTCCAGATCCCGCTTGTAGGTATCTACCGGCATGATCCCCTGAGAATAAGTGGTCTCATGGAACAGCGGGCAGGCACCGAGCTCTTTGGCCAGATTCATCGAGGCCTTGAGCAGGTAGTACTGTATGGCTTCAAATGTTCTGTGGGTCAGGCCGTTGGCGCTGCCGTCAGAGTATTTCACCCCGTTCTTGGCCAGATAGTTGGCGAAGTTGATGACCCCGATCCCCAGAGTGCGGCGGTTCATTGATGCCGTCTTGGCTGCAGGAATTGGGTAGTCCTGATAATCCAGCAGGTTATCCAGGGCGCGCACGGCCAAATCGGCAAGGCCTTCCAGTTCGCCCAAGTCTTTTATCGCACCCAGGTTCAGCGCTGACAGAGTACAAAGGGCGATTTCACCATTTGGGTCGTCAATATTGTTCAGTGGCTTGGTTGGCAGGGCTATCTCAAGACACAGGTTGGATTGACGCACAGGGGCCACTTCGGCGTTGAACGGACTGTGGGTGTTACAGTGATCCACGTTCTGTACATAGATACGGCCGGTGGAGGCACGCTCTTGCATCATCAAAGAGAAGAGCTCGACCGCTTTTAGAGTCTTCTTGCGAATGCTCGGGTCTTGCTCGTATTTCACATACAAACGCTCAAACTCGTCTTGATCGGCAAAGAAGGCGTCATACAAGCCGGGAACATCTGATGGGCTGAACAGAGTAATATTTTGTCCCTTGATCATCCGCTGATACATCAGTTTGTTGATCTGCACACCGTAGTCCAGGTGACGGATACGGTTGTCTTCAACACCACGGTTATTTTTCAGTACCAGCAGTGATTCAACTTCCAGGTGCCAGATAGGGTAGAACAGAGTTGCAGCACCGCCGCGAACGCCGCCCTGGGAGCAGGATTTCACCGCAGTCTGGAAATACTTGTAGAAAGGTAAACAACCTGTGTGGAAGGCTTCACCACCACGAATAGGGCTACCCAGGGCGCGAATGCGGCCGGCATTCACACCGATACCGGCTCTCTGGCTGACATACTTGACGATGGAAGAGGCCGTGGCATTGATAGAATCCAGGCTGTCGTCACACTCGATCAGCACGCAAGAGCTGAACTGACGGGTCGGCGTACGCACACCGGACATGATAGGCGTCGGCAAAGAGATCTTGAAGGTAGATACCGCATCATAGAAGTCTTTGACATACTGCAGCCGGGTTTCTTTCGGATAACGGGCAAACAGGCAAGCGGCTACCAGAATGTAGAGGAACTGGGCACTTTCGTAGACTTCATGAGTCACACGGTTTTGTACCAGATACTTGCCTTCCAGTTGTTTGACGGCGGCATAGGAGAAGTTCATGTCGCGCCAGTGGTCAATATAGCTGTCGAGTACGTCCAGCTCTTCACGGCTGTAGTCTTCCAACAGGTGCTTGTCGTACTTGCCCATGGCAACCAACTTGCTGACATGATCAGCCAGTTTTGGCGGCTCAAACTGACCAAAGGCCTTCTTACGCAAATGAAAAATAGCAAGGCGAGCGGCCAGGAACTGATAGTCCGGAGATTCGGGAGAGATCAGATCGGCTGCGGCCTTGATAATGGTTTCATGGATGGCTTCGGTGGGAATACCATCGTAAAACTGCAGGTGAGAACGTAACTCCACCTCGGAGACCGAGACGTTGTTTAATCCTTTGGCTGCCCAGGTGATAACACGGTGGATCTTATCGAGATCTATCGTCTCGCGTGCGCCACTGCGTTTGGTAACTGTCATAGTGCTATTCATTGAAGATAGGCCTTGGTTGTAATATCTGTGACAATGACGCGTCGGCGTCATTAAACCTTCCCTTGTAAAACAATCAACCGAACAGTTAACGACGGCGGCCCGAGTGGGCTCTGTTAACCGGGAGTTTTCAGTGCAAGACTAGTATGTTTGATTGCGACTGATACACAAGATATGGTGTTTTTCTATATCTTGGATAACAAGATAGTGAGGTGTGGCACTTTTTGCAAGCCTGAGTTTTGGGTATATCTTGTGGATATCTTGAGGATATTGATTGACCGATTCCGCAAAGCTGCATCATTGCTGGCGCACAGTCGTCATGGTCAAAAATCAAGCGATCTCACTCAAGGTGATCGACTGCTAAAATAAGCATCGATCCGCGATCCTGCGCAGATCCGGTCGGTTAAAGCAGCATCCGGACTGCGACTTTGATTAAGGCCTTGTCTTCCCGGGAAAACAGTGCCGATTTAGCGTTTTTCTTATCATTGTTGCCACAATGGCAGCGACATCACTGCCTGTGGATGGTTCAACTGCCAATCTGCGCCCCAGTCTGCCGGTTTATCCTCGGCCGCCAGATATCCCCACATAGCGATGGCAGAGGGCATATTGACCGCCTGCGCCGCGGCTATGTCGCGCTCGGCATCGCCAAGATAGAGAATACGTTCAGGAGCGCAGTTAAGCTGCTGAGCCCCCAGTAACATAGGAGCCGGGTGGGGCTTGCGATAGAGGGTGGTATCGGCACTGATCACCGCATCAAAGCGCTTAAGCAGCCCCATGCGCTCTAACAAGGGGCGGGTAAAACGCGCCGGTTTATTGGTGACAATCCCCAGCGGCATGGCTCTTGATAGGGCACTGTCCAGCAAGGCTTCTATGCCTTCAAACAAACAGGCTTTTTGGCCGTTGACCGCGTCATATTCCCTGAGCATCGCTTGCCGGAGATGCTCCTGCTCCTCTGCTGAGGCTTGGGGCACGGCGGCTTGCACCATGGCGAGCGAGCCGTGAGAGGCCAGAGTGCGCAGAAGTTTGCGCTTATCCTCTATCGAAACGCCACGGGATGCCAGTGCCAAAGCCAGCGCTTCGGTCAGGTCCTCGGCGGTATCCACCAAAGTTCCATCCAAGTCGAACAGAATCCCTTGAAACGGCAGCTTAGGCGTCATGGCATCAGTCCTGGCGCTGACAGGCAATCATATAGTTGACTTCAACGCTCTTGGTATAACTGAATACGCCACTCAAGGGATTGTATTTGATGCCAAGCGCGTCACGGCACAATAGTTCGGTGTGTTCCGCCATGGCGATCAACTCGGACGGGCGGATAAATTTGCTGTGGTCGTGGGTACCGGCCGGTAGCATTTTCAGCACATACTCGGCACCGAGTATGGTTTGCACCCAAGACATGATGTTGCGGTTAATGGTGGAGAAGAACACCCAACCTCCGGGCTTGACCATATCGCAACAAGCCTGGACCACAGATTGCGGATCCGGTACATGCTCGAGCATCTCCATACAGGTAACTGTGTCGTAATGTCCCTGATGATTCTGGGCATGCACTTCGGCGGTTTCCTGTAAGTAGTCTATGCTGACGCCGGCTTCCAGTGCATGCAGCCTGGCGACTTCCAACGGCTCAAAGCCCATATCCAGCCCGGTGACCTTGGCGCCGATGCGAGCCATGCTCTCGGACAGAATGCCACCGCCGCAGCCGACATCCAGTACCAGCTTGTCAAAGATACCGCCGGATTGAGCGTCTATATAATTAAGGCGCAGGGGGTTGAGTTCATGCAGTGGCTTGAATTCACCGGCAGGATCCCACCAACTGGCGGCCATACTTTCAAACTTGGCAATTTCCTGAGGGTCGACATTGGGTTGAGAAGACATATTCAGACCTGAAACAGCAATAATAAAGATGCGCCCATTATAACCATATAAGCCATAGGGAAGGGCAGCATAAATTGGCGCCTCAATGTGATCGATGGCACTAAAGGCTAAAAGCTGCACAAAATATCGGCAAGATTCGGTTTTTGATGATAAAAACAGCAACGGAACTTATGTCTATGACAGTGATATCAGCCCCGCTCGCGACTTGTATCATGCCCTTGGCGTTTTTGGCTGCAAAGGCGGCTTTAAGGACTTCCGACATTAAATAACTGTGTTAGAATGCCAAATCACGTTTGTTGGGCTCGACAATGACACGGATTACAAGTTGTCAGCTAATTTAAGGGGATCGAGCAGTTTATGACTGATCTGGCTTTATCAATTTCGCCAATAAATATTGAAGACGAACTAAAGAACTCCTATCTGGATTACGCCATGAGCGTTATCGTCGGGCGGGCATTGCCAGACGTACGCGATGGCCTCAAGCCGGTACATCGCCGCGTACTCTTTGCGATGAACGAGCTGAAAAACGATTGGAATAAACCCTATAAGAAGTCGGCACGTGTTGTCGGTGACGTGATAGGTAAGTATCACCCTCATGGTGACAGCGCCGTGTACGACACCATAGTGCGGA
>Ga0114983_1000483_pt1 | contig 17141 bp, 27 predicted proteins | sample Shrwel_input2_RT_FD_87182 | JGI IMG/M metagenome (GOLD analysis project Ga0114983, IMG submission 87182) | Subsurface microbial communities from deep shales in Ohio, USA - Utica-3 well 1 S input2 RT | ecosystem: Environmental > Aquatic > Deep subsurface > Shale gas/oil reservoir > Produced... | reverse complement strand
TGCAATCAGACCACCAAACCGTTCACCGTATTTCTTCTCGGTGCTCACGTTCACATTGGTTTGATTTGCGCTTGCACGACCGATGCGGGACCTTTGCGCTTCAACAGCGGCGGGCAGCGGTACATCGGCAAACGTGCCAACGGTGGTAGGTGCGCCGCTGAACGCAGGCACGCGCAACACTTGCGTTTGACCGCCTTGATTGATCTGTTGCACGGTCGGCTTCAACTCGCCAGCACTCGCACCAGCTTGCGAAAGAATGCGCACTCGGTCGGCAGCAGGCAGCGCCAGCAACTCACTGACCGTAGCCTTGACTTGATCGGGCGTGTACAAGCCCTGCAACACTGCGTCTTCGCCAAACGCAATGATGTTTGCGTCCGATGGGTTGGCCGACAATCCGCGCTTCAAATCCTCGCCAAACTTACGTTGCGCTGCTTTCAACTCAAACTCGGATTTTTGTTGCGCGGCGCGTTGCGCTGCTGTAGTCGCAGCCTCTTTGCGATAGGCAATACCCAACTGAGGGTTGACTTTGAACAGTTGATTTTCGTAGTCGGCGCTGGCAGGGTTTAATTGGCGCAGCGCGTTGCGTTCTTCCATAGCCGCTTGGGCTTCTTGCATCTTGAGCGCGTTCAGTTCCTGCGCTTGGCGACCGCCTTGAATCTGCTGAATCTGAGCGAACTGCGCCAAAGCGTTCGGAGCCTGGATGTCAGGCTGACGAAAGCTCATTGCGATGCCGGGGTTAACGAGTGCCATGATCAATACTCCCCTTCACCAAAGGTCATGCCGCTGCTGGCGGGTCTTTGACCCAAAGCCCGTTGCAGCAACGAGTTGGTGGCTTGGTTCTGCTGATAGCCCATGTACTGGCCGATGCCACCACCGATGGCGTTGGCGGTGCCCATGTAACCCGATGCGCGGGCTTGAGCGCCAGCGCCCAGCGCCTCGCCCATGCCGGACGCATAATTTTGACCGGCTTGACCCAGCGCATTGATCGAGGTTTGGCCCACGCCAGCCAGCGACTGCAATGGTCCCAAACGGGCTTGGCGCTCGGCTTGGTAGCGGTTGAAGGCGTTTTGGTATTCCTGCGAGGCAAGACCTTGACCGAATTGCTGCAAAGCACCGCCAGTGTTGCCGCTGATCAAGCCGCCACGGGCCGCAGCGCTGCGCTCGAGTGCTTTCTGACCCTGCGCAAATCGAAAACCGTAGCCAGGATCGGCTTGGAACTGGTCCATACCAAACGGGGTGTACTCGGACGCGCCTTCTAGCTTGTTCAGCGCCCGCAGCCCAACTTCACGGAACGGCGCTTGCAGTTCCATCTGGCGATCAAATTGCTCGCGTTGAAGGTCTGCGGCTTGGCCTGCGGCGTTGGCCTGTGTTTTGGCTGCGCTTCTGGATGACGCTGCACCCAGTACGGCGCTGCCTAAAATTGCTGCTTCAATGCCCATGTGACACCTCAAATTTGTAAGAACTTACGTTTTTCATCCCAAGTCGCGCCAGTATGCCAAACATGTACTCATGCCCCGGCACCACCTCTGTGCGCGTTACGTCAGGGCCAAGAATCGAACGAATCAATCCTTTGGTCATCCAACGCTTTCGCCAATCTTTCAAAACTGACACATGCACTTCGCCGTCTTTCTTGTAGACAGCGCCTATGCATTTACCGTCACGCTCAATTCCCTGTACGTTCCAATTCGACATGCTTTGCAGATAATCGTCAAACGCAATCGGGGTTGACCAATCAGTGGCTTCATAGCCCACTTTCAAGGCAGTATCTCGATTATCCGTCAAGATTGTTGGCATTGCTACCTCGAAATCGCCGTGATGGTAGGCGTGCCCGAATACGTGATGGTCAGCGCGTCGCCTGGCGACAAACCGAACATGCCGTAGTACGAGCCGGTGTTGTACTTTGTACCCGTGCCGCGCTGGAACTCGACTTTGATGACGCCGCCGCCACTGATCATTATGTCGATGGGGCGCTCAGTCGTGTTGCCGTACACCAGCGGGGAGCCAGTCAAGGGCACCGGTGCTGGAGCACTCGGGGGTGTGAAGTTAGCGTCAGAGTTCAGCAGCGCCAGCAAATACCGATACCATTCCCGCGAAATCAGGCCGGTCCGTTCATCGAAGAACGGAACCCTGTTTGACGGGATGTTGGTGGCAGCGTTAAGCATTTGTCGGCGTCACAATCAGTTCAGCGCCCATGATGGCAATCTTGACCGGATCGGTGCCTGACACTTCATACACCCGATCACGCAGCTTCAGCGTCATACCCAGACGACGCCAGATCACACGCTTGCCAGTTTGGCCTGTTGCACCCATGCCCTTGCCGTGATAGTTGCTCCAAGTGTGCCCGCCATCATCGGACCAGCGCAGCAGCACCGTTGGCTGCGGGTTGCCAAAATCAGTGCCTTCGTTGGTGATGTAGTTACCGCTTTCGGTGATCAACCGGTTGCCTGATTCAGTCACCAGATATTGCAACGGGCCAGGGATTTCTGCGGGAGGCAGGGTAAATCCCACCTCGCAGTCAAGCTGCATGGAGTGCTGTGCTGTGCGCCGGAGGTTGTTCTGCCCGGTAGGCAACGCCCGCCACGACCGGATCCACTTTTGGATGCCGCCGTTGTCCGAGTACACGTCCAAATCGAATGCGTAAATGTTGCTGTTCTCAAAGTCGCCCACCAACACCTCGCCGTTAAACACGGCGCGGCAGTTTGACCGGTGGCGAATGAACTGATCGTTTGCCCAACTCGCACGCTCATGCCAGGCTTGGGTGGATGCGTCGTACACCCAAGTGGCGTTGGCCGAGGGGAAGGTCAGCACGTAGAACGTGTGGCCTTCTTGCTGGTACGTGTAGGCAATCGCATCCGAGATCGTGTCGTACTGTGCGATAGCGTACTCAACAGCGTGCGTTGACACGCGCACGCCGGTGTAGCCGTTGGCCCGGTAGACGATGCCCTTACCACGGGCGTCTGCGCCCAGCCAGAACAGCGAATTGTCCAGCTTGGCTACCGAGTACGTGGCAGCGCAGCCGATCTCGTTGAATGCGCCTTGGATGCGCTGGAACGGCACGCCTGGCGGCGGTAGGCCAGCGTCGTACCAGACCTCAACCGAGTTGCCGCCAAAAAGCCACAGTTCGTTGTGGTCAGCGATCAGCGAGACTATGCCGTCAGGGGAGCCTTCAGCGTTGGCTACGCTGGTGCCCTCAAGCACTGTACCGTCATAGGACTCGGTGACCCAGAAACGCTGCGAATCGGGTTCATTGAAGATGAAATACCCGTCGATGAACGTGACCGTTTGCGCTTGGGGAAACGACGAATTCTCGACGTAGGTGTTGTCAAGCAGGTTGTAGACAAAGCTGGGGCCGTTGTCGGCCACGAACAACTGCGTGCCGTTGAATGCCATCGACACAGGGCCGAAGTTGTTCCGCACATTGCCGATCAGCGTGGCTGCGTAGCTTTGGCTGACTTTGTACAACTCATGGCCCGACACCACGTACAGCCATTGGCCGGACTCCAGCATCCCGCGAATAGGGCCAGTGCCCACCGTTGTCACCAAACTCAACCCTGGCGCTCGGTTCAGAAACGCCGGTTCCTTGCCGCCCTCGGGGACAATTTCCGGGAACAAGTTGATCATGCGGTTGTCCGCAGCGTTGGTGCTGCGGGCAACGTATGAACTGCCAAGGATCGGCGATTTCATCAGTAGTTACCGGCGTAGATGTTGAAGCGCTGGCGTGTCGCCACGATGGCATACGGTATCGACATCACATCGTCAGGGTTGTTGATGCGCTTGAGGTTACGCTTGCTGGTCATGGCGATGCGCTGCACCTGTGGGCTTGGCTCGATGCCAAACTCAGGGGCCATTTCCATCGCCAAGTTGTATGTGAACGCACGCAGGTAACCTGGCGGGAAGTACAGCACCGTTGCCAAACCAGCCGGGTTGCTTAGCTCCTGCACAGACACGAAATGCCACTCCAAGTCCTGCGTAGGACGAGGATAGATGAACATCTCGGCGTTGGGGAACGTCATGTTGACGAAGATGACCTGTGGGTAGGTCGAGGTCACAGTCTTGACTGCGATGCCGTTGTACTGCTGCTGGTTGATGAACTTAATGCCATACGACACGCCGTTGGGCGCCTTAAAGTACGTGGCGTCATCAAACAAGACGGGACGATTGCCCACAAAGTCGCCAGTGGGGCCAAGGGTGCGGGAGAGAAGACCTGCGGGCCAAGTGAACACTTGGTCTTGGGTGCAGAACACAGACAGACGTTCTGTGTTCCATGAATCAATCATCTGATTCATCGCCATCAAGGCGTCTTGGGCTGTTTCGGCTGACGGCACTTCGCCTTCTGCGAGTACACCGAGCAGGCGCAGCGCCCTGTTGATTTGATCGCCAGCGGTGTACGTTGCCATGTCAGACTCCTTCGGTTTCAGCCTTACGGGTATATTTGCGCTTTACCACAAGCGTGTTAGCCGCTTCTTCAGGCTCTGAAGGCGTGTCAGGATTGTAGCGCACCCAGCCATTTTGTTCATCATGTTCGGCCTCAGCCTCCATTGATGCAATCTTGCGGCCATGAATTGGGTGTTGGAGGTAAATTTGCATGTTGAGAAACGGGGCCGAAGCCCCGTTTGATTAGGCCGCGCCGTGGATGACGCAGAAATTGATGACAACCGCTTCAGACAATGTACCGCCTGAAATGTTGCGCAACGTAACACTCACGGAACCAGTAGACAACGAATTGGCAAACACGTTGTAAGAGCCAGCAGTTGCTTGACCACCGGAGATTGTCAATATCACCGTGTCATTTGCCGAAATGGTGCTGTTGTTCAAAGTGAACGTGGCGTTAGTGGCAGTTGCCAAAGACGCAGCGTTCATTGTGATACGGCCCATAGATTTGTTCAGCGTGACCGCTGTGGACTTATCTGTGGCTTGAGTCACTGTACCTTGAGCAGCCGGAGCGTAACCGATTTCCTCGGTTGCGTACATCGTACTGAACTCAGGGTCCAGATACGCAACGCCAGTAGCTTTTGTGTTTGAAGGCATGATTGTTCCTTTAAAAATGGGGGCCGAAGCCCCCATTCAGGTTTAGGCCACTCGATACAGTGTCCAAGTACCATCGCCTGTTTTACGGGCGCGGAACTGACCAGATGTATTGGCGGAAACTGCGGCAGTACCAACAATGGTCCAGCCTGTACCAACCACAACAGTAGCGGCGTTGGTGCCACCAATGTTGATAATAGTAAAGTCAAATGCTGCATTCACTTTTGAAGCGCTGCTGATGTCAGCTTCGAGCAATGCCACAGTGGGCAAAGTTAAGTTGACGGCTGCGCCGGTGTATGTGAACAAACCATTTGCCAGTTGAGCCGAAGTCAGAGTTGCTGCGGCAGTCAGCGCTGTGGGAGCGCCTTGCACGAACAGTTGAGCTTCGCCGATATTGCCGTCACCAACTTGGTAACCGCCTGCGCCGTTTGGGAGTGCCATGATAATTTCCTTTCAAAATTGATTTAAAACGGGGCCGAAGCCCCATTCGGTTTAGCCCCAGATACGGCAAGCCATCTGTGGACGGATGGTGCTGAAGCCGTACAGAACGTCAATACGGCAAGGCATACGGTCGTTGTTGATGTCGTACTGACGAACAACGCGCAGGCTGATACCGTTGTGAACGGCACGAGCAGCCATGTCAACACCTTGTGGCAGCAGCAAGTCGGCTGTTGCGAAAGTGATGGCATCCTTGTGGTACACCAAGTTTTGAGCGTAGGAAGTAGAAGCTGCGCCCACGAAGGTCACAGCCTTGTTGTTGCCTGGCAAAGCGTTCACAGTGGCCAGAGCGTTGGAAGCCGAGTAGATCGGAGCAACGGTCACGGTCCATGTACCGGCAACAGCAGTAGCGTCAGCCAAAGCCACGAACTGGAACAAAGAACCAGTTGTTTCGCGGGTCTGTGGGTTGACGGCAAAGCAGTCAGCGATTGTGAACACGTCGCCAGCCTTGATGGTGGTGGTCACGGAACCCTGAGACAGGCTCAGGGTAGCAGCGCCTTCCGAAGTCACGGCAGCGGCAGTCACGGTGGAAGCAGATGCGTCACGCGAACCGGTGGTGAACTGCTTGATCGACTGGGACATGTTGATTTCTTCAAAACCCAGCACGCCAGTGCCCATCATGCCGTTCTTGAACTGCTTGCTGATGGTGTCGGTGGGGTTGAACAAACCTTTCATGCCTTCAACCAGACCAGCGTTGGCGGCAGGGTTGACGGTGGCGTAACGTGGGGACATCACGGCGGCGTTCTCGTTCAGCTTCTGCTGGGCTTGCAACAGCACCAAAGAAGTCGAAGGAGTGGTGCCAGGTGTGCCGACCGAGTTACCGATGGTCTTGAATGCGTTGGCAACGTCAGCGTCGATGCTGGAGGCCAACTGGCTGATACGAGGCTTCAACACACGCTCAGCGAAGTCGTCCAACTGCATGGTCAATTCAGCGGATGTGAAGTTGACGCCGATGTGCTTTTGGTTGGCAACGGTCAAAGTGGTGAACTGTTCGTTGTCGTCCTGAACTTGCAGGGCGGCACCGTCGGTCACCAGAGCGCGGTCGGGCAAACGGATACGCAGTGTGGAACCAATCTTAGCACCTTCGACAGCGAAGCTGTCGTCGTACTGACGGTTCACGTTGCGGGTCAATACAAGGTTGTTCTCCAGAATTTCCAGAGCCTTGCGGGTGATCATGTCGATCGTGAGAATGCTGTTTGACATTTCAAAAGTCCTTTAAAAGTTTAGCGGGTCATCTGTGCTTGCATCTTCTTCATCTGCCGTGCACGTTCGGCTTCAATCCACTGCGAGTCCGTCATGGTCTTGGTAGACCGTGGGTCCGTAGTGTCATAGGCCGGTGCTCCAGAGGAGCGTGCGGTGACAGGTGAAATCGGCGCTGGCGCAGATGTGGTTCGTTTTACCGGAGGGTCTGCTGCCAGTTTGGCCTCAATCCTTCCGATTTCCTTCGCCTGGCTTAAGGGCGTCATGCGTGAGATGCGATCTGCTTCTTTTGGGTTGGAGCCGAGGTAGTACGCTAACTCAGGACCAATGTCCGAAGACTGGATCGTTTCAGCCATCACGTTTGTGATCGGCAGCTTGGGGTTGTAGGCGACTTGTTCAAAGTCATCGTACTTGTCCCGCGCAGCTTCTTCACGCTCTTGATAGCTTTCGAGAACGGCAGATTGCTGTTTGGCGGCTTCGCGTTTGGCGATCAGTTCTTCGGCTTTCTGAAGGGCCAGTGCTTCCGCATAGGCTTCAGGAGACTCAAACTGATCAACGCTGGCCGTTGGCGCAGCTCTTAACGTCTGTTGTTCAGACTGACGTTGTGCTTGTTCTCTTTCCCACTTACGTTGCTCTCTTGCGAGGCGTTTGCCAATCATCGCGTCGATTTCGGCTTGGGAGTACTTTTTCTCCTCGGCTTGGTCGGTTTGATTCTCAGCGACTTCCGGCGTACTTTCAACAACTTCAGGTGTGGCCGTCACATCCGTGGTTGGCGCGGAGTCTACTTCCGCTAGGGCTTGGACTTCTTCAGTCATGTGTTTACTCGTTAGAGTCTCGGTCTACTGGGCCGATACAGTTTGTGGCATTCTACTGCCAATTAAAACATGCGCAATGGTGGTGGCACCAGCACAACCGGAGGTGCCCAGGGCATTCCAGCAGCGGTCTTAGGCGCTTTCATTTCTTTAATCTGGTTGAGCATTTCCAACTGCAACTCGGCAATCTTGGCCTCGCCCAGTTCGGCTTCCACCCACTTGATCACATCGGCTTCGGTCAGGCTCTCGTAAGGCACAAAACTGATGCCGTCAGCCTTGTCAAACCTGACCGTACCAGACCTGGTAGCCATGTGAGGGGCGTCAACCATTTCCATTTTCCAGTTGACGACGATGACAAAGCCATCTTCGGTCAACCGGTCCATTTGTGTGATTTTCATGGTTGGCTCCAAGGTACGCCAGACTCCTGCACAGGGTTGATCTGCGCGTTGATCTGGCTTTGCAAGCTGGCTTCAACAGTGTCTTTGCCAAGCGAGTTCTGCACCCAGCCAACTACCTGTGCTTCGGTTAATTGGTCATAGGGAACGTATGTCTCTCCGGGCTGCTCTTGGTAGCCCACAGTGCCGTATGTGTTGGCGCTGTATGTGCCATCAGTGGCAGACACGTTGTAATGCACTGTGACCACGAAACCATCAGAGGTCAGGCGGTCCATTTGGGGAATTGTCCAGAGGTAAGTTGTCATGGTGATTCCTTAATCAAAAAATTCGTACGATATTTGCGGCGTAAACAACATTTCCGCCCAAAGCGTTTGTGATTTGCACTGATGTACCACTCACGGTTACAGTAAAGGCGGCGTTGTCAATAGACAAAATTGTTGCTGCTGCGGGGTTACCACCTGAAACATACCGGACAAGTGCAGTTACGCTAAGTCCACTTGCATTTCCTGTTTGAACAGTTACCAAATATGCCGAATCTACGGTAATGGTAAACAATGTTGCGGAAGAAGCGTTAGCCACACTACCGCCTGCATAAATAGTTCTAAACGCGCCGCCAACAATTACTTTTGCAAATGGGGCACTTGGTGTATTAGTGGTAGTTCCCACCAAAAAATCCCCGCCAGATGTAAAACGGGAAACTTCTGCGCCACCTTTAGCAAAGGCAATGGTGTCGGCAGCAGGGAAGAAGATACCTGTGTTGGTGTCGCCTGTTGTGGTGATAGAGGGGGTGCCAACAGCACCAGCGGCCACAGTAACTGAAGTCATGCTGGTCGCACGGCCTGCTGTTACGTCGCTTATTGCAACTTTAGAAGTTACGCCGCCTTGCACGATAGGCAAGACTTCGGTGCCAGCCAGCGGGGTACTGGCCGAGGGGAGTTGAGAAATTTTTACGTCAGCCATGATGTATCCTTTTATGAAAGTATCAAACCACCATCTTCTTGCACAAGGTTGTCACCGATCTCGGTTAACAAATTGCCCTGCACTGTGGCATCGGCATATCCAGACAAGAAAGAAATAATGCTACCAAGTCCAATGGCTATGCCATTGCGAATGGGAATGCCAAAGTAGCTCATTGGGCGTTGATCGGTTTGCAGTAGATCGTGCCGCCAGTAGACACCTGGATGGCGCTCACGCGCCACTGACCGCCCGTGCCTTGGGGCACTTTGAACGGAATTGGTGTGAACGGTGGGACTGGTGTGCTGGAAGTTGTGGCTACTGCACCCTCGCCGACTTCGATGTAGCAGGACTGGTCAGACCAGACCACCACACCTTCAGGGCCAGCGGGCCATGTACCGGTATTGCCAGCAGTGCCGGTGTACGCAACCGATTTGGCTGGAAAGTTGGTTGCTGATAAAGGGTTCAAAAGTTCCATGATGCTTTCCTTAAGCCAAGAAGCGAAGTTTGTAAAGTGTTGACAGGTACAGACCAACAATTTCGTCAATGATGTTCTGAATCGGAGTGTCGGTCTTGTCGCAAACCTCGTACCGGCACTTTTCGATTTCGTTCATCGAATCGGTCAAAAATTCAACCACGTTGTTGGTCTTTTTGGCGCTCATCAAACTGATGGGGCCAATCAAACCGTGCCGACCTTGGTACGCCTCGGCAAACTTGTCGGTCAATTCTACAAGGTCTTCATAAAAATGACCCAACGCTTTGTGTTTGGAATAAGACCGGGTGTTCAGGTGCACGGAATGGGTCACATCCCGCGCCAAAAACAGCGTTCCTACAAAATCAGCGGCGTTCATTGTTGAATCCCCATTTCAGGCATTTCCCGTGGCTCGGGGGCACCGGCAATCAGGTCACCTGTGTCCAAAGCTGCGGCAATTGTACCCATCACGATGTCTTGAATCTGCTCGGGACTCATACTGGCCTGAACAGCGGAAATTCGCTGTGTTTCGGCGGCGTATGCCTTGATTTCAGCCTCGTAATCCTTGCGGGCCAAGTCCTGCATTTCGATGGATTTGCCCACATTCTGGATCATCTGGTGCATCTGCTCCATTTCAGCACCCATCGCTTGGATTTGCTGCTCGGCGGCCTGCAATTCGGGCGTTTTGTCGTCATCGGCCATGATTTTGGGGTCGATGGTCTTGGCAAAACGCTTGGACATCTCTTGAGCGCCAGGCCAGTCCATGTTTTTGACGAACAAATCACCGGCAACTTGCCAAAGTTGTGGGTTGCCTTGCAGCAACTGAGCCATTGCCTCAAGCGCTTCCTGGCGTTTGGTGGCGTAGCCAGGGCCAGTGATGGCAACCACGTCGTATTTGCCCACGCCGGGGTTGTAAATCTTCTCGATCACGATGCCTTCTTCGTTCACGATCTGATTGACGGGTTCTTGCTGGTCAGGATTGATCTTGACCATCTTCGTTTCGCCATCTTCGCCAATGATTCGGGCAATTCGCTGCGTGTCGTAGATTTTGGGGATCAGATCAACCAGTTGGCGGGCCACATGGCGCACGCCACGGGACAAGTTGTCACCGTAGTGGTACGTGCCCACGTCGCCTTCACGCTGGCGGGCCAGGATGGCTTTGCCAGAGCGCTCGTTGGAACCCATGCCCAGCGATGCGTTGTACTGACCGGTGGTTGACTTGATGTCCTCAGACGCGCCCGCCTTGGCTTGCAGAAGGCCGCTGGAGGCCATTGGCGGCTGTGCCCGCTGGGGTAGTGGCAGGGCAGCGCCTTGGCCGTCTGTAACGTCTGGATTGACCTCAAGGTACGGCCAGTTGTTGGTGTTGGCCGTCTTCCACTTTTCTTCGTAGCCTTCAAACTGGCCACCGTAGCCGATAAACGGCGCTTTGGGGGCCAGCGCCAGCATCTCGGCCTCTTGGCTGACCCAGTAGTTGTACATGCGCTGGGCGTCCTTGGCGTTGCGCACCAAGCCCGACACGTACAAACGGCCATCCACCTCGAATTCGTTGCCGACAATGCGGATCACCGGAATCCACTTGCCCGCCCACTCGCGTTCTTCAAGAATTTCGTAGCCGTTGATCTTGCAGTACTTGACCTTTGGACGGTCCGACTCACGGCTGCGCAGGGGCTTGCCGTAAATGATCTTCAACTCTTTGTCCTCGGGCGTGCCTGCAAACGCAGTCATGTTGCCAGGGTACAGGTTGAGCGTGGCTTTGTCGTAGTCGATGTAGTAGTAATCCGCGATGCGGATCGTGTCTTCGTTCAGCCAGTTGCTGATCGACTGGTCACCCACGCCCAGCGACTGGAGCGTCGAGATTGGCGTGGAGTTGGGGTACATGCGCTCGTACTCAGCGCGGGTCACGTCCTCGGTCACAAAGCACCACTTGGCGTCTGAGCCGGTGGGGTCTTGGATCAACGGGTCCATGTAGACCGAGAAGCTGTTACGCACCCGGCCAATCTTGATGTCTTGGTCGAACGAGTCTGCGTCGCAGTACTCGGTCAGCAGCCGGATGTAGCCTTCGCCGTAGGAGACTTGGTTTTCGCAGGCGGTGTCGTAGGCCACGTCAGCGTCGCTGATGTATTCGATGTGCCGGATCATGCCGTTAAAGATGTCGGCCACGGCCACATCGGCTTTGTCGTCCACGGGGATGACTTTGGCACCTGGGCGGTTTTGCCGCATGTCGTTGGTCACTTGACGAACGTGCTGCGGCAGCTTGTTGATGGTCAGGCAGGGGCGGGCGTTGATGGTCTGACCTTGCACCGCACCACGGGTAGCCAGCACGTCGGCGGGCCACTGCCATTGGTTGTCGGGGGAGCCTGCGTAGAAGCGCAAGTCATCTGTCTCGTCTTCCCGTGATTCGGAAAGCGCCGAAACCGCCAGGTCAAGGCGGGATCGGGCGAGTGCCAGAATATCTGACTCGCTTTTCTTGGGTTTGCCACCATTCGCTACTGCGGCAGCGGCAACCATGCCAGTTGGGTCAGCCATCAAAGACTCCTAAAACGTGAGGCTCACGCATGACCACGTAGTCCTTGCCATTGTGCGTGAATTCCTGCCCTACGTCAAAGTATAGCCTATCGCCTACTTTTATCGTTTTGCAGTCCGGCCCGGTGGCGGTTGCAACGCCGGTGCCCAGCTTCTCGCCAGGCGGCAGGACGAACAGCGCGTGCTTTTCAACGTCGCGCTCGATGATGATGCAGTTTTGCAGTGCTTTCATTTCTTCTTCGCAGGTGGTTTGGCGGCTTCACGCTTGACAGAGTAGGCAATCGCCAGGGCTTGCTTGACTGGCTTGCCAGCAGCTACTTCGGCCTTGACGTTCTTGCGGAACGCCTCGGGTGATTTTGATTTGACCAGTGGCATCACTTCCCCTTCTTGGCGGGTTTCGCCGTCTTGGCCGACTCTTTGAAGTCCTTGGCCGTGGGTGCACCGGCAGCGCCGGGTTTGCGCATCTTCTCACCAGAGCCAGCGGCGATACGCTCACGTTTGGCGTTGATGTTTGCGTAGAGTCCAGGTTTCGTTGCCATTTAGGCCCCCATCCATCCAGTTGAGACCATGCCGCGCTCAGAAGATATGCGGCGCTCGGGTCGATTGTATCCACCCCGGCTTGCGACGGGGTAGGCGAATGTGACGGCAATCGCGTCAGCAGCATCGGGTGATGCAACACCTCGTGCTTTCATTTCCTTCTTGCCTTCCAAGAATATGGTGCCCGCCGAGTTGGGCTTCTTCATGGGGCCGGTCAAGTCGTTCTTGAGCAGCCGGTCCTGCGGCAAGCTGGCAGTCTTTACCCAGTCGCGCATGGCTCCCCAAATCTCAGCCCGCTTGTTACCCCACATGATCGGGTTCTTGGCCTTCCAGCCAAAGTTGACCCCGCGCACTTTGTACTTCTGCTCGGTCAATCTGTCAAGGATGCCGTAGCCCAGGCCACCCTCGTCGATCACAGTCAGTGCTGGCCGGTATTCCTCAATGGCGTCAATGACGTGACCCACCACACTCATGGTGTCCTCGCCCTTGAACCGCTTGATCGCTACGATGTCCCGCCCTTGGCGCACGGCAATCACTGTGCTGTCCATGCCGCCCCGGGCCGGGTCCACGCCGATGACGATGGGTGCGGTCATGTCCTTGTACTTCTCCCGCTTCATGGCGTCGTCAACCAGGTGCGGTGCGATGAACTGGTCTTGGCCGGACTTGGGGAAGTCACCGTAGACCTCGACACGGGCTTCGTCCGAGTCCTCACCATACTCGTTGATGATCTGCTGGTAGATGCTCTTGTCGGTGCCCTCGACGGTTCGGGCGTCGATCTTCTCGCTCTCCCAGAACTCCCGCTTGGCACCGTCCACCGCTTCGTAAAAGTACCCGGTGTTGCGTCGCCCGTTGCTGAACGCAAACCAGTACCGGTCCAAGATGTTCTCTGTAAAGAAGCCCGCAGCCACGGACCAGATGCTGTCCGGGATGCCGCTGGCCTCGTCAAAGATGACCATCATGCCGTCCATGTTGTGCACACCGGCGTAGGCGTCTGGGTTCTCCTCGCTCCAGAGCTTACCCTCAGCGCCCCAGTACCGGGTGCCTTTCCTCAAGTCCCTCTCGACCAGATCAGTCAACCAGCCCGCTGGCTGCAAGCTGGTGGCCGTGGGTTCCCACCAGTGGGCGTTGAGCGCCATCGTGACCCATTTGGTCAACTCACCCCATGTCACTTTACGCAACTGGTTCTCGCTGTTGGCCGATACGATGACGGAACTGCCTATCCGTGTGCTCAGCATCCACAGGATCAACCAACTGACCAGGGCTGACTTACCCACGCCTCGGCCAGAGGACACGGCACGCCTGAGCGCGTCGATCAACTCGTCGTTGGTCAGCTTGTTCTTGTTGACCCGGATGAACTCCGTGATCCTGCGCAGCGCTCTACGCTGCCACGCACGAGGGGCTTTGAAGTGCTCAAGTGGTGTGTTCTTCTGCCCCCAGGGAAACACAAACAGCACGAACGCCTCGGGGTCGTCCTTGATCGACGGACTCCACAACTGACTCATCAGCAGTTGCTCCTCCTCGGGTGAGTAGCGCATCTTCTGCATCAGTTGTTCTCCAGTCGGGGTGTTACATCGGACACGTCCAGCACTTCAGCCTCGATCACCCGAGCTTGGGCCTGGGCCAGCGCTTCGGTGATGCTGATGCTGCCGCCGAGTTCAATCTGTTTTGTCTCGCCGTAGCGCTTCTTGTTGTGTGCACTCATGAGCCACTTGCGCGTGTCGATGCGTAACTTGTCCCGGTTGACCACATCGTTGCTCGACGGGTCAATCGTGCCCACCCCATCGGCAATCTCCAGGATCTCCCCGGCCAAAAACTCAGTGCGCATCTCCTGCGCTTCTTTGAACCGTTCATGGCGAATCGGGTCACGCTTGACCCAGCGCAGGAAATCCTCATACGAGATGGCCCGGTGGTCATCATCAATCAGCGACTGAAGTGACCTGCCCCGGTACACGTCTTCCACGACACGCTCGAAGATTTGCTCATATTCGACATGCAGCAACGCCTTGGCCTCCTTGCTCATGCGAGGTGGTTTAGGGTCAGGCACGGACAGCCAAGACGGTAGCGGTGATTCTCCGGTGACAACCGTGCCTACGAATTGAGGTTCTGCTTGATTCATAGTGCTTGGAGTGTACTACGTGTGATGTGAAGTGTGCAACATGGGGAAAGTGACCCACTGGGTTTTTACTTTTCAAAAAAATTTTACAGGTTCTGTGATGCCTCCCTGCCAGCGGCCCACCTCGCTCCGGCCCTACCCCGCCCCCTCGAACCCAGCGCCGCCGCGCCGCTGATCGATGACACCGCGCCGCCCAGTGGGTCCAGAGAATCGCACCCAGTGGGCACCGCGCACCCAGTGGGTCAGGGTTCAGGATCGCACCCAGTGGGTCAAGGATCGCACCCCGCGCACCCAGTGGGTCAGGGTTCAGACACCGCACCCAGTGGGTCAAGGATCGCACCCAGTGGGTCAGGGGATCAATCGAGAAATCGGGGGAAATCCCCGGAAACCAGGGGAAAGGTTGACCCAGTGGGCCAAAAAAGGGGTTTTTGGGGGCGGTGGCGACAATGCGCCCTTTCGCGCAGGCAAGGCGAAAATATAGACACTTTTCAAAATACCCTTTTATTTTCAGAATCCGAGAATCCACCCCCAGCGGTAAAAGGCACAATTGTCACAACCCCCAAAAGGCACCCCTGAAGCATACCCAGTGGGTCAGGGTTTATCCTAATCATCTTTTTTCGTGTTGGGGGTTGACAAGTTAACCCAGTGGGTTAGAATTAAGCCATCAACAACCCGTAACCCGTAACCTGGAGATCATCATGAACCGCCACCAACTGACTTACATCGACTTGCACCCTCAGCCCGTTGACCGCGAACCCTCAGCCCTGGCGATTGTTGCCGGTGCCGCCGTGCTCATGCTCACATTGTGGGCGGTAACCTTTTTCGTTTTTTCCCTGTAACCCGTAACCCTGTAATTGGAGATCCTCATGAACGCACCTGTAAAAGCCCCCGTTATCCTGTCCGCCCTGGTTGACCGCCTGGCGTTGATCAAAGCCCAAATGGCGAATCTGTCCGCTGAGGAAAAAGCCTTGAAGGCTGAATTGATCGCTGCGGATCTGCCCGCTATCGAAGGCACCGCGCACCGCGCCGCGATTTCTTTCTGCCCTGGGCGCGAATCGATCGATTGGGAAGCCGTCGCCGCTAAATTCAACCCGTCACGCCAATTGATCACCGCGCACACTGCCCAGGGTGCACCGTTTCACGTGGTGCGCGTATCAGCACGCAAGGGGGCGTGATCATGGATGAAATCAACTTCAAAGGGCGCCGCCCATCCCTGGCCCAGTGCATCAAAGCTGCGAAGCTGTCCGCCGCCAGGGGTCACACTGACATTCGATTGTGCTGGGGTGAAAATTCCTGCGAAGTCACCCGCCAGGGGTCCAGGTGGTACGGTTACGGATGGTTGCGCACCATCGACGCCGACAAGATCGCCGCCGCCCTGGAAGGGGTGAAAGCATGAACCCGATTAACGCTCAATTCATGCGGGATCACTTCACCTTGGTGACGATCACCGACAACCCCGCGCCTGCTGGGGTTCACCTGGACCCTGAAGACCTGCGGGAAATCCTGGACGCCGTTAAATCTGGCGCTGCCCGCCTACGGGGTCCGCGCTGCGAGTTTTCCGATAAACGCGCCGCCGCGTCACTGACTTTCGCCGCCGCCCTGATCACTGAAGCCCTCGAAAGGACCAAATAATGCCCGCTTACCATTTTGTCGCCGTGTCCGCTAATCGCAAGACTGGACCAATCCCCGTTACCTACAGTGAGCGGGAAACCTGCCCGCCATCCTGCCCGCACTATCGGGCGGACTGTTACGCGGAAGACTATTACACCCGGATGACCTGGGATAAAGTCGCCACCCGTGGCGGTTCCTTGGCGGATCTGTGCGCGTCAATCGCCGCCCTGCCCGCTGGGTCCTTGTGGCGTCACAATGTAGCGGGCGATCTGCCCGGATCTGGTGAAGACCTGGACCCCGCCGCCCTGGGCGAGATTGTCCGCGCCAATATCGGGCGGAAGGGCTTCACCTACACCCACAAAAAAACCGCTGACGCCCTGGACTGGGTCCGACATTCGAACACCTGGGGGTTCACCGTGAACCTGTCTGCTGATGACGCTGGGGAAGCTGACGCCCTGGCCGAAGCTGACGCTGGCCCAGTGTGCGCCATTGTCCCAATGGACACCCCGCCCAAGACTTACACCCCCGCTGGGCGGACAATCATCGTGTGTCCTGCCCAGGTGCGAGATGATGTTACCTGTCAGTCCTGCGGGCTTTGCGCTATCGCTGACCGCCAGGTAATCATCGGCTTTCGCGCCCACGGCACCCGCGCCGCCGTAACTGACGCGAAAGCCCGCCGGGTAATCCCAATTGTGAAAGGATGAAACCATGCCATTGGATCTGATAAAACTGCCCGCCGTGGAAGCTGAGGCCCTGGCTTATGCTGAGGGGTTCACCGGGACCGCCGCCCTATTCGCCAGGATCGCGGACCTACAAAAAGCCCTAGGTGAAGCTGTCAACGAAATCGAACAATTGAAAACGGATCTTCACGCCGCCCGATACGAACGGGCTTTTTTGGGGGATGAATGCTAACTCTATCCGTGATCATTTCCCTGATCTTTGCCGTTATCCGCGCCCTGCTGCTGCTGATCGCGTCACTGATAAAGCCCTAACCCCTAACC
>Ga0114983_1000482_pt1 | contig 17142 bp, 11 predicted proteins | sample Shrwel_input2_RT_FD_87182 | JGI IMG/M metagenome (GOLD analysis project Ga0114983, IMG submission 87182) | Subsurface microbial communities from deep shales in Ohio, USA - Utica-3 well 1 S input2 RT | ecosystem: Environmental > Aquatic > Deep subsurface > Shale gas/oil reservoir > Produced... | reverse complement strand
GCCGAAGGCTGGACCCTGGCGCTCGAAGCCTTGGACAGCAGCGGCAAGTCGATCATCGTCGGCACTGCTGCAGTGAAGAATCCATCGTGACGATGAGCCGCAAGCTCGATGTCACCAAGGTCGTCGCCAGCCTTGAGCCCGGCATGACCGTGTTCGTGCCCGGCCTCGCCGGTGAAAGTCTGGCGCTGTACGAGGCGCTGAAGGCCTCACCCGACCATGCTGCCGGCGTCACCTTCACTGGCGTGCATTTCCCGGGCATCAACCGCAGCGACTACCTCGGCCTGCACCCGCAAGCACGGCAGCGCGCCTACGTGATGACGCCGGGTTTGCGCCCGGGCCTGATCGACGGCCGCGCCGAACTGGCGATGCTCGACTACGCCGGTATCTACCGCGATCTCGCGGCGCGTGCCGCCAGCGTCGATCTGGTGATTGCGCAGGTCAGCCCGCCGGATGCCGATGGCCGCTGCAGCTTCGGGCCGGGTGCGGACTTTCATCCGGCCGTCTGGTCGCTGGCGCGACGCCGAATCCTGCACGTGAATCCGAACGTGCCGCGCACGCGCGGCGCGTTCTCGGTGCGGCTGACCAGCGCCGATGGCTACTTCGAAGCCGCAACCCCGCTGGTCCACTACGACGCCGGCGCGCCCAGCGCGGCGATCGAGCAGCACGCAGCGCTCGTGGCAAGCCTGGTTCGTGACGGCGACACGCTGGAGTTCGGCGTCGGCAAGCTGCCCGGCGCCATCCTCGCGGCGCTGTCGAACCATCGCGGCCTGCGGATCTGGTCCGGCCTGGTCACCGATGCCGTGTCGAAGCTGGTCGATGCCGGCGCCGTCGCGCCCCGTGGCGCGATCGATGCCGGGGTCGCGCTCGGCGATGCGGCGTACTACGCACGGCTGGACGGCGACGACAGCTACTACTTCCGGCCGGTGTCGCAGACCCACGACGTGCGCCGGATCGCCGCGATCGACAACTTCTGCGCGATCAATTCCGCCGTCGAGGTCGACCTGTTCGGACAGGTCAACGCCGACAGCCTCAACGGCAAGCTGCTGGCCGGTGTCGGTGGCTTGCCGGCCTTCGTGGCCGGTGCGCAGCTGGCCAACGGCGGCCGCTCGATCGTGGCGCTACCGGCGTCCACCGACGACGGCCGCCATACCCGCATCGTGTCGCGCTTCAACAACGGGCTGGTCGCGCTGCCGCGCCATACCGCTGATTACGTGGTCACCGAACACGGCATGGCCGAACTGCGTGGCCGCGACCTGCGTGGTCGCGCCGAGGCGCTGATCGCGATCGCGGCGCCGGCATTCCGCGACACGCTGGCCGCCGAGTGGGACGCAATCCTGCGCAGGCTTTGAGCTTGTTACAGATCGTCAACAGCAACGGTTAAACGCAAAGGTGCAAAGGGAACAGAGAGGACGCAAAGAACAGCAGGAAAAGCCGCTCAAAAAGCCGTCTTCATTGCGTTCCTGCTTTTGCTTTTCTTTGCGTCCTTTCTTTGCTTTTCCTTTGCGCCTTTGCGATTAACTTTTGATTTTCACTTCACACCGATCAACACAACGGAACTCACCATGTCAGACCACACTCCCTACGGCCTGCTCGCCGGCAAGGTCGTCCTCGTCACTGGCGCCGGTCGCGGCATCGGTCGCGGTATTGCGCTGGAGCTGGCCAAGGCCGGCGCCAGGGTCGTCGTCAATGATCTCGGCGTATCGCTGACCGGCGACGCCAGCGGCGAATCGCCGGCCGACAGCGTGGTTCGCGAAATCAAGGCGCTGGGCAGCGACGCCATTGCCGACACCCATTCGGTGGCCAGCTTCGAAGGCGCGCAGGCGATGATCGAAGCCGCCCGCAGCGCGTTCGGCCGCATCGACTGCGTTGTCAACAACGCCGGCAATCTGCGCGACGTGATCTTCCACAAGATGAGCGAGGAAGAGTTCGACGCAGTGATCGCCGTGCACCTGAAGGGCTCGTGGAACACCAGCCGCGCCGCCGCGCCGTACTTCAAGGAACAGGGCTCGGGCAGCTTCATCCACATGACCTCGACCTCCGGTCTGGTCGGCAACTTTGGGCAAGCCAACTACTGCGCGGCCAAGCTCGGCATCGTCGGCTTGAGCAAGGCCATCGCGCTCGACATGCAGCGCTTCGGCGTGCGCTCGAACGCCATCGCGCCGTTCGCCTGGACGCGCATGGTCAGCTCGATCCCCGACGAGACGCCGGAACAGAAGAAGCGCGTCGAAGGCCTGAAGAAGCTGATTCCGGAAAAGATCGCGCCGTTTGTCGCCGCGCTCGCCAGCGATCAGGCCAAGCAGGTCACCGGCCAGATCTTCGGTGTGCGCAACAACGAGATCTACCTGTTCAGCCAGCCGCGCCCGATCCGTACTGCGCACACGGCCGAAGGCTGGACGCCGGAAGCGATCGTCGACCGCGTGTTTCCGCAGTTCCAGAACGATTTCTATCCGCTGCACCGCTCCGGTGACGTGTTCACCTGGGATCCGGTCTGATCCCGGTCACATCAACGACCGGCCGTCGCACGCACAGCCGCAAAAGCGCTGAGAACTGCAAGCAAGGAACATCGATAATGGCGTCCGCGGTTCGATACTCGCGTCTTTGCGCCTTGGCGTGCGATTGCTTTTTCAAGCCTCAGGAATTCAGGAGAACATGATGTCCAAGCGGGAAGTGGTGGTGGTTGGCGCGATGCGCACGGCAATCGGCAGCTTCGGCGGCACGCTGAAGGATGTCCCGCTGACGACGCTGGCGACGACGGCGGTCAAGGCAGCGCTGGCCCATGCCGGCGTCAAGCCGGAAGACGTCGGCCACATGGTGATGGGCAACGTCATTCCGACCGAGCCGCGCGACGCTTACCTCGGCCGCGTGGCTGCAGTGGAAGCGGGCATTCCCAAGGAAACACCGGCGTTCAACGTCAACCGCCTCTGCGGTTCCGGCGTGCAGGCGATCATTTCGGCGGCGCAGGCGATCCTGCTCGGTGACTGCGACATCGCCATCGGCGCCGGTGCCGAAGCGATGAGCCGCGGTCCGTACCTGCTGCCGGCCGGCCGCTGGGGCGCGCGCATGGGCGACGCCAAGATGCTCGACTACATGACCGGCATCCTCCACGACCCGTTCCACGCGATTCACATGGGCATCACCGCCGAGAACGTGGCCGCCCGTTACGGCATCACGCGCGAGATGCAGGATGCACTCGCCGTGACCAGCCAGCAGCGCGCCGCCAAGGCGATTGCCGAAGGCCGCTTCAAGGGCCAGATCGTCCCGGTCGAGATCCAGACCCGCAAGGGTGTCGTGAACTTCGATACCGACGAGAACGTCCGCGGCGATTCGAGCGTCGAGACGCTGGCCAAGATGAAGGCCGTGTTCAAGAAGGATGGTCTGGTCACCGCCGGCAATGCCTCTGGCATCAATGACGGCGCCGCAGCCGTGGTGCTGGCCGAAGCCGGCCGTGCCGCCGCGCTTGGTCTGAAGCCGCTGGCTCGCCTGGTGGCCTATGGCCATGCCGGTGTCGAGCCGGAATACATGGGCATCGGCCCGGTGCCGGCGTCGAAGATCGCACTGGCCAAGGCCGGCCTGACGGTGGCCGACATGGACGTCATCGAAGCCAACGAAGCGTTCGCGGCACAGGCTTGCGCGGTGAGCCAGGAACTCGGTCTCGATCCGGCCAAGGTCAACCCGAACGGCTCGGGCATCTCGCTCGGCCATCCGGTCGGCGCGACCGGCGCCATCATCACCACCAAGGCGATCCACGAACTGCACCGCACCGGTGGCCGCTATGCGCTGGTGACGATGTGCATCGGCGGCGGTCAGGGCATCGCGGCGATCTTCGAGCGCGTCTGACGCCACGGCTGCAAGGAAAAGCCCGGGACGTTGATCACGTCCCGGGCTTTTTTGTTGAGCCACGGCGCGGATGTCGCGTCGGCCGTCAGGGGCAGGTGTTGCCGCTGCAGCTTGGTGCATCCGGCGCCGGCTCGGCCGCCCGGCTGCCGTAATCCGGTGTGTCCTCGAGGCGAGCCAGCGACAGCAGCGCCGTCTTCAAATACTCGCGCGTCGTGTCGCGGCGCGTCGTCAGCCGCGCCTTGATGTTCGATTCGGCATCGTTGGCGATCGTCGTGCGCTGCCGGGTCAGCCAGGTTTCGAAGCCGGCCAGCCGGGCCAGCAACTCCGGTGACGCGGCCGGCCCGGATTCGCTCGGCTGTTCAAGCTGCTGGCGTGCATCGACCAGTGCCTGCTGCAGGCGGTTGCGCTGCTGCAGGCGATCAAGCTGGGCGTACAGCGGGAACGTCGAGGTTTCCGGCGGCAGGTGTACCTTGTCGAGCATCTCGAACAGCGTCGTCTGATCGCGCATCGTCATCATCGTGCCGCGCAAGTCGCCGCTGCTGGCAAATGCGACTTCGCCCTCGATCGCCGCATCGATCTTGCGCAGCGACTCGACCGCGACGCCGTACGCTGCGCGCGCTGCGCCACCATCACGCAGCTGGTCGTAGGCGTAGGCCACGGCAAGCTTGGCTTCCTGCACGGCCGGATCGCGCTCGTCACGGTCGATCAGCAAGGTCCAGATCTGCAGCGCACGCAGCAGGCCTTCGCGGCGGTCTTTCGGGGGGTCTTCGCGTTCGAAGCTGCTGGGGCCAATCGAGCTGCCGCTGACCTCGGGCTCCAGCACCCGCAGTCGCTCCAGCGAATTGCGCACCGGCGCCGGCAGATCGTTGATCTGATCGGGCGCCCGCGCGCTGTTGTCGCCGAGCGGCGTGCGCTTGAGCCGCTCGCCCGCCGGTGCCAGCTGCGCCCAGCCAACGCCGAGCAGCGCACGGTTCGACGCGAGGCCCTCGCTGCGCACACGGCCAAGCGCGCCAAGCGCGGTGCGCCCCTGCTTGCGCTCGAGGAAATGCCAGCCCAGCGCCAGATTGGCCTTGTCGCGCAGCGCCAGCATTTCCGGATCCTTGCTGTCGGTGCGGCCGAGCAGATCGAGCCAGCTCAGCGCGGTGTTCTCGTCACCGCTGCGCAGCGTCGCGATCGCGAGGTTGTAGCGGCTGTAGGCAGTGGCGCGGACCGCCTCGATCGACGACGACATGTAGCGGAACGCTTCGACCGAATCCGGCGTGCGGGCATTCAGCGTCTTGCGCGCTTCGCGGTCGCGCTGCTGCGCCAGCTGCAGCATGCCGGTGGCCGAGCGCAGATCGGGCAGCCGGTACTCGGGAAGGTGCGCCTTCGACAACGCGAGCTGCCGTTCAGCGCCTGCGAGGTCGCCGATGGCCAGTCGCGCCTCGCCGATGGCCAGCCGCTCGATGGCGATCTCGGTGCGGATCGCGCGGCGCGACGACAGGTCATCGCAGATCTGTTGCGCCCGGTCGAGCAGCCCTTGCTGACGCAGCAGCCGGGCCGTCTCCAGCCAGTACGGCGCTTCGAATAGCGGCAGGCTGCCATTGGGCAGGCGCCGGCGTTCGGCGATCGACAGCAGTTCGACCAGCGCGCCGCTGACGTCGTCGAGCTTCAGCAGCTGGCGCGCATGACCGAGCGCGGGATCATTGTCGTCACCGGGCAGATAGCGACCGGCACCGGCCAGCAGGCTGTCCAGATCGAGTCCGAGCAGTTGTCCGCCGGGCTGATCGCGGACCCGCCACGGCTGCAGGCGCAGGCTCTGGCCGCCGATCGTGCCGACTTCGAGCTGCGCCACCAGTTCGATCGGGCCGGCCTTGCCGACCAGCGACAGCTCGGCCGTCAGCTCCTTCACGGCACTGTCCGTGCCCCGGTTCAGGCGCAGCACCACGCGCAGCCGCTGCGCGCCGTCGGTCAACGGGATGCGCGCCAGCCGGTAGACATTGCCGCTGGCCGCCAATGCCTGCGCGTGGACGGCATCGAGGCTGACCGTCTGCAGCGGGGCATCGTCAAAGGCGTACTGCAACGCTTCGATCAGGCCGCGACCGAGGCCGGTCTGGCGCACGTAGAAGTCGAGCCGGCTGCGCGACGGGATGCGGCGCTCGTCGGCCAGCACGCTGGCCACGGCCAGCAGCCGATGGGCTTCGTACTCCAGCCCCTGCGGATCGCGGCTGGGCACCGCAGTACCGAGCTGCACCGCCGTCTGGGCATCGACTTCAGCCGTCGGTGCCGGTGTCGCGATGACCTCGTCCGGCAGCGCCGGCACTTCGCTGGTCACCGGCGCAGCGGTATCGACCGCTGGCGGCGCTGCCGATTCCGGCGCCTCAGACGACGCAGCCGCTGCAACGCCCTCCTGGGCGTGCAGCGGCTGCGATGTCAGCAACAGGACCGAAAGCAGCAGTGAAAACGGATACCGCGACTTCTTGCTCGAATTCACTGCTTCTCCTTCATCAGGAGACCGGCATCAGGCTTTCGCGTGCGCCGACTCCTTGTTCATGAACTGCGACAGGTCGATGTTTTCGCCGACCGCCAGATCTTCGTTGTCCGCGAACTTCGGCTTGACCAGCCAGATGATCAGCGGCAGCACCACCAGCGACAACACCATGTTGATCAGCATGATCGCCACCAGCAGCATGCCCATGTCCGCCATGAACTTGAACTCGGACAGGAAGTACCACGGCAGGATACCCGACAGCATGATCGTCGCCGTGAACATGATCGCCTTGCCGGTGGTGGTCAATGCCACCGTGATCGCCTTTTCCCAGTTCTTGTTGTGCGCCTGGTACTCCTCGATGATTCGCGACAGCAGGTAGATGCCGTAGTCGATACCGACACCGACACCCATCACCGCCACGATCACCGCGTTGATGTCCAGACCGATGCCGAGCGAGTACATCGCGGCATTGAGCAGGAAGTTCGACATGTTCACCGGAATCAGCAGCAGCAGTGCTGCGACCACCGACCGGTAGGCGTAGCCGGCAATGATCGCGATGGCGATGTTGACCATGCCAAGGATGAACCAGTGGTAGCGGTGCACGACGTTGTTCATCGCCTGCTGCAGCGCGATGAAGCCGGTGCCGAGACGCACGGTGAAGGCTTCGTGATCCTTGCCGACGATGTCGACCGCACGCTGCGCGCTGGCCAGTGCTGCGTCGACCGTTTCCTGCTTGTTGTCGGCGTACCACAGCGACACCGTCGAGTGCTGCGCCTCGAAGTCCATCACGTGGCCGAAGTTCAGCGGGCTTGAACCGAACATCACCGCCTGGCCGGCTGCGAATGCAGCGCGCTTGTTCGGATCAACCGGCAACCACTGCGGGTTACCGCCGGAGAACAGGCGGTTGCCTTCGTACATGTAGTCGCTGAACGACAGCGTGGCGCGCGGCTTGAGGATCGGATCGGACTCGACGATCGCCTGGATCTGCGAGCGGATCTTCATCGCTTCAGCCGACAGCGCGACGCGGTTGGTGCCGTCCTTGTCGTTCTTCGCCTCGATGACGATTTCCAGCGTGTTGGTGCCGGGGAACTGCGAGTTGATTGCACGAATCGCGGTGTTGAACTCGGAGTCGTAGTGCAGCAGGTTCGAGCCTTCTACCGGGTTGCCGATCTTGATCTCGAACGAGGCCCAGACACCCCAGATCAGCAGGATCACCGAGAAGATGCTGGTGAAAACCGCCGGCTTGCCGTAAGTGAGCGACGCGATCTTGCGCAGCAGGTCACCCTGAAGCTTGTGGATGCCGGTTTCCTTGCCGCCACCGCCGGTGATGCGGTCGATGTTCTTCGGCAGTGGCAGGTACGACAGCAGGATCGAGATCAGGAACACGCCGGTCGGGATGATCCACAGCGCCCAGGCGCCGCAGAAGATCGCGTGGCCATACATCGTGCGAATCGGCGCAAGCGCGATGAAGATGATGCCGAACACGTCGGTCATGATGCCGAGGATCGACGGCGCCATCATCACGCCCATCGTCACTTCGGCCGCCTTGCGCTTGTCACCGAGGTGCTTGAGCACTTCGTAGTAGCGCTCGGTGAACTGGATGCAATGCGAGAACGTTCGTGCCACCAGCAGCAGCGGAACGATCATCAGCAAGGGTTCGACCGGGAAGCCGACCCAGCCGATGAAGCCGAAGCCCCAGACGCCGGCCATCGCGGCGCAGACCACCGGCACGACGACACCGGCGACATTGCGCATGTACAGCACCAGCGCGATGAACAGCAGCGCGCAGGTGACACCGAAGATCTGGTAGGTCTGCTTCTGGAAGCGGTAGACCCAGCCGGTCAGCGCTGGCTGGCCAGCAAGAAACACTTCGTGGTTTTCGTCGGCGGCAGACTTGACCAGGCCGTCGACATAGTTGAACGCCACGCCGTACTGCACCGAGGTCTGGAAGGTCGCGCTGATCAAGGTCGACGAACCATCGGCCGACACGTAGAAGTTGCGCGCATTCGGCGACTGGGCGACACGACGACGGAAGTCTTCCACTTCGGCCGGGTCCTTCGGCACGGCATCACCCATCAGCGGACGCACGTCCACACCCTGCGGTGTGGCTTCGACGTAGCGCAGCTTTTCGGTGGAGATCGAGATGATCTGGTCGTGGTCAACGCCTTCGGTCAAGTCGACCGCGCGAGTCAGATCCCAGACCTTCTGCAAGGTTTCGGCGTGATAGATATCGCCGTTCTTGCGCTTGATCATCACGAACATCGTCAGCGGATTGCCGAAGTTCGGATGGGCGTTGTAGATCTTCACGAACTCATCGTCCTGCGGCAGCAGGTCGGCAAAGATCGTCTTGATCTCGACGCGCGGAATGCCGGCCGCGAAGGCCAAGGTGACGAGCACGAACCACACCGAGACCATGGCGCGGCGGTCCATCACCCACTTGGCGATCCGGAAGCGTAGGGGCATTGCGTTGGGGGCAGAGGACATGGCGTTCTTCAGGTCTGAGGCTCAACAGAAATGGCGCAGTCAATCCTTGATCGGAAATGACTGAACGGCGGCGAAACAAGGCAGATGCGAGGCTCTACTTGTAAACGAACCGGATGCCGTTGGGCATCCGGTTCGTCCCTTGCAGCGACAACAATCGACAATCAGAACTGATAGCCCAGGCGCAGCGTCAGTTCGTTGGTCTGGCTGATCAGATGCACGATGTTCTTGTTGGGGTTGTTGCCCCAGGCGTTGTCGTGCACGAAGTTGTAGAACATGTTCAGCGTGATGTTGCCGCGCGGCTTCCAGACCACACCCGGCTGGAACAGCACGCCACCCTGCACATCGACCAGCGTCGCGAAGCTCGCTTCCCAGATGTAGTTCGGGAACGGCTGCAGCATCGCGAACACCGCGTAGTTCGCACCAGCCTTGATTCCCGGCGTGATCTTCGGGTTGGCGCTGGTCGGCACGGCTGCATCCAGCTGCACCCCACGGCTCGAATAGTTTTCGCTGCCGTAGCCATCAAGCAACAGGCCGACGAGGTCGCTTTCCTTCTGCCAGAGGTACTGGAACACCATGTAGGTGGCCGGGAACTCGGTGGAAAAGCGCTGATACTTTTCGGCGACGAAGCCGACCTGGATCTCGCTGCGCTTGTCGAAGCCCTGACGCAGGTCGATGGCAGTGAACACGCGCTTCGGCGTGTAGGTCGCTTCCAGATTCATGATGATCTGGTCGAAGATCGAGCCCGGCTCCGCTTCGGTCACATAGCCGCCACCAAGACCGAACACGTTTTCCTGGAAGTACTTGCGCTCGATGTGGCCATGCAGGCCTTCGGCTGCAACGAAGAAGGCGCTCAGCTGACCTTCGGCAGCAGCGAAATCACCGTTGACCGGACGCGCCAGCAGCTGCTGCGACGAGTCGAATTCGTCGATCGCGCGATCCAGACCTTCCAGACCGTCGAGCTTGATGTAGCCGGCGTAGTTGAACCATTCCTCGGCCGAGAACACGCCAGCCGGCGCGACTTCGAACGGGGTACCCGCGAGAATCGGGCCGCAGCCATCGCCACCGGTGCCAAGCACCAGATTGCAGTACTGGTTGAAGGCCAGGCCCAGCACGTTCGAGTTCAGCAGCGACTTGCTGACGCCCGACTGCGTCCAGCGGATCGCACCCAGCGGGTTGTAGCGGCGGGTGTACATCGCCTGCAGGTTGTAGTTGCCGAACTCGCCCTTGAAGCGGATGCCGAGGTTTGCCTTGCGGTAGTCGCCATCCTGCCAGTAGCGGTCGTGCAGGTAGAACTGCGACGGCACCACGTTGTACGAGGTGTTGACGTTGTTGAGGATGGTCGGAATGAACTGCTGGGCGAAGAAGTCACCGGAAATCTGGTCGGTGATCTGCGTGGTGATGCGGATGCCCGGCGCCGAAGAACGAGAGTCGGCGTATTCCTCGACCGCACGGTTCAGGATCAGGTGGCGGCGAAGGTCGAGGCCGTTCGCGGTATCCATGATGCGGAAGAACAGCAGCTGACCCCAGGCCACCGTCTGGTTGCCGATGCGGACCGTGGTGTTGCCGCTGTTCCACTGCAGGAAGAAGGCCGGCAAGTCGACCATCCAGTTGCGGCCGGAGCGCTCGAACAGCAGTGGATTCTTCTGGCCGTCGACCGCATAGCCGAGCTTGTCCGGACGGCCCTGGAACTGGCGGTCCGGCGTGGTGCCACCGTCGAAGCCGCCGTTGATGTTGGCGTAGTCGCCGGCAGCGAATTCTTCCATCCCGAGGTGATCCGGATGGTAGGCCGCGCGCAGGCGCGTGATCAGCGACCAGTCGCCCCAGGCGAGCGTCGGCGTGATTTCGAAGCGCAGCAGGTTGTAGTTGATCAGCTGGTTCTTCTTCGGCACGTAGCGGGTGAACGTGTCGTTGGTGCCCTGCAGATCGGTCACGCCTTCGGTCGGCGGCAGCACCGCGAGTCCGCCGAGCGGGATGATGCCGGCCGGGCCGATCAGTGCGTCAGTCGGCAGCAGCGGCTGCGCGAAGTTCAGCGCCGGGTTGCCGACCACGCGGCGAATCGGCACGCCGTTGGCAAGGTCACCGAACTGGTTGGCCTGCTGCACGCGATCGTCGGTGCTGAATGCGACGTCCCAGCGAACGAAGCCGTTATACGAAAAGTCACCACCCAGGAACTTGGAACCTGCGCCACCCGCGGCCTCGGTGACCAGCGGCGACAGTGCCGTCAGGCCTACCGCCAAAGCACCGAATTGCTTTGCCGTATTCAGTTTCATGTTTCCCCTCCCGCGTTCTAGTAATGAAATGCCGTCTCGGCGCGCACCGTCATCAATGCGGTGCTACGCAAGACGCCCCTGCCTTGAATGCCGTGTTCTAGCCGCCGATCTCGATGATCCGGCCCGCGTGTCCAACGGCGATGACCTTGCCCGAGTTCGATTCGGTTCTGACCGCCTGATACCAGTCGGTGCTGACGTCGCCTTCGGTCACCTGACTCCAGGTGATGCCGCCATCCTTGCTGGTGGCCATCACGCGCATGCCGGTGATCACCACGCGGCCGCCCGGTGCCGAAGCGACACCGAGAAAGTTCGACTCGGTCTTGACGCGATTCTGGACCCAGGTTTCGCCGCCATCGGTCGAGATCAGCACCTGCCCGCGCTGACCGACGGCGTAGCTGTTGCGCAAGGCGCTGTCGGAAAGATGGGTCGCGAAGATCGTCGGCGTGCCGGCAACCAGCGGGTTCAGCACGCGCCACTGCGCGCTGTTTGCGTCGAGCCTGAAGATCAAGCCGAATTCGCCTGCAATGGTGATGTCGCCGGATTCGGCGACATGCACGCTGTAGATCGTCGGCTCGCCAGTGCCGGGGGCACTTTCGTCCGCGTACTGGCTCCAGTCCGGGGCTGCCGAAGTCCAGGTCTTGCCGCCATCGTCCGAGCGGATCAGCGTGCCGAACTCGCCGCCGGCAATCGCCAGGCCGGCCGAATTGACGCTGACCGACAGCAAACGGTTTTCGATGCCGCTCTGTCCCTTGACCCACTGGCCCGGGCTTTCCTCGATCAGCACCAGCCCCGCCTGACCGACGGCGATGCTGTGGCTGCCACGGCGCTCGACGGCCAGCAGCGCAGCATCGGTGACGTCCTGCTTGACGGGCGTCCAGGTCTTCCCGCCATCGGCGCTGCCGGCGATCGCGCCACCCATGCCGACCGCGACACCCTGACCCGCGTCAAAGCTGATGCCGAAGTACGCCGAATGTGGAATGCCTTGCGCCAGCGTGCGAATGACGCCGCCTGCCGTGTCTGCGGCAGAGGCCACTGACGCCACGCCGAGAACCGCTGCACCGATGACGCTGAAGATTGCTGAACGCACATGATTCTCCTGAAAGCCTCTCCGCCCGGCTTGAGGCCGGACGGAGAGGAAGGTTCTGGGCCGGAGGTTGGCCTCAGACAGTGCCAAGTCGCGCGATGGCGGATTGGGTGCAGAACTTCTCGTAGACGGCGTTCTCGTCCGGCGAGTAGTAGCTGCTGGAGTAACCACCGGAGATCTGCTTCACGTGGTTCAGCAGCGACATGCGGTTCGACTGGATGTCGTGGATGTGCACCGAGGTCCACGACCAGTTCGGATGGCCGGTTTCGTCCTTGTTGATGAACTTGCCCTGGATCTGCGGACCGAACGCCGGATCCACCTGCTTCCAGATCGCGCCGCGGCGGTCGTAAGTGATGTAGGCGATGACCATCGCGTTGCGGACGTCGACCCAGATCTTCTTCTTGCCGACCGGTGCACGCGGATAGCCCGTCGGCTCCGATTCGATCACCACGCACTCGGGCACCAGTTCCATCGTGTAGTCCATGAAGGTCTGACCCTTCGGACCGCCATGACGGTTGTGGTTTTCCCAGTTCGGGTGCTCTTCACCACGGAAGTTACCGCCGAGTGCTGCGAGATGCGGTTCGCGGCCAACGATCTTGGTGTTGCCCCAGGTGCGCATCGGATCGCCGGCTGCCCAGGCGTCGGACAGGAACAGCGTGATGCCCGGCACCAGCGGTTCGAAGCGCTGGTTCGCCGGGAACTGGCGAACGCGGCGGAACTGCGGCAGGTAGCCGTAGATTTCCGGGAACTTGCGCTGGTCGTAGTACCACGGCACCAGGAATGAGGCGCCAGCCTGTTCCTGCGGGCTGGTGAAGAACACCGACTGGAAGCGCAGCATGTCGGTCTTGTTCTTGAAGTACTTGTCCTTGCCGGTACGAGCGGTGGTGTTCAGCTCGGTCCAGAAGAAGTCGTAGGTGTAGGCCGGCGAGCCATCCGGGTTGATGTCGAAGTCGCGCACGGCGTACTGCGACATGTCATGACGGCCCCAGCTCAGCGTCAGGTTGGCGATGCCTTCGTCGCCGGTCTTGATGTCCGGGAACGGGTTGCCGCCGATCCACGGACCGCCGGTCGCCGCCTCGATCACGTTGCCGGTGTCGTCGAACTTGGCCTTGCCATAGTTCTTCAGCGTGGCTTCCATGTACTGGTACGGGAACATCTCGGAGATGTTCTTCGTGGGGGCGCGGATCTTGAACTTGCGGCCGTGCTTGGAGACCTGCTCGTAGAAGATCGGGTCGAGCAGGTGTTTGACGTGTTCGACGTTCTTGGCGGTGATCTCGTCACCGACCTTGATCTTGCCCTTGGTGTTGACTTCGATCGACGTCACTTCATCCGGGTAGGCCTTGGTGACTTCGCCGGTGGCGGCGATCGTCGGCCAGACTGGCGCGAGCACGCCACCGCCAACACCGGCGGCAACGTTGGCCATCATCTTCTGCGGGAGTAATCGAAATCGTACTTTCTGATACGCATGGTGTAGTTCCTCCAGATGGATACGGCTGCTAGACAGGCGAAGGACTCCAGCCGCCCGACTGCGTGGCAAACGATTGTTGGCTAGGCGGGGAGAGTCCCCAGACTTAGGTACGGCTGCCGAAAAACATTCGGATGCCGATGCACGGCACTTTCATCCAGGGCTGCGACGCGCTGACCGACAGCGGACGTGGAGTGGCAAACAGCCGGGAGCGCGACGCGATCGGTCGCAGTAGCTGCGTCGTTCATGGCCTGTTTCCTCCCCCGAATCCGTGGCTCCGATGCACCTGCCCGAGCGATGACCCGCAAGACTTGCCCATCCGTCTCGCAGTGCTACCGCCACGGTGCCGACTACTCCCTAAGGCTCTTCTGACGCGTTCCGCTTTCAGCAACGACGGCATACGGCCGGGTGTGAACGCGTGCTTCGCAACGGCCTGATCAGGGACTGATCGTATGGTGCCATATTGTTTTCTAATTGCAAGCACCGCAGCTTGTTTGATTACTGCGGGCGGCGACTATCGTTCGACCGCAACGCAACATGCAACAACAAAAAAGGGCGGCACCCCAACTTCCGGTGGGGGCCGCCCTCGGTACCGCTGTACGGTCGCCGCTACAGGGCAACCGTGAACGCAGCACCGGTGCAGGCACGCAATTCGTCCAGCGTCACGCCATCGGCCAGCTCCGTGAGCTTGACGCCGCCACCACGGCGGTCGATCTCGAACACGGCGAGGTCTGTGATCAAAAGGTCAACGACACCCTTGCCGGTCAGCGGCAGCGTGCAGGCCTTCAGGAACTTCGGGTCACCGCCTTTTTCGCGATGGTCCATGACCACGACCACCCGCGGCACGCCGGCGACCAGATCCATTGCCCCACCCATGCCCTTGATCATCTTGCCGGGCACCATCCAGTTGGCGAGGTCACCCTTTTCATCGACCTGCATGCCGCCGAGGATCGACAGCTGGATATGGCCACCGCGGATCATGCCGAACGAGTCGGCACTGCTGAAATAGCTGGTCTGCGGCAGTTCGGTGATGGTCTGCTTGCCGGCGTTGATCAGGTCGGCGTCCTGCTCCCCCTCATACGGAAACGGGCCCATGCCAAGCATGCCGTTCTCGCTTTGCAACGTGACCGTCATGCCGTCCGGAATCATGTTGGCAACCAGCGTCGGGATGCCGATGCCGAGGTTCACGTAGTAGCCATCGCGCAGTTCCTTCGCGGCGCGGGCGGCCATCTGTTCACGGGTCCAGGCCATCAGTTGCTCTCCTGCGAAGTCGGACGCGGCCGCGTGGTGACGCGCTCGATGTGCTTGACGTAGTTCGTGCCCTTGATCAGACGCTGGACGAAGATGCCCGGCGTGTGGATCTGGTTCGGATCGAGCTCGCCGACTTCGACGATCTCCTCGACTTCGGCAATCGTGATGCGGCCGGCGGTGGCAATCATCGGATTGAAGTTGCGTGCGGTCTTGCGGTACACGAGGTTGCCCTCGGTATCGGCCTTCCAAGCCTTGACCAGCGCGATGTCGGCGGTCAACCCGGTTTCCATCACATACCAGTCCAGCGTGCCGTCCGGATTCGGGAACTGCCGCGTCTCCTTGCCTTCGGCGACCTTGGTACCGTAGCCGGTGCGCGTGTAGAACGCCGGGATGCCGGCACCGCCGGCGCGAATGCGCTCGGCCAGCGTGCCCTGCGGGTTGAATTCGATCTCGATCTCGCCGGTCATGTAGCGCTGTTCGAGAATCTTGTTCTCGCCGACGTAGCTGGCCAGCACCTTCCGGATCTGGTTGTTGGCCAGCACCAGCCACATGCCGTGGCCATCGCAGCCGACGTTGTTGCCGATCACGGTCAGATCCTTCGCACCCGAGTCGCGCAGCGCAACGATCAGGTTCTCGGGAATGCCGCTGAGGCCGAAGCCGCCGGACATGACGGTCATGCCGTCGAAGGTGATGCCGGCCAGCGCGCTGGCAGCATCGGGGTAGATCTTGCGGGACATCGGTCGCGGCTCCTCGTCGATGGGACGGCGTGTCGTTGTTGTCGTGATGATCAGTGGGCAGCCGCAGCGGCAAGCAGGCGACGGGCCGCCTTCAGATGCGGAATGTCGAGCATCTTGCCGTCCAGCGACACGGCACCGGCACCGGACTCGAAAGCCGCAATCACGCGCCGCGCAAACGCCAGTTCATCGTCGCTGGGGCTGAACGCCGCATTGATGATCGGCACCTGATCCGGATGGATCGCGATCTTGCCGGTGAAGCCGTCGTAGCGCGCAGCCAGACTGTTGGCGCGGCAGCCATCCGGGTTCTTGAAGTCGACATAGACGGTGTCGAGTGCTTCGACCCCGAGTGCATGGCAGGCCAGCAGACACTGAGTACGCGCGTGCTCGTAGACCGGCCGCCAGCGACCATCCGGCGCGCGCGGATCACCGGCGCCGAGCGCGGCACTGAGATCCTCGCCACCCCACAGCATCCCGCGCAGCCGCGGGAACGGCTTGTTCAGCAGCTCGCCCATGCGCAGCACGGCCGACGGCGTTTCGGTGCAGACCGCGAAGATCGCCGTCGAACCGAGCGGCAGACCGGCGGCGGTCTCGGCCATGTCGAGGTAATGGCTGACTTTCTGCAGACATTCCGGCCCGAGGATCTTCGGCAGCACGATGCCGACCGGACGGCTTGCGATCACGGCCGCCAGATCGGCCAGCGTTTCGCCGGAAGCCAGATCGTTGACGCGAATCCAGACCTCGCTGGTGCCGCTGTAGGTCTTCAGGTACTCGACCAGCAGCTTGCGGGCCAGCGGCTTGCGCTCCGGCAGCACCGAATCCTCGAGATCGAAGGCCAGCGCATCGGCGCCGCAGCTGACCGCCTTGGCAAGCTTGCGCTCGTTGTCGGCCGGGACAAACAGAAGGGATTTCATGGTCGTTTCGAGCAGATGTTTCGAGTGGTCGCGGCATCGCCGCAAGCGCGTGATCGCCGGTGATTCACGACGATCTTGAAGCTTCGACAGAATCGTATGGTACCGTATCAGTCATGGAAAACAATCGCGCTGCCGAGGTGTCGGCGCAGCGCTGATTCCCCAGTACCGCACCGTCCGGAGACAAGGTCTTGAGTCAGCACAGGAAAGGTATCGCATCGTACGGTGCCTGGATTCCCCGGTTGAGAATGAGCCGCGCGGCCATTGCCGATGCGCATGCCTGGGCGATGCCCGGCCTGAAGGCGCAGGGCAAGGGCGAACGCGCGCTGTGCAACTGGGACGAGGACGCGATCACGCTGGCGGTCGCCGCCGCTCGCGACTGCCTGCATGGCAATGGTCGCGCTCGGCCGGCATCGCTGACCCTGGCTTCGACCACGGCCCCGTTCGCCGATCTGCTCAATGCCGCGATCGTCGCCAGCGCGCTTGATCTGCCGGCCGCCACCGCCTGCAACGATGCCGGCGGCTCGCTGCGTTCGGGGCTGTCGGCCTTGGCGCAGGCGCTGGAATCAAGCGCTGAAGGCGATGCGCTGGTGGTCGCCGCCGATCGCCGTTCGGCGAAGCCGGCCAGCGTTCAGG
>Ga0114983_1000479_pt1 | contig 17177 bp, 10 predicted proteins | sample Shrwel_input2_RT_FD_87182 | JGI IMG/M metagenome (GOLD analysis project Ga0114983, IMG submission 87182) | Subsurface microbial communities from deep shales in Ohio, USA - Utica-3 well 1 S input2 RT | ecosystem: Environmental > Aquatic > Deep subsurface > Shale gas/oil reservoir > Produced... | reverse complement strand
GTCCAGGGCGAAGGGCTCGTGGTCCGGGCTTTCCAGCGCCTCGCGCTCGAGGTAGACGCCGAGCCGGGTGGTGAAGAAGGCCTTCACCGGGTCCTTGAGAAAGCTACTTAGGCGCGCCAGTGGCAGTGCCGTGTCGATCTCCATCGGCGGCAGCTCGCCGTCGACGGTGGCCTCGGGGACTGGCCGGCCGGCGTGGATCGCTCGCCATTCTCGGGCGTAGGTGAACAGCGCCGGATCACCTGAGAAGTAGGTCCGACTAAACGGCTGCAGCGGATGCTCGGTGGTCAGGGCGTCGACGAGGGCCTGGCCGGTGGCGTCGCCTTCTTCTGCGCCGGCCAGTTTCCAGCCAGCGGCGAGGTGGTCGCGCAGCTGGCCGAGCAGCACCGAGGGCGGGCGCGGCTCGTTGTCGTGGATACTGCGGCCGACCCAACTGATCATCAGGCTGTCGCGGGCCGAGAGCAGCGCCTCGAGGAACAGGTAGCGGTCGTCCTCGCGGCGCGAGCGGTCGCCAGGGCGGTAGTCGTGCCCCATCAGGTCGATATCCAGCGGGCGCTGTACCCGCGGGTACTCGCCGTCGTTCATGCCCAGCAGGCAGACGTGGCGGAACGGGATGGCGCGCATCGGCATCAGGGTGGCGACGTTCACCGCGCCGGCCAGGAAGCGCTGGGAGAGGTTGGCTTCGTCGAGCTGGCCAAGCCAGTGCTCGCGTACCACCGAGAGCGGTAGGGCTTCGGTGAGGCCTGCGTCCTCTGTGGTCTCCTGCCAGTCTTCCAGCAGTTCGCCCAGGCGGTTGAGGGTGGCAAGGTCGGCCTCGTCCTCGGCGGCGAAGCAATCGCTCAGTAAGGCGCGCAGGCGGCGGCACCAGGTGGCTACGTCGGCGGGCTCACTGAGCGCGCGCCACTGGGCCTCGAGGGCGTCGAGCAGGTCCATCAGCGGGCCGGCCAGCGCGGCCTCCAGGCCGCCGATGTCGCCATAGGGCTCGATGTCGTGCCAGGGACCGCCGGCGCTTTCGTTGTCCGTACTTTGGCCCACCGCGTAGCCCAGCATCAGGCGACGCAGGCCAAAGGCCCAGGTGTTGGCGGTAAGACCGCCTGGCAGGTCGAGCCGGGCGCGCTGCTCGGCGTTGAGCCCCCAGCGGATGCCGGCGCCCTCGATCCAGCGGCGCAGCACCGGCAGGTCGTCGGCGGTCAGTCCGAAGCGCCCGCGCAGGGCGGGGACTTCCAGCAGGTCGAGCAGGTCACTGACCGTGAGCCGCGATTCCGGCAGGTGCAGCAGCGCCTCCAGCGCCACCAGCAGCGGCTGGCGGTGGCGGCTGGTCTGGTCGGAGAGCGTGAAGGGAATGTGGCGCGGGTCGTCCTGGGGTAGCCGGCCGAATACCGCCTGCACGGCGGCAGCGTAGGTATCGATGTCCGGCACCATCACCAGCACGTCACGCGGGCGCAGCGTGGGGTCGGCGTCGAAGGCGGCCAGTAGCTGATCGTGGAGGATCTCCACCTCGCGCAGGGCGCTGTGGGCGACGTGGAAGCGCAGGCTGCGATCAAGGGCCGGGTTCACCGCTGGCCAGGTGTCACGGGTCTCCTGGGGCGGGCGCAATTCGAGGATGTCGTCCTGCAGTTGCTGCAACAGCCCCGGCGCCTCGCCGTCGGCGGGCGAGTCGAACAGGTCGATGCGCAGCGCCTCGGCGTCGAATAGCGCCCGGTAGGCGTCCTGGTCGTCGAACTCGTCGAGCAGGCGCAGGTAGTCGCGGCCCTGCTTGCCCCATGCGGCCAGCAGCGGTTGGGCGTGCAGGTGCAGCTGGGTATCGTCGAGTTCGAGCGGCATGCCGGGGCGATGACGCTGGCGCCGGCGGGCGGCCCGCAAGAGGTCCTTGTGCTCGATGATGTCTGCCCAGTAGTGGCGGCAGGGGTTGTGCACGCAGAGCAGCACCTGGGTGACCTTCGACACCGCGGCCAGTGCCTCCAGCGTCTGGCGGGGCAGCGAGGAGATGCCGAATACCACTACCCGGCGCGGTAGTCCGGCCGGTCGCGTCTCTTTGTTCAGGGCTTCGGGCGTCAGTTCGCGGCAGGCCTCAAGGAAACGGGTATGCACCCAGGCACGGCTGGTGGCGAGGCCGTTTTCGCCCAGTCCTTGAGAAATGTCGTCGCGCAGCCGCCGCCACAGCGCTGGCTGCCAACACTGGTCCTCGGCGAGCGGCCGGGCCTTGCCGCGGGCATCGATCAGCTCGTCGCGGCCTTCGGCCCAGGCGGCCAGCCAGTCGGCGCGGTAGACCTGGTACTGGTCGAACAGGTCGGCCAGGCGCTCGGCGAGCTGATGGCGCTTGCGCAGGTCATCGTCGTCGGCCAGAAAGCGCGCCAGCGGGGCGAAGGTCTCGTCATCCACCAACTCCGGCAGCAGACGCATCAGTCGCCAGATAAGGCGCGGCTTGTCCAAAGGCGAGGCCGGCGGTACGGCCTCGTTTCCCAGCACCGCCCGATAGGCCTGCCACAGATAGCGCGCCGGCAGGGTGACGTCCATCGCCGCGGCGATGCCGGCGCCGGCGGGCGGGTCGGCGGCCAGCGCCAGCTTCAGCCACTGGCTGATGCCGTTGCTCTGCACCAGAATCACTTCGTCTTCCAGCGGCCCCAGCGGATGGGTTCGCAGCCATTCCACCGCCAGGTCGCGCAGCGTTTCCAGACGATTGCCGTGGATCACCATGAAGCCGGGGCTGAGCTCGGATCCCTGAGAGAGACGGAGGGGCATGGCGATTCCTTCGCGGCGTTGAGACGGAGGTCAATGGTGCCGCAAATCGCCCACGGCATAAATCAGCTGTCGCTCATTTCAGGTCGATGGGCGTGTTTCGAGCCGCCGGGCTTAGCCGAACTCACCCCAAGTCGAAGGGAATTTCGCCGGCCTCGTGGGCGAGCAACCACTGCTTGCGGCCGATGCCGCCGGCGTAGCCGGTCAGGCGTCCGTCGCTGCCGATCACGCGATGGCAGGGCACCACGATGGCGAGCGGATTCTGGCCGTTGGCGCGGCCCACTGCGCGCTGGCCGCCACGACGGTTAAGCTGCTCGGCGATCTCGGCGTAGCAGCGGGTCTCGCCGAAGGGAATGGTGGAAAGCGCCTGCCAGACCCGCTGCTGGAAGTCGGTGCCCTTGGGCGACAACGGCAGGTCGAAGGTCTGGCGCAGGCCGTCGAAGTATTCCTCGAGCTGGGCGTGGGCGCGATCGGTCAGGGCGTTGGGACGGGGCGTTTCATCGGCCTCCGCCTCGCCGACGAAGACGATTTCGGTGAGACCCTTATCGCTGGCGCGCAGGCGGACCAGGCCCAGCGCGGCGGTTTCCGGCGGCCGATAGTAGTCGAGGGCCTGATCGTCGAGCAGATCGCCCCGGGATTCGGCGACCTGGTCGGCAGGACGGACATCGTCACGCTCATCAAGGCGCTTATCCGGATGCTTATCCAGAAGGGCATCCGGTTGATCAAAAAGCGAGCGGGAGGCAGCGGGGGCAGAGGACATGACGGTGACTCCTGAGATGATCGTTCTGGAGAAGGATCTTTGGAAAGCGCTACCGAGACCATAGCGGAAACTGGCCCTGGCTGCTGGTGATGCTTGCTACGGTGTTCGTCTCTGCGCGTGTTATCGGTTCTTGTTTTTGCTCTCGTCGCCGGTCTCTGCAACCGACGAGGCCGCCTCATGGGGCGGCCTCGGTGAGTGCTTATGTCCAGGTACGGGCAGGAGCCGGTCAGGCGTCGCTGTATAGGTCGCGGTAGTCGTCGCGTAGCTGCTTCTTCTGCACCTTGCCCATAGTGTTGCGGGGCAGGCTGTCGACGAACAGGACTCGCTTGGGCTGCTTGTACTTGGCGAGGTGGTCGCTCAGCGAGGCGATTACCAGTGCCTCGTCGATCGTGGCGCCGGGCTTTTTGACCACCACGGCGGTCACGCCTTCGCCGAAGTCGGGATGGGCAACGCCGATCACGGCCGATTCGACCACGCCATCCAGCTCGTCGATCACCTGCTCGACCTCCTTCGGATAGACGTTGTAGCCCCCCGAGATCACCAGGTCCTTGTCCCGCCCGACAATATGCACATAGCCGCGCTCGTCGATCATCGCCAGGTCGCCGGTGACGAAGAAGCCATCGTCGAGCAGTTCTTCCTTGGTCTTTTCCGGCATGCGCCAGTAGCCGACGAAGACGTTGGGGCCGCGCACCTCGAGCATGCCGATCTCGCCCTGGGGCAGGTCACGATGGCTCTCACGGTCGGTGATGCGAACCTCCACCCCGGGCAGCGGCATGCCAACGGTGCCGGCGACCCGGTCGCCCTCATAGGGGTTGGAGGTGTTCATGTTGGTCTCGGTCATGCCGTAGCGCTCGAGAATCGCATGACCGGTGTGCTGCTCGAACGCCTGATGAGTGTCGGCAGTCAGCGGGGCCGAGCCGGAGGTGAAAAGGCGCATGTTGGCGGTCAGTTCTGGTGTCAGGCGCGGGTCCTGCAGCAGGCGGGTGTAGAAGGTCGGCACGCCCATCATGGTGGTGCCGCGGGGTAATTCGTCGATGATCGCCTCGACGTCGAAGCGTGGCAGGAAGCACATGCTGGCGCCGGACATCAGCACCACGTTGCAGGCCACGAAGAGCCCATGGGTGTGGAAGATCGGCAGCGCATGGATCAGCCGGTCGGCTTCGCTGAACTGCCAGGTGTCGACCAGCGCCTTGGCGTTTGAGCCCAGGTTTGCGTGGGTCAGCATCGCGCCCTTGGAGCGTCCGGTGGTGCCGGAGGTATAGAGGATGGCGGCCAGGTCATCGCCTTCGCGGGCCTGAATGCCTTCATATGGCGTTGCCTCGGCGGCGGCCGTCATCAGGCTGCCGTCGGCTTCAATGCCCAGAGTGGCCACCTGCGCGCAGCCGGTCTCGTCGGCGATGCGCCGTGCTTCGTCCTCGACCGCGGGGCGACAGACGAACAGCGCAGGCTCCGCATCGCCGAGGAAGTAGCGGATCTCCTCGCCGGTGTAGCCGGTATTGAGCGGGAGGTAGACGCCGCCGACGCGTAGGGTGGCCAGGTACAGCAGAATGGTTTCGGGGCTCTTGTCGACCTGCACGGCGACCCGGTCCCCGGGACTCACGCCGAGTGCGACCAGTGCGCCCGCCAGCCGAGCGCTGACCTCGAGGGCCTGGGCATAGCTATAGCCACGACCGTCGCGGGTGGTGATGAAATCGGCGTCACCGCGCGCCCGCATCTGTTGAGCGAAGGTATCGAACAGGTTGTGGTTCATTTTGTTGGTTCTCCCTTGAGCAGTTTGCGGGCACGTCGGTCCAGGTCGCGCACGGCCGACGAGCAGGCGATCGTGCCGTGGGTGGTGTATTTCTCGTGATTGCGTTCGATGTCTTCGAGCACATAGAGGTAATTGACCATCAGCCCGGCGGCCTGATGGAGTCCCTTGCCCGAGGTGTCGCCCAGCCAGTTGATGCGATGCAGTTGGGCGCCGTTGCCCAGGTGAAAGCGGGCTACGGGGTTGAGCGGCAATGCCTTGGCATTCTTTTCCTTGAGCAGGTAATGCGCCGCCAGCGGTTTGATGAGTTCCTTGAGCCGCTGTGATTGTTCGGGGTCGCTGGTCCAGTCGGGCGCATTGAGGTGCTCAAGCGCCGCCTTTGCGTCCTCGTCGAGGCCGTCGCCTGCGTCTTGCAACACGGTCTCCAGCCACTTGCGAAAGCCCGGCACCGGCGACAGGGTGACGAAGTGCTTGAGATGGGGCAGTTCCTGCTTGAGTTCTTGCACCACCTGCTTGATCAGGAAATTGCCGAAGGAGATGCCGCGCAGCCCGGTCTGGCAGTTGCTGATACCGAAGAAGGCGGCGGTGTCGGCGGCCTCCGGGTCCTCGATGTCGTAGGTGGCGGGATCGAGGATCGCCTGGATCTGGTCGGGCAGTCCCTTGTGCAGGGCCACTTCGACGAAGATCAGCGGCTCGTCGCCGAGAGCCGGGTGGAAGAAGGCGAAGCAGCGCCGGTCGCGGGCATCGAGGCGCCGGCGCAGGTCGTTCCAGTCGTGGATCTCGTGCACCGCCTCGTAGCGGATGATCTTCTCGAGGATCACCGCCGGCGTGTTCCAGTCGATACGTTTCAGCACCAGGAAGCCGCGATTGAACCAGGAGGCGAATAGGTGGGCGAAGTCTGCATCGATGGCCTTGAGATCGGGGTGTTCGCCGAGCATCGCCAGCAGATCCTCGCGCATGTGCACCAGCTCATGCGTGCCGCCGCTTGGCAGGTTGAGCCGGCGCAGCAGTTCCTGGCGACGGGGCTCGCAGACATCGAACAGGTGCTGCTGCGTGAGGTTGTCGCGGGTCTCGCGGTAGGCCGCGTAAGCGGCATCGATTTCCTCGGGGTCGGCGGCGAAATCGTCGGCCAGCCCCATGAAGAACTGCCGTTTCTGGTCGTCGTCAAGGCGGGCATAGATCGCCAGGGTCTGGCTCGCCAAGGTGATGCTCGAGGCCTCGCCGTCACTTTCGAGCAGCGCCTGACAGGCCTTGATCAGCATGGCGTGATCGACGGGAGAGCGCTCATCTTCTCGGCGCCTGAGCAGTACATCGCGCTGAGTGATGTTGCTGAACAGCTCCTGCAGGAAGCTCATATTCATTATTGATCCCTCATTGGTGAGCCCAGGTCCAAAGACAAAGATAAGGACAATGACAAGGGCGCGTCGGCGTCCGGGTGCAAGTGCAATGCTGGCGCATGATCAGCTGGCGCATGGTCAGGGCTGGCCCATGATCAGGTTGGGTAGCCAAGTCACAATGCCCGGGAAGAAGCACAGCACCACGATGCCCAGCACCATGCACAAGGCATAGGGCAGGCTGCCCATCAGCACGTCACGCAGCGAGATGTCCGGGGCGATGCTGTTGATGATGAACAGGTTGAGGCCCACTGGCGGCGTGATCAGGCCGATCTCCAGGTTGATGGTCAGGATGACGGCGAACCAGTAGGGATCGAAGTCAGCGGCCAGGATGATCGGCAGCAGGATCGGTGCTGTCATCACGATCACCGCTACCGGCGGCAGGAAGAAACCGGCCACCAGCAGGAACAGATTGATGATGCCCATCAGCACCCAGCGGTTGACCTCCAGATCGGCGATGGTGGCCGCCACTGTCTGGGTGATGAACAACGATGACAGTGCATAGGCGAAGACCTCGGCGGCGGCGATGATCAGCATGATCATCACGCTCTCGCGCAGGGAGTCGCGCATGATCAGCTTGATCGGAGCGACGTGCCACATGCGATAGACGATGATCGCTAGCGCCAGGCACAGGAAGGCACCGGCCCCGGCCGCCTCCGAAGGCGTGGCCAGACCGCCGTATAGCGCGAACAGGATGCCGGCCACCACCGCCAGGAATGGCAGCACTCGCACCAGCGCCTTTAGGTTGCTGTCGACGTTGGCCTTGATCGTTTCCTTCATCTTGTCGGTGGCCGTGACCATCGGGGTGTCATAGCCTCCTGCCAACTTGCAGGCGATCAGCGTCCAGACCATAAACAGACCGGCTAGCATCAGCCCTGGGATCGCACCGGCGATGAACAGGCGTCCGATCGAGGTTTCGGTGGCAATGCCGTAGACGATCATGGTCACCGAGGGAGGAATCAGGATGCCCAACGTGCCGCCAGCGGCGATGCAGCCGGCGGCCACGCCATCCGGGTAGCCGCGCTTGCGCATTTCGGGGATGCCCATCTTGCCGATGGCGGCACAGGTGGCGGGAGAGGAGCCTGAGAGGGCGGCGAAGATCGAGCAGGCGCCGATGTTGGAGATCGCGAGACCACCGGGCAGGCGTCCGAGCCACAGATCCAGCGAGCGATAGAGGTCGCGACCAGTGGGCGACGAGGCCACGGCCGCGCCCATCAGGATGAACATTGGAATCGCCACGAAGCCGAACTCGGCGATGCGGTCGAAGAAGGTCTCGCCGAAGTAGGTCAGCTCGCTCATGCCGCGGTCGGCCACCAGGGCAATCAGCGACACGGCGCCCAGGGCGAAGGCGATCGGGGTGCCGATGGCCATCAATACAAGCAGCCCCACGGCCACGGCAATGCCGGCGGTAATCGGGTCCATGGTCAAGGCTCCTTACGCAGGGTTTCGGCGACGTATTGCAGTGTCAGCAGGGTGGACCCGAGCGCCATCGGCACCAGTGCCGGCCATAGAAGTGGGTTCCATACCGAGCCGGTGGTCCACTGCTGGTGGTAGGCCTCGGCCACATAGAGCCAGGCGGCATAGGCCAGGGCGGCGCAGAAGCCGATTCCGACCAGGGATGACACCAGGCGCATGATCTTGCGGGGCAGCCCGCCGATCATGTCAGGCAGCAGGGTGACCGCCACATGGCCGCCCGTCATCAGTACATAGGAACTGCCCATCAACATCGCGCCGCTGACGATGTAGATGGTGAATTCGGTCTGCCAAGTGGAACTCATGCCCAGGATGGTACGCACGAAGATCATGTGACAAATGGCCAGCACGCCGGCCATCAGCATGGCCGCGGCCAGGTAGGCCATGGCGCGCGACAGGCGATCCATGACGTGTGTATAGATGCCGATGATCTTGACGGGGGTCGAGAGCTCGCGGCGAGAGAAGTGCTCCATATGCCCTCCGGATAGTGTGAAGGAGGGCCGCCTCATGCAGGGCGGCCCGGCAAGCCTTGAACCGTCAGGCGGTCATCGGCATTGATGTCACAGGTAGCGGAGGTGGTGTCACTCCACGGCGAGTGCCGCATCAATCAGGGCCTGGCCGTTGGGCACGTTCTCGGCGAAGGTCTTGTAGGAGCTCTGCTGGGCGATATCCAGCCAGGCCTGGTAGTCCTCTTCAGACATGCTGACTACCTCGACGCCATTTGCCTTGAACTCGTCGATCATCTTCTGATCCAGTGCCGCGGCTTCACCGGCGAAGTACTCTTCTGCCTTCTGACCGGCCTCGACCAACGCCTGCTGCTGCGCTTCGTCGAGCTTGTTCCAGCTCTGTTCTGAAATCAGGACCGGTTCATACATGAACCACAGCGCGTTTTCACCGGGCGCTGTCAGGCAAGACACCTGCTCGTAGATGCGATATGACACGAACGAGCCGGACGACGTGTTGGCGCCGTCGAGCACCCCGGTTTGCATGGCGGTGTAGATATCCGAGGACGGCATCGAGGTGATAGATGCGCCAGCGCTGGCCAGCATTTCATCGAACGCCGGGCCGGCGGCGCGCAGGGTCTGGCCCTCGACCGTTTCCGGCGAGGTGATACAGCGCTTGTTCGAGGCAAAGCCCCCGGCCAGCCAGGCGTCGGCCAGCACGCGGGCGCCGCCTTCATGAATCACGTCCTTGATCATGGTCATGAACTCGGAATCGTTGAGCCGCTGGGCACGTTCGTGATTGCGCACCAGCCCCGGCATCAAAGTTGCCGAGAACTCCGGGTGACGGCCACTGGCGTAGTCAAGCGGCAGCGATGTCATGTCCAGGCGGCCACGCGCCAGGGCGCTCCACTGTTCCTTGGCCTTGAACAGGGATTGGCCTGGATAGACCTGGATGGCGAGATCAACGTCGGCTGCGGCGACTTCCTTGGCCATCAACTGCACCATTTCGTCTCGAACATCGCCCTGTCCACCAGGGAACTGGTGCGAGGCGCGCAGCACGGTTTCTGCCGAGGCAACGCTTGAAAAGGCAAGGGTCAGGGTGGCGGCCGCGATGGCGGCGGTGGAGGTGAGCTGGTGTGTCATCGGGCGTGTCATAGTGGCGTGACTCCATCGGTCTATTATTCTTGTGAAATGTTTATCATCGACGATGATGTATACTTGAATAGGCTTCTGGGATATTTGTGTCAATTAAATGACGCTAGACCATGGTCGATGCGGTGACGCAAGCGATTGATCGGGCAAGGGGGAAAATATGGCGGGCACCAAGCGATCGAATGCTCAGCGGCTCAAGGATTCGCTGGAGGACGACATCATCAATGGTCGACGGGTCCCCGGTGAGCGTCTCGATCCGGAAGTTTTGGGCAATGAGTTCGAGGTATCCCGCACGCCGGTGCGTGAAGCCATCCAGCAACTGGTGGCCAGTGGGTTGGTAACGGTCTCGCCGAAGAAGGGCACCTTCGTGGCCAAGGTGAGCATCGAGCAACTGATCGAGATGTTCGAGGTCATGGCTGAACTCGAGGGCATGTGCGGACGCCTGGCCACGCGGCGCATCACGCCCGGTGAGCTGTCCGACCTGCATCAGGCGCTTGAGCGCTGTGAGGCCGCCTCGGCAGGCGGAGATCCCGATGAGTATTACTACGAGAACGAGGTCTTCCATCACACGATCTACGCGGCGAGCCACAATGCCTTCCTGGCCGCGGAGGCCCGTCAGCTCAAGCTGCGACTGAAGCCTTATCGGCGACTGCAGTTACAGGTCCGCCATCGCATGAGCAACTCGCTGAGCGAGCATCGTGAGATCATCGCGGCCATCGAGGCCGGTGATGCCGTCCGGGCAGAACAGGCACTGCGGGATCATGTGCTGATTCAGGGCGAGCGCTTCAGCGACCTGATCGCCAGTGTGAAGGATTTCGGTATCAAGGATGCCGACGAGCCCGTATAGAAAGGCAGGGAATGTTGGCCGTATTTGCCTGTCCCTGTAGGGTATGCGAGCCCTTTTTGGAGGAGGCGTCATGTTCCCGAGTTTTTCCCTACGCTATGCGCACCTGCCGTCGCGCATGAGTGCCGAGTGTGCCCCGACGCGGGTGGCGAATCCGCGCCTGGTTGCCTTCAATCATGCGCTTGCCGAGGAGCTGGGCTTCGACTCGACTGCCTTCGATGCTACCGAGGCCGCCGAAGCGCTGTCCGGCAATGCGCCGCCTGACGGCAGTGAACCGCTGGCGATGGCCTACGCCGGCCACCAGTTCGGTAATTTCGTTCCTAGGCTCGGCGATGGTCGGGCGTTGCTGCTCGGCGAGGTCATCAACCGCGAGGGGGAGCTGCGCGAACTGCAGCTCAAGGGCGCCGGGCGCACGCCCTTCTCCCGGGGCGGCGATGGCCGGGCGCCGCTGGGGCCGGTGCTGCGCGAGTATCTGGTCAGCGAGGCCATGCACGCGCTGGGCATTCCCACCACCCGGGCGCTGGCCGCGGTGACCACCGGCGAGCGGGTCATGCGTCGCCTGCCCGAGCCCGGTGCGGTGCTGACTCGAGTGGCGTCGAGCCACCTGCGGGTGGGGACCTTCCAGTATTTTGCCGCCCGCCAGGACGTCGAGGCGATCCAGTTGCTGGCCGACATGGCCATCGAGCGCCACTATCCGCACCTTGCGCCGCTGAGCGGCGGCGGGCGCTATCTGGCCCTGCTCGAGGCGGTGGTGGCTCGCCAGGCCGAGCTGGTAGCGCGCTGGATGGGCGTGGGCTTCATCCATGGGGTGATGAACACCGACAACTCGACGATCTCCGGCGAGACCCTGGATTACGGCCCCTGCGCCTTTATGGATGCCTACGATCCGCTCACCGTGTTCAGCTCCATCGACGAGCGCGGCCGTTATGCCTTCTCCAACCAGCCCCACAGCGCCCAGTGGAACCTGGCCCGCTTCGCTGAGACGCTGCTGTCGCTGCTCGATGAGGATCACGACCGGGCCGTGGCGCTCGCCACCGATGCCATCGAGGCCTTCCCAGAGCACTTCGAGGCAAGCTTTGGCGCGGTCAAGCGCGGCAAGCTGGGGCTTGTCCGGGTCGAGGAAGGCGACGAGACCCTGGCTCAGGAGCTGCTGGACACCATGCAGGCCGGCCACGCCGATTACACCCTGACCTTCCGCCGCCTCGCTGATGTGTTTGAGGAGGACGGCGAGGCGCGGCTGGTGGAACTCTTCGACACGCCCGAGGCCATTCGGGCCTGGCTGACGCGCTGGCGTGAGCGTCTTAGCCGCGAAGACGCCGATGCCGCGACCATTGCCGCGCGTCTGCGCGCCACCAACCCGGCGGTGATTCCCCGCAATCATCAGGTTGAGCATGCGTTGATGGCGGCCGCCGACGAGGACGACTACGGTCCCTTCGAGGCGCTGCTGGCGGCCATTACCCGGCCCTTCGAGGCACCCGAGGGCGAGCCTGACTACACCCAGCCGCCGCAGGCAAACGAGCGGGTGCTGCGGACTTTCTGCGGTACCTGAGACGCCGCTGAATCACGCAGTAGCGACATCAGACAAGACAAAAGGAAGCCGCGCTGGCCAAGGGCCAACGCGGCTTTTTTTAGCTTGCTTCTCTTACTGGCGGTGATGCATCCGGCTGTTAACCGAACTGCCGAAACCTGTGTCCTTTAAAACGGTGCTCTTTAACCCTTTGCCCTTTAAACCTGTGCTCCATAAAGCTGTGACCTATGGGCGCCGCCGGGGCAGCGCCCAAGGGTCAGGGTAGAGCAGGCCGAATCAGGACGTTTCAGGCCAAGTCGAAGCGGTCGGCGTTCATCACCTTGGTCCAGGCCTTGACGAAGTCCTTGACGAACTTCTCCTGATTGTCGTCCTGGGCGTAGACCTCGGCGTAAGAGCGGAGGATGGAGTTGGAGCCGAACACCAGATCAACCCGAGTCGCGGTGAACTTGGTGTTGCCGCTCTGGCGGTCCACGATGCCGTACGCGTTCGCTCCCTGGGACTCCCAACGGTTTGCCATGTCGGTCAGGTTGACGAAGAAGTCGTTGGTCAGCTGGCCCACGCGATCGGTGAACACCCCGTGCTGGGTGCCGCCGTGATTGGTGCCCAGCACCCGCATGCCGCCGATCAGCACGGTCATCTCCGGGGCGGTCAGGCCCATCAGCTGGGCACGATCAAGCAGCATCTCTTCCGGCTTGACCACGTACTCCTTCTTCTGCCAGTTGCGGAAACCATCTGCCAGCGGCTCCAGCGGGTCGAAGGAGGCAGCGTCGGTCATCTCGTCGGTGGCATCACCCCGCCCCTTCATGAAAGGTACCTGAACGTCATGGCCGGCCGCCTTCGCCGCCATTTCAATGCCCAGGTTGCCGCCCAGCACGATCACGTCGGCCACGCTGGCGCCGGTGTCGGCGGAGATCTTCTCGTAGACCTTCAGCACCTTGGCCAGGCGATCGGGTTCGTTGCCCTCCCAGTCTTTCTGGGGTGCCAGGCGGATTCGGGCCCCATTGGCGCCGCCGCGCATATCGGAACCGCGGAAGGTGCGCGCGCTGTCCCAGGCGGTAGAAACCAGCTCATTAATGCTCAGGCCGGCGTCCGCAATGCTGTCCTTGACCACCTCTTCGATGTAATTGGTCTCGCCCTGCGGCACCGGGTCTTGCCAGATCAGGTCCTCAGCCGGCACTTCCGGGCCGATATAGCGCGACTTCGGCCCCATGTCGCGATGGGTCAGTTTGAACCAGGCGCGAGCGAAGGCGTCCTTGAAGTATTCCGGATCCTTCATGAACTTCTCGCAGATGGCCCTGTACGTCGGGTCCATCTTCATCGCCATGTCCGCATCGGTCATCATCGGATTATGGCGAATGGAGGAGTCGGTGGCGTCGACCGGCTTGTCTTCCTCCCTGATGTCGACGGGCTCCCACTGGTTGGCGCCGGCGGGGCTCTTCTTGAGCTCCCATTCATGGCCGAACAGCATGTCGAAGTAGCCCATGTCGAATTGGGTGGGATTTGTGGTCCAGGCACCCTCCAGGCCGGAGGTGATGGCGTTGGTGGCCTTGCCCTGCAGGTTGGGGTTGAGCCAGCCGAAGCCCTGCGCTTCGACGTCGGCGCCCTCTGGCTCAGGCCCAAGGGCCTCGGCGTCGCCATTACCGTGGGTCTTGCCGACCGTATGGCCGCCGGCGGTCAGCGCCGCGGTCTCCTCGTCGTCCATCGCCATGCGCGCGAAGGTCTCGCGAACCTGCTCGGCGGTCTTGAGCGGGTCGGGTTGGCCGTTCACACCTTCCGGATTCACGTAGATCAGGCCCATCTGCACCGCGGCCAGCGGGTTCTCCATGGTATCGGGCTTGTCGACGTTGTCGTAGCGCTCGTCGGAGGGCGCCAGCCACTCCTTCTCGGCCCCCCAGTAGATATCTTTCTCGGGCTGCCAGATATCCTCGCGGCCGAATGAGAAACCGAAGGTCTTGAAGCCCATGGACTCGTAGGCGACGTTGCCGGCCAGGATGAACAGGTCGGCCCAGCTGATCTTGTTGCCGTACTTCTTCTTGATCGGCCACAGCAGACGCCGCGCCTTGTCGAGGTTGCCGTTGTCCGGCCAGGAGTTGAGGGGGGCAAATCGCTGGTTGCCGGTGCCAGCGCCACCACGCCCGTCGGCCAGGCGGTAAGACCCCGCCGCGTGCCAGGCCATGCGAATCATCAGGCCGCCATAGTGGCCCCAATCGGCCGGCCACCACTCCTGGCCGTCGGTCATCAGGGCTTGCATGTCCTGCTTAATGGCGTCGAAGTCGAGCTTTCTGACTTCTTGCCGGTAGGCGAAGTCCTCGCCCATCGGGTCGGCCTTGCGGTCGTGCTGGTGAAGGATGTCGAAGTTCAGCGCCTCTGGCCACCAGTCGGTGTTGGAATGCCCGGACGCGGTATTGCCGCCGTGCATTACCGGGCACTTGCCAGCATCGGTGCCTTGTTGTCCGTTGCCCATCGCGTTATCTCCCGTCATTGGTATGGATGGGGCTTGACTCCCCACCAGCTTCGATGGCCCTTTCTCTTTTATGGCGTGCTAATAGGTTTGCTGTCGACTCAGTCAGCGGAAAGGGCGCTTTTTACTGCTATTGCTTTACATCACAGCTTAGTGGCGACCCTCAGGGCTTCAATTTTTCTTTACTCAAGAAGCTGATAGCTAATTTTCATCGGAGATCGTGCATGCAAGCGAGGCCGGTGTCACTCGGCGCTGGGCCCTGCAGACGGGCATGTCAGGCAGGCGCCTGGTTCGCCCATCAGGAAGGCTCGGTTGGCCTCGACGGTCTCGCGCAGGTACTCCCAGGTCAGGCGGACACGAGACAGACGACGCTGCTCCTGGCGGGCGGTGATCCAGAATTGGCGGGTGAGGTCGATGTCGTCCACAAGCACCGCTTCAAGCGCTGGATGCTGCTCGGCCATGAAGGAGGGCAAGACCGCTAGCCCCGCGCCCTGAACGGCCGCGCTGTACTGGGTGGTGACGCTGGTGCTGCGGATACTGAACTGCGGGGCGTGTCGCACGGTTTCCGGGGATGCGGCCGCGGCGGCGAGCGAGGAAGCTTCCTGCCGCGGCTTGCGCTGGGAGGCAAGCCGAGAATCTAGAGGCGTTTCGTGAGGGTGCTCGAGCGGCGGTTCGAGCAGCGGTTCCAGATAATTCAGCTGATCGCTGAAGATAAGGTCATCGATATAGCCAATCAGACGGTGCTGGCCGAGCTCACGGCGAGTCGTCGGCCGGCCATGGCGGGCCAGGTAGTCGCGACTGCCATAGAGCCGCAGCCGATAGTCACACAGCCGCGAGATCACAAGGCCCGCGCTGCTCGGGCGCTCCACGGTGATGGCCAGGTCGGCCTCGTGGCGACTTAAGTTGACCACACGTGGCAGTGCCAGCAGGTCCAGCGTCAGCGCCGGGTGGCGTTCGCCGAAGGCGGCTAGCAGGGGCGCGATCACCCAGGTGCCGAAGCCCTCGGTGACGCCGAGGCGTACCTGGCCGCTGAGCTGTCGGTCCTGATCGCTCAGGCCCTCGGCAGCCTCGATGGCGTGGCGGGCCATCTCCTCGGCGTGGGCCTGCAGGCGATGGCCGGCCTCGGTGAGCCGGTAGCCATGCGTGCTGCGCTCAAAGAGTTGGGTATTGAGTTTTTGCTCGAAGCGTTTAGTGCGCCGTGAAAGCGTCGAATGATCGACCCCCAGGCGCCGGGCCGCATCGGTCAGCCGCTCGCTGCGAGCGACCTCGAGAAAGACCTGAATGTCCTGCCAGTCGAGCATTGCAATGGCCCTCTCTCGGTTGCCTTGGGAGTGATGTCAGTTGTGCGTGGATGCACAAACAATGTGCTGCGCTGCCCGTTGTGTGTCAATTCATCCCCTGTCTACACTCGAGCTAGCCGCTTCCTACGCTTTGGCCGTGTCGATATGCACATAAAGTCGAAGCCGGGGTGCCATGGCTTAATGCACTATACCTCCGCCAGTTCATCCACAATCACAAGAGGCTGTCCCGCGCGTGGCGCCGTGTCGCCATCGCCAGAGGTCTGCCCAGGAGCCGCCATCATGTCAGTGCGTGAGATTTCCCTTTATATCGACGGTCAACCGGTGCCCTCCCAGAGCGGGGAATGGCGCGACGTGCTCAATCCGGCGACCCAGGAAGTGGTGGCCCGGGTGCCGTTCTGCACAAGCGACGAGGTCGACCGCGCCGTAGCCAGTGCCAAGGCGGCCTTCAAGACCTGGCGCAAGGTGCCGCTGGGCAAACGCATGCGCATCATGCTCGCCTTCCAGGCACTGATTCGTGAGCACACCGCCGAGCTCGCTGAACTGATCACCGAGGAGCACGGCAAGACCTTGCCGGATGCCGAAGGCGAGGTCGGTCGCGGCCTGGAAGTGGTCGAACATGCCTGCTCGATTCCGAGCCTGCAGCTTGGTGAGCTTGCCGAGAATGCCGCCAACGAAGTCGATGTCTACACCATGAATCAGCCTCTCGGCGTGGGTGCGGGCATTACCGCCTTCAACTTCCCGATCATGCTGCCCTGCTTCATGTTCCCGCTGGCCATCGCCACCGGGAACACCTTCGTCTTGAAGCCCTCTGAGCAAGATCCCTCTTCGACCATGCGCCTGGTCGAGCTGGCCCACGAGGCCGGCGTGCCGGCCGGGGTGCTCAACGTGGTGCACGGCGGCCCGGACGTGGCCAACCAGATCTGCGATCACCCGGACATCAAGGCGCTGTCATTCATCGGTTCGACCCATGTCGGCACCCATATTTATCGCCGTGGCTCAGAGGCCGGCAAGCGGGTGCAGTCGATGATGGGCGCCAAGAACCATTGCGTGGTGATGCCGGACGCCAACCGCAGCCAGGCCATCAACAACCTGCTGGGCTCGGCCTTCGGGGCCGCCGGCCAGCGCTGCATGGCCAACTCGGTGGTGGTGCTGGTGGGCGAGGCCAGGACATGGCTTGAGGACATCATCGAAGGCGCTCGCAACATGAAGGTCGGCCCCGGCACCCAGCGCGATGCCGATCTTGGGCCGCTGGTGTCGCCCGCCGCCCGCGAGCGGGTCGAGGCGATGATCGAGGCCGGGGCCAAGGAGGGCGCGACCCTGGCGCTTGACGGTCGCGGC
>Ga0114983_1000478_pt1 | contig 17186 bp, 16 predicted proteins | sample Shrwel_input2_RT_FD_87182 | JGI IMG/M metagenome (GOLD analysis project Ga0114983, IMG submission 87182) | Subsurface microbial communities from deep shales in Ohio, USA - Utica-3 well 1 S input2 RT | ecosystem: Environmental > Aquatic > Deep subsurface > Shale gas/oil reservoir > Produced... | reverse complement strand
CTCTGGCTCTGGCTCTGGCTCTGGCTCTGGCTCTGGCTCTGGCTCTGGCTCTGGCTCTGGCAGGACAGTCTCGACCTCGGCACGGCCAACTTCCACCTCTGACGCACTATTTTCGGTTTGAGAATCAAGCTCAGGCGACTCGGTAACCACTTGCTCAGCCGACGGCTGAGATTCAGCTTGCTCTTTCGTTTCGGCAAAATCCAAATCGACACTCTGGTGCCCCTCCTGAGTCTCGCTTGCTGTCTCGGCCTGTGGCGCCTGAGGCATGGCTGAAGCCCTATCTTTGAGCTTGAGCGCCTCATCACGCTCCTCTTTTGCCAGACGCTGCGCTCTGTTGTAGAGGAAAATACCCGCTGCGACCAACAAGACTATGACCAGGATTTTAAACATCTTCGTCCACCATTTTTTGAGTGCCGGGCCGACTGACAGCCCTGTTTTGTGGTAATGGCAATCTGCCAAAGCCACCCTTCTCTGCACAGAGTTTAACCGATATTAATAGAGTATCGTCTTAGTATAAATCAAGTATTTATGCTTTTTCTTCCCGGTTTGAGACGCATTTTGCGAGTGAAACTCGGTCTGTGAAGCTCAATCTGCCATTAACAACGCCAAAACTGATACACTCTATGAGTTTTGATCCCAAGAATGGCAAACAAGGATTCAGATGCAAAAGTTACTGATAGTGGCGCATGCCAGCCCTTATGGCACAGAAAAGTTATTCAACACTTTGCGTATTGCCCTGGCGTTGAAAGACCAGGAGCAAACCGAAGTGGAACTCAAGTTATTCCTGATGTCAGACGCTGTCTTTGGAGCAGTAAAAGGCCAGAATACGCCGGATCTCAGCTACAACCTGCAGCAGATGTTCGAAATTCTTACCGCCCAAGGCGTCCCTCTACTGCTGTGCAAGACCTGTGTTGAGGCCCGCGGCGTAGTGGCCGACATGTTGCTGGATGGCGCTGCCATTGGCACGCTCGGCGATTTGAGCCGCTGGACCCTGGAAGCCGATAAAGTTATCCACATCTAGAGTAAACCTGCACTTTAACCTTGAGTGCGCATAAAGCTTCATTTTGTGCGCACCTTCATAATTCCTGCCACTGACTTTGAACCAGCCCCCTTCTCAGGACTAAGATAACCATAGTTGAGTCATTTACTAAGGTAAGGCTATGGAACTGCTGCAAGGAAAACTGCTGACCGAATTCCGCACTGTTTCTGCCATGGTGTGGATCTACTGCCGTGACCATCATCCCAGAAGCGACGATGGCAGCCTCTGTCCCGACTGTCAGGCCTTGATGGAATATGCCCATACCCGTCTCGACCGCTGCCCCTACGGTGAAAGCAAGCCCACCTGCAATAAATGTCCGGTACACTGCTACAAACCTGAACCCAAAGAGCAGATGCGTCAGGTAATGCGTTATGCCGGCCCAAGAATGCTGTTGAGCCATCCCATACTGGCTCTGCGCCACCTCTGGTGCGAACGCAAAGCCGCGCCGGGCAAGCCACCGAAAGACGCCTCAAACCGCCATAAACGCATGCAGAACAGCAGAAACTAACTATTTTTTTGTTGCGCCCCTCAAGTGGCTGAGATAAGAATGTCGTTAAGGGGGTCAGATGACTGCATTCAGCGACATTTTTACCCAAGCTTACTGGTGGCTATCGCTACTTGGAGGCCTGCATTGCCTGGTGTTATCCATCTACGCACGTTTTGTCTATCAGGACAGCCATAACCAACGTCTGCTACTCGCCGGTATCTTTGCCTTGATGGCGCTCTATTTCTTTACCGGCCTGTTCAACCACGATAATACTCCGGCGCCTATCCATCTACTGTTTCTGTTATTGCTGCCGTTGTACTTCCTGTTAATGCCGGCTCTGTACCAATACCTGAAGCAGCAACTCAGGCCGACTATAGATGCAAAGTTGCCGCTCAAGCATCTGTTGCCATCCATACTTGCCATGTGTCTGGTAATGTTGTTGTGGCTATTCAATCCCAGCCTGGTCACAGGTGTGGCCTTACTGGGGTACCACCCCAGCCTGAGTTGGGGTTCATTGCTATTACCGCTGTTGCTGTTACTGCAAACCACCCTGTATCTGGTATTGGTGTTACAGTTGATGCAGCACTACTACCATACGCTGGATCAACAGGAAAATCGGCTGCGACAACTACGCAACAACGGGCTGCTGGTGCTGACTCTGGCGCTGATTCTGAACTGGCTGGTTCGTAATATTGCCGTACTCTTGACTCTGTTTCTCGGCGATCAATTTTCGGTTGTGGCGCAGGCAATCCCGAGGCTGGCGCTGCTGCTGACCCTCTATCTGCTGGCCATCTACGGCCTCAATCAGCTCACCCGTGCCGCCTATCTGCGTGGACGCGAATCCCGTCCCCAGGGCACCTCTGTACCCAAACAGCCGCTCGATAAAGAGGAGCTGGATTTTCTCAATGAGATACTGCGCGAAAAAAAAGATAAGTAACATCGCCCAGGTTGTGGCCTTTACGTTAATCTAATGCGGCTTTTAATAACAAAAACAAAGGAACAGAGATGGGATTGCCTAACAGCTACAGCCTGCTGGCCCTATGCTTTATCGGTATGGGAACCCAGGCCTTGGCCGCAGAGCGGCAACATAAAATAACCAACCAGGACTTTTTCGAGATAGCCAACATGGGCCAGGTCGCTCTCAGCCCGGACGCCAAAATGGCTGCCTGGTTGGAGTCACGCTGGGACAAAAATCTGGATAAGGCTCAGAAAGACATCTGGCTGGTCGACAGCAAGAGCCGCCAAAGCAAACGCCTGACCTTCAGCAACGAGAGTGAAAGCGCTATCAGTTGGAGTCCCGATGGCCAATATATATACTTCCTCAGCAGTCGCGGCGATGCCAAGCAGCCGGCCCCATTCAACGCCAAGCCACAGATTTATCGCCTTGCGATTCAGGGCGGCGAAGCCGTTCCCGTTACCCAGGAGGCCGGTGGCGTCAAGAGTTACCAACTGAGTGACGATGGCAGTCAGCTCTATTTCCTGACCCATAAAACCCTGACAGATAAAGATCCCTGGGCCGATATGCGAGCCGCTCACCAAGGCCCTGAGTATGCTCATGGCAGCCGCGATACCAACCCCCTTTACCGCCTGGATCTGCAGCATTTTCGCAAACAGTTGCTGCTGGATGATGACAAGGTGGTTTGGGAATTCAGCGTCAGCCAAGATGGCAATAAACTGGCACGGATCACCACAGAAGACAATGAGTTGGTCAATCTGGAAGGTGGGTCCCAGGTAGAAGTCTTCGATATCAAAAACGCCACCAATCAGATTCTGGCCGACCAGCGTTGGCGTGAACAGGCGCCCTCTCCCTACGGCTGGTTGCTGGGGCTGAGCTGGGCAGAGGACAACCTCCGCCTCGCCTTCAGAATCGACTTCGACGGCCATCCCGGCAATCTGTTTATCAGTGATACCAGTAAACCCGAACAGGCACCTTTGAGTGTTAAACGCCAGGGCGCTATGACACTCAGTGGCGGCGACATCCAATGGCGTCCGGGTAGCGAAGATATCTGCTATCGCGGTGCCGATCACGCACTGGTGCGCCTCTACTGCACCGAAATCAATGATCTGAAACAAGGCAACACCCGAACCCTGCTACAGAATGATACCGTCATCGGCAGCTACAGTTTCAGTCACAACGGCAAGCAACTGGCGTTCAGCCATAACGGCCTGGATCACTTCTACGATCTGTTTATCGCCAACGCCGAGAAGCGCAAAGCACCGGCCAAACGCCTGACCCACATCAATCCGCAAACCGATTCCTGGCTGCTGCCACAGCTGAGCATAGTCAAGTGGCAAGCCGCCGATGGCACACAAGTTGAAGGCATACTGGAATTACCCCCCGGCTATCGCAAAGCCGATGGCCCGCTGCCGCTTGTCGTGCAAATTCACGGCGGCCCCACTGCCGCCACCCCATTTGCACTGCAACACAGATCCTATGGCCGTGCCACTTTTGCCGCCAACGGCTGGGCCTTGTTGTCGCCCAACTACCGCGGCTCTACCGGCTATGGCGACAAGTTCCTCACTGACCTGGTGGGCCATGAACACGCGATTGAGGTAAACGACATCATGGCCGGCGTGGACAAACTCATTGCCGAAGGCCTGGTCGATGCCGACAAGTTAGCTGTCATGGGCTGGAGCAACGGCGGCTATCTGACCAATGCACTTATCGCCAGCAGCGACAGATTCAAGGCCGCCAGTTCTGGGGCCGGAGTATTCGATCAACGTCTGCAATGGATGCTGGAGGATACGCCCGGACATGTGGTCAACTTTATGCAAGGCTTACCATGGGAAAAACCCGAGGCCTATACCCATGGATCTTCGTTGACACAGGCAGACAAGATAAAGACCCCGACACTTATCCATATTGGAGAGAAAGACGCCAGGGTGCCTTTGGGCCATGCCCAAGGGTTGTACCGCGCCCTCAAACATTACCTGAATGTGCCGGTGGAGCTAATAACCTACCCGGGAGAAGGCCATGGTTTGAGCCACTATAAGCACAGGCAAGCCAAGATGGACTGGGATCAGGCCTGGTTTGAACATTATGTTCTCGGCAAACCCTTATCTTAGTACTTGAACGGAGCCGGGTTAACTGAACTCTGGTTAGCTGAACTCTAGTTAACTGAACTTTGGCTGACATTCACTCCAAAAAGCGCCATTGCAGGCGCTTTTTTAGTCTACCCCTCTGTATTTTTGCTGTCGGACAAGTAAGCTCAAGAGTAGCCAAAGGTATCCAGTCCCCATTGACCGGGAGCCCAAGACTCTCAATTTGGAGGTTCATTATGAAAACTATTTCAAATACCCTATTTACCCTCGTTGCTCTGGTAGGCAGCCTGCTACTGGCCCCGACAGCCAGCGCCAATGACAGCTACAGCAGCGCCATAGCCACCTTCAAACAAGCCAGCGAAACCCATAAATTCTTCGATTCAGCCTATGGTTATGCAATTTTCCCTACCATAGGGAAAGGGGGACTTGGTATAGGAGCTGCCTATGGTAAGGGGCGCGTCTATCGCGGTGGTGCCTATACAGGTGACTCGAGCATGACTCAGGTTTCCATTGGCTTCCAAATCGGCGGTCAAGCCTACAGTGAGATTATTTTCTTCAAGGATGCACAGGCCTACCGTGACTTTACCAGTGGCAGCTTTGAGTTCGGCGCCCAGGCTTCCGCCGTGGCCATCAATGCCGGTGCCAATGCTCAGGCCGGTACCACAGGTAACTCGGCCGGTGCCGGTCAGGCTGGCGGCAGTCAGGCTGCCAAGGCTGCCTATATCAACGGCATGGCGGTATTTACCGCAGCCAAAGGTGGCCTCATGGTAGAAGCCGCGCTGGCCGGGCAGTCATTTACCTTCGAAGCACAATAAGTCCATGGACGAGGCGTCCCCGGGCCGCCTCGTCCATTAGCCCGTTTTATTAATGTCCCCATGGTGCCGGTGGCGGCGTCACTTCATTACTCAAATTGAATTGCAACAGAAAGTCTCGATTTTCCCGGGTCAGGCGATAGCTGAAGTTTTGCTGATCCAACCCCAAGTGCCAAACATTGGTGACCGACTGGGCCAAACCATGCTGTTTAAAGTTGGCAATGGAAAATTCATCGACCGGAAAAGACTGCCAGAACTCGGTTCCCGGACTGCGACTGTCACCACCATATTGAGTCACAGCATCTTCGCTACCATCCTGATGACGATGATCATGCTTGAGCCGGAGGCCATCGGCCGTTTTACTGATCACCCAAGTACGGGATCTGTCCTCACCCACATGCAGCGGAATATGGATCTCAGTTTCTGAGCATTGACGAACATGCATCACCAGCGGCTTGCCAGTGAAACCATCACCGGCACTGCCCCCCTTAATCAACTCACCACTATAGGCCTTGCCGCACAAACCAGATAAATGGTCAAAAAACTGCTCGGCAGCGGTCAATTCCTGCCCCTGTACCGACGTTGTCAACAACAAAGCTGCCATCATTCCCAATCGTTTCATTATTCTTGTTCCTTCTTGACTAAATGAACAACTATAACGACGCAATTTGAAACCAAACTGAATCCCTACAACAAATCACCATAGTAAGCAAGTCACCAAGTCACAACGAATCAATTCCGAATATCTTTCACTATTTTACTTGAGTAAATTCACACCCTGAGAATAAAAACAGGCTATCGTTAATTTCACCTGCGGAAATAAGGTTTTTTCGCCTGACTAAATTTAGGAAGCAATTCATGTTTCAAATAATTAACTATTTCTCAATGTGATCTTAATCTTGGCAATAGCCTAACAATGAATTCATAGTAATGTCTCTGCAGAGCGGGGACAGTTGAATGAAAATTGACAGCCTTAATTACAACCAGTTAAAAGTTTTACTAGCTGTATATAAACATGGTCAAGGAAGCTTGGCAGCGGCTGAATTGGGCATATCCAGTTGTGCCGTCACTCGTACACTAAATGCACTACGTGATGTATTTATGGACTCTTTATTTGTCCGTAAATCAAACGGATTAATTCCTACACAAAAGACCGAAGAGTTAATCCCACATGCCAAATTATTAGTAGAGCAATATCAGCTGCTTGAAAGACAACACTCTGTATTTTCTCCCAGTCAATCCGGCGGTCATTTTGTTATCAGGGCCTATGATGAGTTTGTCTATGCTGTTCATAAAGTCATAAATAATTATATTCTTCCAGAAGCACCCAACTTACGGTTCGATATTCGTACACTCAGCCATGACTGCAGCAATGAGCTCATTGGTGGCGGCGTCGATTTCGTGGTGGTTTACGAAGGCTTCGATGACACCAGACTCAACTATGAAATCTTCTCTGAAACAGGTGACATCTACATCTTGGCCAGAAAAGACCACCCTGTGCTGGCTGAATCCATGTCATTGGAGCAGTTGTCCCACTATCCACTACTGGAAATCGACAACTACAACGATCTGACTTGTCCATTATTAGTAAATCTATGCCGGGACAACGGCCTACAAATGGATGTTGCCGGTTACACAGACAGTGTCGCCACCGCGATGCAAATCCTTGCTGAGTCAGACTATATCACTCTCAGTTGCAACCAATTTACCCGCAAATTTGTCGATATGTTACCTGCAGTCAGTTATCGAAGATTATCTGACAACATGATTGAAAATATAAAAGAAATTCGTAGCGAACATCGCACGGTAGGCAATTACATCCTTTATGGAAACATTAATAATTCCCCGGCTTTCAACTGGGTGAAATCAAAACTCGTTTATGGATTGGAACGAGAATGGCGTTTGGCTGCGGCCACATAAGAGATAAATCACAAGTGAAACAAGAGGTATCCAATGGAGTTCACATTATTTTGTATTACGGCCTATGCCGCTTATCTGGTTTATAAGAAACCAGAAAAAGAAAAACTGGCAGACAAACTTCTTTTCGGTTGTATCGGAATGAGTTTCTTTATTTGGATCATGATGTCCTGGGGCGTTTTACTTCCTGTCGGTAACTACTAAAGAGTCGTTATGAAAGAGCATATATTCAACAAGTTGGCATCCTTAGCTGCTATTGTCATCATGGCCTTACCTGTGGGTATTGCCTGTTTCTTTTTCGGATTTATCCTACTGGATAACCCTTGTGCATTTTGCTGGCAAGAACGTACAGCAATGATCTTGGTGGCGCTGACCGCTCTTTATATTGTGCGTTTTGGCCTCAAGCCCAAATATATTGCTGCACTGGTCTGGCTGGGTATCTATGGCGCCTTTATGGCATCAGTGCATACCTCCTTCAACCTGGCCAGCGATATCGGCCAAGGCTTCTCGCTGAAGATCATGGGCGCCCACACTTACACATGGGCACTGCTGGTCTTTATTGTGGTCCTTGTAGTTGTTGCTTTGCTGATGCTGACCCTGGGCAATAAATTCCCCAGTAATGCTTATGGTAACAAGCCGCTGAATTCACTACCCAAACTGGCATGCGGTATCTTCATGGTGGTTATTGCCGGCAACATAGTGCAAGCCTTTACCCAAACCGGCCCACTCCCCTTCGTCGGTCAGGATAGCCCAGGCCGCGTGTCCTTCAATCCCAAGTTCATGAGCTGGGAACTGGATCACTGGCCTACCTATGCTCCCAATGCCCGTGGTGCTTACGCCATCAGCAACCCGGACATGGATACCTGGAACAAGACGCCAGCATTGTTTGCCTCGGCTCCTGAAGCCAGATTACTGAGCCAGACAGCACTGCCTGAAGCGATTTCCGGCCGGGTAACCGCCATCGACTATCAGCCTGAGAGCCAGATCTATGCGCTGACCACTTCAGACAACTGGGTCTACATCCTGGATAACCAATTCAAACTGCTCACTCAGGCACAAATCGACGGCATGTATATGCTGCACATTGAAACCTTAAGCGGCGTTAGCTTTACCTCAGCCAACAGCCTGCTGGTAATGGGTTTCAACAAGGCCTGGGCCGAACTGGTTCTGGATCCTGCACAAAACTGGGAAATGAACTATCGCCGCTTCAACCAGAGCAGCGACGGCATTGGTGAAACCGCCCGTGGTCAGTTCAGCACTATCAGAGCCAAGACCAGCTATAGCCTGGCGCTGGGTTACAGCAAGGCGCTGGATCAATATGTGACTGTCACTACCCGCGATGAACTGAATGAAAACCTGGTGGTATCCCGTTTCGACAAGGGTGACATGACACTGTCTGCCGAAGCCAATTTCAAAGGACTGGAAGGCAAGGCGTTGCCACAACTGACAGGTATCAGCGTCGATGATGAGCAAGCCTGGCTGCTCAACACTGATGCCAGTGAAGTGCTGCAACTTAACCTGCTCACAGGCGAAGTCTACTCAGGCGTGAAACTGCCTGGTACTGACAACCCACAAGGCTTACTGGTTCGCGACGGTCAACTGCTGACTGTTAGCCAAATCAACGGCCGTAACCAACTGCAAACCTTTGTAATGTAACGCACCTTAGCTCCGGGGGAGTTTTCCCCCGGGGTAACGCCGGGAAACCGGCACAATAAAGGCCCTTGGGCCAACAATCATAACGGACTCAAGGTCCAAATTATGGTGAGTGATGACTATGAAAATCAATAGACGCACATTTCTACAGGGAGCCGGAGCCACAGCCGTGCTTTCGTCCCTGTCAGGGTTGACTCCCGGCGTAGCCAACGCCAAAGAGGCGGGAGCCAATTCAGGATTATTAGCCAAGCGCAATGGTAAAGTCGTGTACCATAGCTGTCTGCGTAACTGTGCTGCCCGCTGTCTGCTCAAGTTCCGAGTTCAGGATGGTCGAATGACTTACGTCACCGGCGCCGAGGAACAGGCCAAGACCGGTAAGGCTCCCTGCCTTAAAGGGCAAAGCTACGTGCAATACACCTATGCCCCCGACCGTATCCTGCACCCCATGGAGCGGGTCGGTAAGAAGGGTGAAGGCAAATGGCGCCGGATCACCTGGGACGAAGCCTACAGCAAGATTGCCAGCCGCTTTAAGCAGATCATCGATGAACATGGTTCTGAAGCAATTCTGCCCTACAGCTACTCAGGCAACTATGGTGCCATCGGCATGTCGGCCTCCGGCGAACGTTTCTGGAACCGTATCGGCTCCTCCATTTTGGAACGTAAAGTATGTACCTACGCCGCCTATGATGGTCTCAAGTCGCTCTACGGCACTTTCCTTGGCCCGGATCCTGAAGATGTAGTACTCAGTGACGTCTATTTGAACTGGGGACACGATGAAGTGGTCTCCAACACCATAGCTATTAAACTTATCAACGAAGCCAGGGATCGCGGTACCAAAATACTGGCGGTTAACCCACAGCGCACACCGCTATGTTCCCAGGCCGATATCTACCTGCAGCCTCGCCCCAGCACAGACGTACAACTGTGTGCCGGTATCATGAAGTATCTGGTAGAAAAAGATCTCGTTAATCATAAATTTATTGCCGAGCAGACCATAGGCTACGACGAGTTGCTCAAGCGCCTCGATGAAATCAGCTACGATGAAGTCGAAGCGATTACCGGAGTGCCCAGAGCCAAGATGTTCGAGTTCGCCCAGGTGCTGGGTGAAAACGAAAAGACCATGCTGCGTATGGGTTACGGTTTCCAACGTAACTTCAACGGTGGCCGTATGGCCCGCGCGGTTGCCATGCTGCTCGCGGTCACTGGCAACTTCGGTAAACGCGGTAACGGCCTTATCTATGACAACGTTCATGCGGGCGGTGGTTTGAACCAATATCAAGCCAGCGGCAAATATATGCGTCCGAATCCGGATGCCCAGCGGATCAATATGACTGAGCTGGCCAAGGCGTTGCACCCAACTAATCCCACCAGCCACGATAAGCCCAGTAAGCCTATCCACGGGATGATCATCTATAACGGTAACCCTGTGGTTGTCGCGCCAGATACCAATGCGGTCATCGAGGGAATGAAGCGCGAAGATCTGTTTGTTGTCGGTCACGACATGGTGATGACTGACTCACTGCAGTATTGCGACATCATAGTCCCGGCCGCCAGCCAGTTTGAAACCGATGATATTGTCGGTGACTACCATGGCTACTATGTACAGGTATGCCAGAAGGTGATTGAACCTCTGGGTGAATGTAAGTGTAACTGGACCTTCTTCCGCGAATTGGGTCAGGCAATGGGCTTTGAAGATCCTGCCTTCCAGGCCAGCAACGATGACATCATTCACGAGCTGCTGGATACAGATTCACCTTACTATAAAGGGGTGACTTATGACCGCTTGATGAAAGAGAAGTATATCAAGCTGGACATTCCTCAACCTGTATTAGCCGACGGTAAATATGAAACCCCAAGCGGCAAGATTGAGTTCAGTTCACAATTGATGGCCGATGCCGGTTTCCACCCAGTACTGGATTGGGGCCTGCCAGAGGATGAGATGGAGCCCAAAGAGCGCGAGTTGCCATTCCGCTTGCTATCTTCCGGGGTACCACAGCGGGTTAACAGCTCCTTCTACAACGTGAAATATATCCGCGCCATCCCAGCCTACTACGTCAAAATCAACCCCAAAGATGCCCAGCAATACGGCATTGTCAACAACGACACAGTCAAACTCAGCAACCACAGAGGCGAAGCTAAATTTGTTGCCATGGTCACCACAGGTGTGCCAGAGGGCTCACTGATGACCCCTAAGTGTAACTGGCTCAGACTCAACCCCAACGGCACTGATGGCTGCACCAACTCGTTGACCACAGATAAATTGACCGATATGGGCGGTTGCTCGGCCTACCACTCAACCCGCGTGGCACTGGCCAAAGCCTGAAGGAGATCCTCATGGAAAATAAACATCAACTCGGATTCGTCTTCAGACAGGAAAACTGTGTCGGCTGCCAGGCCTGCACCATAGCCTGCCAGATCCACAACGAACTGCCGGAAGACGTGCGCTTTCGCAAGGTAGACCGTTACGAAGTCAAACGTAACGACGGCATGGTAGACGTGTGGCTCAGTCACTCCTGCATGCATTGCGGTAACCCGGCTTGTCTCATGGTGTGTCCGTCTCAAGCCTATACAGTGCGTGACGATGGCCTGGTGGTACTGGATCGCGAGAAGTGTACCGGTTGCGGCCTGTGTGTCAGCGCCTGTCCTTATGATGCGGTAGTCATGCTGAAAACCGATGGTAAGGCTGCCAAGTGCAACATGTGTATTGAGCTTATCGATCAGGGACTCAAGCCCGCCTGTGTCGACGGTTGTCCGGTCAAGTGTCTGGATACCGACAGAATACAGCAGGTATTGGCCCAGAAACCTTCTGCCAGCAAGCAAGGCGTAGGTTACGGCGACTGCATCACCAAGCCCAATATGGTCATCATCAAGGAGCGACCATGACACACCTCGACCTCGGTCCGGTCGCCAACGGCTATCAGGCCTTGAAGGGGATGCTGTTTACCCCTTCGAGCCCTGAGTCGCTCAAGCGACTTATCGACTGGCTGGAGCTGGAGCAGCGTTATCCAGAGCTGCTTCAGGAAGCCAAACAATGGCAATCAGAGCCACTGGAACTTGAGTGTGATTTCAACCGTATGTGTATCGGCCCCACCAAATTGCTGGTGCCACCCTATGAATCTGTCTACCGCGATGTCGGTCGACAGCTGAATACGGACCGTACCATGAAAGTCGCTGACTTCTATCAACAACTGGGACTGGTGATAGATACCAGCTTCAACGAACCGGCAGACTACATAGGCAATGAGCTGGAATTTCTGTTTTGTGCTGAGGCCCTGCGCCATCAGCAACAAAGCGAAGATCCGGCCGCGGCCGAAGAGCTGGAACAGTTGGCGCAAGTCTTCCTCGAGCAACATATTGGCACTTGGTATCAGACGTTTACTGAAGGGATCTGCCAACATGCACGGCTGGATTTCTGGCGTTGCTATGCCCAGGTGCTGGAAGACTTCCTCACTTCCAGACTGAAGAATTCCGGGGTCGAGACTCCGACTGCAAAGCATCATTAAGATGTTTAAGGATTTGACATGAAAAGTTTGAATGCCTTTATCTCAGGTGCTGTGGCCTTAGTATTCAGCTTACCGCTGCTGGCCGCGGACACTCTGACACCCGAGCCACAACAATGGCAACCGATACAGGAAGTGGCCATTCAGGGCGATATCCCCGAACTCAGAGGCATGCCAGAACATGCCCAGTTCCCGGATGCACTGCCGCCAGTCAATCAAGGGTATCTTGATACTCTGGCGCCGGCCTCCTGGTGGGCCGACCTCCTGAGCTACAGCTTCTTTGGCATGATAGTGCTGCTGGCACTATTCGTGGCCATTAATGGCAAAGCCAAGCTGAGTCAGGGCTTTTCCGGCAAAAAAATCGACCGCTGGAGTGGCATGGATGTGCTGGTGCACTGGGTCGGCGCTATCGCCTGTCTACTGCTGATCATCACAGGCCTTATCATGGTTGCCGGCCGCTTCTGGCTGGAGCCCAACATGGGCGCCTCCCACTGGACCGGCTTTATCGGCACTTCGGTCGCCCTGCACGACCTGATGGCCTTCCCCTTCATCTTGGGATGGGCGGTCATGGTGGTCAAATGGGCTGGTAAGCAACTGCCGGAAGCCTGTGATATCGGCTGGCTCAAAGTGGTTGGCGGTTACCTGAACTTCGGCTCCTTCAAGGGCAAGCATCCTGATGCCGGTTTTGCCAACGCAGGTGAAAAACTCTGGTTCTGGTGTTTCGCCTTGTTCGGTGCCCTGATGGTCGGCTCGGGTCTGGTGCTCATGTTCCCAAGCCTGGTGGCCACCAAAGACGGTGCCAATCTGGCATTGATCCTCCACCTTGTCAGCGCCTTCGTGCTCGGCGCCTTTACCGTAGTACATATCTATATGGCCACAGTGATCTCTGAAGGCGGTATGGAATGTATGCTCAGCGGCAAGTGCGACGAAAACTGGGCGAAGCAACACCACAACCTCTGGTACAAAAGCCTCTCAAAAGGTAAATAACTCCCACGCCCTCCTCCAGCTCCCGGGGGAGGGCATCCCAAATCTATGATAGCCGCGGCCCTGACGGGTCGGGGATCCTTATACCCAAATGAGGGACAAACAGATGAGAACATCTACCCTGTGTTTACTCGGTTGTACCCTGCCGCTGACAGCAATGGCAGCAGACAATGGCAGCAACAACGATTGGCAAGAGCTCGATCAGCGTCTAAAGCGTCTGGAACAGCAACAAGTCAGCTCCAGTGCCCAAAACACCAGCTTCAGCCTCTATGGTTCACTGCGCCCTACCCTGGTTTACAGCGACAGTGACATCACAGATGAATGGGATGTGGGTGATGCCCTGTCCCGTATCGGCGTCAAGGGTCGCACCGAATTTGCCCCTGGTTGGGCATTGCTGGCTCAAGGTGAATGGAAAATCAATCTCAATGGTGATGGCAGCTTCGGCGATGCCCGGCTGGCATTTGCCGGGGTGGATTCCCCCTATGGTCAGCTCAGCTTCGGCCGCCAACGGCCGGTGCAATACACCCTGGTTGCCGAATATACAGACATATTCAACAACGCCAACAGCCCGTTTGCCTACAACCAGGAAAGCCCCTTCTTCGCCGACAATCTGGCGCTGTATCAGTTCAAACTGCAGCACTTTACCCTGATGGCCTCGGCACGCTTCGATGGTGAGGGCGATAACAGCGGCGCCGATGCAATCAACGCCGGTCTGGGATTTGACTGGCAGGGCTTGCATTTGGGGGTCAGCTATCTGGAACAGGACAATTTCGAAGGTGAGCTGAAAACCGGCAAAGATAAGACCAGCGCCGCCGCTGTGGCCTACAGCTTCGACAACGGCATCTATCTGGCGCTCGCCTACCAGTACAAGGACTATCAATTGACAGGCAGCGAAGACAGGGACGGCAGCACCCTGGACGCCGCACTGGCGATTCCCCTGTCGCAGGACTACAAACTCAAGCTGGGCTACTTCCGTTTCGATGATGGACTGGAGTCCGATATCAGCCTGGATTATCAGGGTTTCAACACCACCCTGGAATGGAATCCTGCCAGCAATGTGCGCTTGCACCTTGAATATCTGCAGCAAGACAACGAACAACGCGCCACCGACAAGAGCATTGCCTTCGGCATTCGCTACGACTTCGATCTGAATTGGAAAGGCTAACCCTAACCAGACGCCCTCCAGAAGAGGCCGACTCCGGCCTCTTCTATTCAGCGCATATCATGGAGTTAGCAACAAATGGGATTTAAGAAATCACTCGTGGCCTCTATGGTCACTTTAGTCGTCCTTAGCCTGTTGATCTCAAACTGGCTCTCCTATATCCAAATCAAAGAGGCCACCATCGCCGGGGTCAACGACAAACTCACAAGCGTTACCCGCAATGAGTCCGCCAAAGTCGCCACCTGGTTTGGCGCCAAAGCCCAGGCAATGGAGCAACTGGCCCGGCACTACCACCAAGGGAGCTATCGGGACAGCTACGCCAGCACGGCGCGCCTCACCACAGATCTCACCGGGGTTGCCCGCATCTACTTCGGCTTCGATGACGGCAGCGCCTATTCCACAGAAACCAGCGATAAGTGGTTTAACGGCAAAGCGATTCCGGGGAAATACGACCCCAGAACACGCCCCTGGTATCAACAAGGGAAGGCCACCAACCAGCTCGATGTCACCGATATCTATACCGATGATGGCACCGGCAACAAGGTGATCTCCATCTTGAAAAACTTGGGCAATGGCGTGGTTCTGGGCGACATAGAACTCACCTATCTTCATAAGGTGGTTAGCGCGATAGATTATCCGGGCGCGGTGGCCCTGATCACGGATCAGACAGGTAAAGTGCTGGCTTCGGAGTCTCCCAAATTGGTTACCGGCAGCCACTTTACCGATTTTGGCCTCCCCCAGGTGGAGCAGAAGCTGCTTGGCAATGATGAGATGATGCAAGAATATAATATCGATGGCATTGATAAGCTCGCCTTCTCGAAAGCAATTCCTTTGGTCAACGGCAAACAGTGGTATCTGTTCATCAGCGTGGATAAGTCGAGCGCCTATGCTGTTGTGGATCAGGCGCTGAGAAACGCTGTCATCTCTTCTGCCATCATGTTGCTATGTGCCATCACCATCTTGCTCGGGGTACTTTCTCTGCTTTATCGCCCTATCTTGTCTCTCAAGGAGATGGTCACCGAGTTGTCGAAAGGCAATGGCGATCTCACCAAACGGCTCGAGATACAGAGCCAAGATGATCTGGGGCAAATTTCCCAGGGGATCAATCAGTTTATCGCTAACCTGCAAGCCATGATGCAGGAAGTCATGCAGGCCTCGACACACATCTCAGGCGGTGTTGAACGGCTCAACACAGAAACCGAGACCAATCGCCAGATATTGTCGGCGCACACCAAAGAAACGGAACAGATTGTCGCGGCGGTGGAAGAGATGAGCGCCACGGCCAACGATGTCGCCCAAAATGGCAGCACAACCGCTTCCTTTACTCAGTTGACCAACAAACAGGCTCTGGCATCCAAACAAGTGGTTGCCGAAGCGACCGAAACTGTCAATCGCCTGGTCAGGGAAGTCGAGGATACTGCAGAGCAGATAGGTCAAATCGACCGGGATACTACCAATATCACTCAAGTGTTGAAGGTCATCGGCGACATCGCGGATCAGACCAACCTACTGGCGCTCAACGCAGCCATTGAGGCGGCGCGAGCCGGTGAGCAGGGACGAGGATTCGCCGTGGTGGCCGATGAAGTCAGAGCTCTGGCGGCGCGCACCCAGGACAGCACCGCAGAAATTGAGGTGACGCTGAACAACCTCAGAGAGGCATCCAATAGTGCGATCCACTCGATGGAGAAAACCAAACAGACCTGCCTGGAAACGGCCAAAACCACAGAGAGAGTCGCCACAGATCTCGATACCATAGGCGGGTCGGTCAATCAGATTAACGACCTCAATACCCAGATAGCCACCGCCGCCGAAGAGCAAAGCTCGGTCTCAGCGGAGATTACCCGTAACATGAGCGCTATCTGCGAAATGGCCAACGAGCTGGCTCGCAGCGGTGAAGCCAGCCGTAACGAAACCGTCAATCTGGCCACCGCCAACCAACAGCTGGAACAGATTGTGGGGCAATTTAAACTCAGTTAAACCAGTAGATCACGGGGGCTTTCACCCGAAGCCCCCTTTCCCAACTGTGACTGGAACAACCCCTTAAGCAAGGTTTAGTGTAAAACCGGCTTAAGAGTACTCGCTTAGTCAAACCAACGCTTCAGCGTCTGATCGGCTTCCTGTTTCACCTCGGCGTTCACATAAAAACTCACCATGGCAAGTGCCGCCGCCAAGGCACCGAGATCATCACTGAAACCCACTAACGGGGTCAGATCCGGAATGGCATCCAAAGGAGTAATAAAATAGGCCAAGGCACCAAATATCGCGGCTTTGGCCCATTTTGGGGTATCTGGCCTTTGAGCTGCATAGTATAGCCAGAGCGCCTTCTGGACGACTTCCCGACCTGCCTGCTTGGCGTAATCCTTGAGCTTGGCCCAAAAACCACTGTCACTGTACTGCTCTTGTTCCATCTCACTCTCCACAACCAATAAAAAGGACAGTATTCAACCCTGACCTGGCTAACGTCAAGCACTGAAGAATCCCCTGATGATTTACAAATAAATCATCAAATTAGGGTGGAAGCGCATCTTGTTGCATGATCAAATGGTTTCGCCAAAAACTACACTAGGACAACAAGATGCGCGAAGCCAAT
>Ga0114983_1000475_pt1 | contig 17272 bp, 11 predicted proteins | sample Shrwel_input2_RT_FD_87182 | JGI IMG/M metagenome (GOLD analysis project Ga0114983, IMG submission 87182) | Subsurface microbial communities from deep shales in Ohio, USA - Utica-3 well 1 S input2 RT | ecosystem: Environmental > Aquatic > Deep subsurface > Shale gas/oil reservoir > Produced... | reverse complement strand
GGTGGTGGTTCCGGCGGCGGCGCTGGTGGTGGTTCCGGCGGTGGCGCTGGTGGTGGTTCCGGCGGTGGCGCTGGTGGTGGTTCCGGCGGTGGCGCTGGTGGTGGTTCCGGCGGTGGTGCTGGTGGTGGTTCCGGCGGTGGCGCTGATGGTGGTGCCGGCGGCGGTGGCAGCGGTGCTGGCGGTAGCGGTGCCGGTGGTAATGGCGGTAGCGGAGGTAGCGGCGGCGGTGCCGGCGGCACGGGTTCCGGCGCGGGTGGTTGATCGCGCTAGGCCGTTTTCGCCGACTGTTCCGTTAGCGTAAAGCGACCAGTGTCAAAAAAGAGGCCTCGTCCGGTGAAAGCCGGACGAGGCCTTGTCATGAGCGGAAGCAGGCGTCAGGCCTGCTCGGCCAGCCCTAGGGCCCAGAGAACATAGGCATCCTGGCGGGCGTTGTCGCGCCAGGCCTTGAAGCGGCCGGAAGCACCGCCATGGCCTGCTCCCATGTCGGTGCGCAAGATGATGGGGCCACGGGCGCTATCCAGTTCCCGCAGTCGGGCGTAGAGCTTGGCGGGCTCCCAGTAGGGCACCCGGGCATCATGCCAGCTGCCTTGCAGGAGGACACTTGGGTAGGGCTGTGCCTGGAGGTTGTCCAGCGGTGAATAGTCTTTGAGGCGCTGACGTACCGCCGGGTCTCCCGGATTGCCCCATTCCGTGTACTCGGCGATGGTCAAGGGTAGGTCCGGGTTTTCCATGGTGCGCAGCACATCCACGAAGGGAACATCGAGCACCGCAGCGCAGAAGGCTTCCGGGTCAAGGTTGAGGCTTGCCCCTACCAGCAGCCCGCCGGCACTGGCTCCATAGGCCACAACCCTATCCGCCTCGCTCAGCCCCATCTCGACCAGCCTGTCACGGGCGGCCAGGAAGTCTCGGAAGCTGTTTTCCTTGTGTTCGAGCTTTCCGGCCAGGTACCAGGGTTCGCCTCGGTCGCCGCCGCCACGCACATGAGCGACGGCGAAGGCGATGCCCCGTTCCAACAGTTCAAGCCGGGCGACCGAGAACCATGGGTCGAGCACTTCTCCGTAGGCGCCGTAACCGTAGAGCAGGGTCGGCATCGGAGCCTGACCGAGACGATCAGCGCGGGCAACGATGGACACCGGGACCCGTTCGCCATCGTGGGCCTCGGCCCACACTCGCCGACACATCAACTGCGACGGGCGCAGGCTGCCATGCACCGGCTGCTCCTTGAGCAACTTGCGCTCCCCGGTGTCCAGGTCGTGGCTGAGCCAGCGAATCGGCAGGGTGAAGGATTCTTCGCGCAGCAGTAGCCGGCGCTCGTTGAAGTGCGGGGTATCCCCCAGAGCCAGGCTGCAGGGTTCTTCGGGCAGCGGCAGGCGCTCGTCGCGCTGGATACTGTGTTGGGTATCCAGCTCGAGCACCCGCAGATACACCTGAGCCTTGTCATGATCGCGTTCAGTGATCACCAGCCCCCAGCCAAAGGCGTCGATGCCCTCGAGGGTCTGATCATCGCGATGGGCAATCAGCGGCTGCCAGGTGTCGCGGTCGTTTTCCGGGCACACATCCAGTCGGAAATGCGGTGCCTCGCGGTTGTTGAGGACGTAAAAATGACCGGGGCGATGCTCGATCGCGTATTCGACGCCGGCTTCCCGTGCTCGGAAACACTGTGGCGTGCTATCCGGCAGCTGGGCCGGCAGCAGGTAGCATTCGCTGGTGTCCTTGGAAGCACTCTCCAGCACGAGCCAGGTGCGCGAACGCGTCTTGCCAATGCCCAGCCAGAACTCAGGATCGTCTTCGCGCAGGATCAGCTGTGCTTCCTGCTCAGGCGCCGCCGTGTCCAGCCGCCAGATGCTCTCCGGGCGCTGAATGTCGTCATAGCGGGTAAACAGCAGCGTGCGATCATCCTCAGCCCAGCACAGTTCGGGACCTATGCCTTCAAGCAATAGCTGAGGTTCGCCGTCGGGCAGTGACTTGAGATAGAGCGTGAACATCTCGTCGCCGCTGGTGTCTTCGGTCCAGGCCAGCCAGGCTTCGTTGGGCGATAGGGCCATGTCGCCGACTTCGAGGAAGTCGAGTGAGGTGGCGCGCGCCTCAAAGTCGAGGAAGCATTCCCGCTTGGACGGCGCGTCGAGCGGGTGGCGCCACCAGCGAGGGTAGTCGGCATCGGCGGCGGTCTCGCTCCAGTAGGTATAATGATCCAACGGCGCCGGCAGGCCGGTGACGGCCAGTTCGCGGCGGGCCAGGTGGCCCTGGTAGAGCGCTTCGACTTCCGACTCCAGTGGCGCGAACCAGGCGCTGCTTTCGGCGTTGGCGGCTTCGAGGAAGTCGTTAACGGAAGCATCGTCGCGGTTTTCCAGCCAGTGCCAGGCGGGGTCGTCCGGGCGGTGGAAACGGTCGATGGGCGAGGCAGACGGCTGTGCTTTCATTGGGTGCGGTGTACCATATGTGCGATCAATAGAGGATGCGTGCGCCAAGGGGCGTACGCCTGGAGAGAAATGATGCTGTTGTCCAATTCGCTGCCACAACTGTGGCTGATCTATGGCCTATTGTCGCTGGTTGTACTGGTGACTGGCCACCTGGGAATTCGCTTCCTGCCCCGGCTGCCCCGATGGGTCATCACCGGGCTGGTGGCCGGTATCATCTGGATGCCGGCCAGCTATGCACTGACGACGCTGGATCAGGCCGAGGCGCATTCCGGCATCGCACCGGCAGTGGTCGTGGCCGCGGTAGCCGTGCTGCAAGGCAAGGGCGGTGCCATGGCCGGGGCCTCGCTGCTACTGGTCGTGGGTGCCGCGCTGGGTGCCTTGCTGGGGCTCGGGGTCTGGCGCCTGCTGCGCCGTCCACCGGCGCCAAAGGCTCGTGCCGCCGAAAAGCCGGAAGCTTCAAGCCATGAACGCCAGGAGCCGGTCATCGGTTAAGGGGAAGTACCTATGCGCGTCATGTTCGGTGCCGTGCTGGGTTGTCTGCTGTGGTCGACCAGCGTTTTTGCCCAGCAGGTGACAGAGGACGTCGAATCACAGAACGACAAGCGCCAGGCGGACGTCGCAGCAGACGTGCGGGTAATCTTCGATGTCTCCGGCAGCATGCAAGACAACGACCCCGAACGGTTGAGCGCTAGCGCCCTGGAGCTTATAGCCTCGCTGCTCCCCGAAGGCTCTCGGGGGGGGCTCTGGACCTTCGGCGAGCGCGTCGAGAACCCGCTCCCCGTTGGGCCGGTAGATCGCCGCTGGCGCGAGCAGGCACGTTCCCTGGCGCCCCGGCTGGTCGACTACCAGCAATACACCGATATCGAAGCGGCTATTCGTCAGGCCAGTGATGAGCCCGGCGGCGAGCGGCATCTGATACTGCTCACCGACGGCGTCATCGACCTGGACCCGGCCGGTGGCAATAAGTCTGCCCGGGATGCCCGCTCGCGCCAGACGCTGCTCGATGAGCTCGCCCCCGCGCTTGCCGAGCGGGGCGTTACCATCCACGCCATCGCCTTCTCGCCACAGGCAGACCTGGCGCTGGTCGAGCGTCTGGCGCAGTCGAGTCAGGGGCTTGCTGCTCTCGCTCAGACCCCGGAAGACCTGCTGCGGGGCTTTCTCGATATCTTCGAGCGCATCTTCCCGACCGACCAGGTACCGCTCAGCGACAACCGCTTCCCTATCGATCCTGAGGTGGAGACCTTCTCGGCACTGCTGTTCCACGAGCCGGATGCGGCCCCCTCGGTGCTCGTTGGCCCCGATGGCCGTCGTTACACGCCCGAGAACCTGCCGTCAGGCGCCAGTTGGCAGCGCCAGCCGCGCTTCGACCTGATCACCGTGCCCTCGCCTGAAGAGGGCGAGTGGCGGATCGAAGGTGACCTGGAGCAGGACAGTCGCGTCAGCGTGGTGTCTCCGCTGGTGCTGCATACCACTAAATTGCCCGCGACCCTCTATCAGGGCTTCGACCTGCCGCTGGAAGCCTGGCTCGCCAGGGAGGACGGCACTCCTCTGGAGGCCAGCCGACGTGATGACATGCGGGTCACGGTCGAGCTTCAGGCCCTCGATGGGTCGGTCATGGTCGCCAGTCCGCTGACGCAGTCGACGCCTGAAAGCGAGCGGTTCAGTGGTGTGCTGCCCGCCCCGTCCTTGACCGGCAATGCGCGTCTGGTCATTGATGTCGAGGGCGAGCGCGCCCATCGCCAGCGGGTCCAGGCGGTCAATGTGCTGCCTGCTATCAGCACCCACCGAGAGGACGGCCAAGTGTGGTTCGAGGCCGAGCACCCGGCGCTTAATGCCGCCAACACCCGCTTAAGCGCTACCCTGCAGGGCGAGACGCTGCCTATCGAGGCCTTCGACGAGCGTCGCTGGCGTGTGAACTTGCCCGAACTTCCGGCTGACGTCGGAGTGCCGCTGCAGATCGAGGCCGAGGTGGATCTGGGCGGTGAGTCGCGGGAGCTTCAACTGCCGCGTCTGCTGCTCAATCCCGATGGTCGCATCCTGCTCGACGAAGCACGTCTGGACGGGGCCGAACTGGTCAGCCGCGATCTGCCATCGATGGCGGACGACGCGGCGAACGTGTCCGGGGCAGATGCTTTCGACAAGGACGCTGCCGCCGACCGGGTGGTGGAGACCATCAATGCGCTGCCCGGCCAGGCCAAACGGCTGATGCGTGATCTTGAAGAACAGCCCCGGTCACGGCTTGTCTGGGCGGCGCTTGCCGCCGTATTGCTGCTGTTGATGCTGTGGGGGCTTAACGCTCGCAGACGCCGTATGCGTCAAGCGTCTCGGCATTCGTCCCAACACACCTCTCAATCAGACTCGTCGCGTCGCAGTGAGGATTCGCATGTGTGAACTGCTCGGCATGAGCGCCAATGTGCCCACCGATATCTGCTTCAGCTTCGCGGGGTTTTTGCATCGTGGCGGAGGCACCGGGCCCCATCGCGACGGCTGGGGCATCGCCTTCTACGAGGAAGGCGGCTATCGCGAGTTCCGCGACCCGCACCCCTCGGTGGATTCACCCATTGCCCGGCTGATCCGCGACTATCCCATCAAGTCGCATATCGTGATCAGCCACATTCGCCAGGCCAATGTCGGTCAGGTGCGCCTGGCCAACACGCATCCCTTCACTCGCGAGATGTGGGGGCGCCCCTGGTGCTATGCCCATAACGGGCAGCTCGAGAGTTGGCAGGACCTGCCACTGGGCGTCTGTCAGCCGGTGGGCAGCACCGACAGCGAGCACGCCTTCTGCTACCTGATGGGCGAGCTGCGCCGTCACTTTCCCGAACCGCCCGAAGACCCTCAGGCGCTTTGGGCACTGCTACATCGCTGCTGCGAGCGCCTGCGCGGTAAGGGCGTTTTCAATCTGCTGCTTTCCGACGGCGTTCACCTCTATAGCTTCTGCTCGACCAAGCTTGCTCATATCACACGCCGCGCGCCCTTTGGTGAGGCCAACCTGTCGGATGCCGAGCTGAACGTGAACTTCGCCGAGCATACCACCGAGCATGACGTCGTCTCGGTGCTGGCGACCGAGCCCCTGACCGATAACGAGGACTGGGTGCGGATGGTCCCCGGGGAACTCCTGGTCTGGCACGACGGCGAGATACTGGCGCGCTTCCTGCCAGAATCTGACGAAAGCATCTGATTAGAGAGCCTTACTAACGAGACTGACCAAAGAGACTGGCTAATAGAAACTGACGAAACGTCATCATAAAGCGCCGTTCTGAACAGCTTCCTCAACCGCCATCAAGGGCGGGTACCAGGAGATGATTGGCGAGGTCTAATGACGAAAGTGGCATGGCGTCATTGCTTCATTAGTGGCAACGTCTGATTGATGTTTAACACCTGTTTCAATCGTTCGTTTGAACAGGTGGTTCGGCTGCCAAGTGGCGGCCTTTCATCAACAGCCTTCCATCAACAATGATCAGTGCGTCGGTCGTGTCGGCGCGTTTGCGGAGAACCGCCCATGAGCGAGCATGCCAGTGCAGCGACCCTCACCGGCCCGGCCCTCGAGGGGCTCGACGACTACACCTCGGTGATGGATGTCTTCCACGGCTCGGTTGAGCGCTTCGCCGATAAGCCGGCCTTTAGCTGCATGGGTCAGACCCTGACCTATGCCGACCTGGACCGGTTGTCGGGCGATTTCGCCGCCTGGTTACAGCACAAGACGGGCCTGGAGCCTGGGGACCGCATCGCCATCCAGCTCCCCAACGTGCTGCAGTTTCCGGTGGCGGTGTTCGGCGCCCTGCGCGCCGGTCTGGTGGTGGTCAACACCAACCCGCTCTATACCGAGCGTGAGATGGCCCATCAGTTCAAGGACTCGGGCGCCAAGGCGATCCTGATTCTTGCCAATATGGCCGACAAGCTGGAGCGAGTGCTCGACAAGACCGACATCGACCATGTGCTGGTCACCGAGCTTGGCGACCTGCACGGCGTAGCCAAGCGGCTGCTGATCAACACGGTGGTCAAGTACGTCAAGAAACTGGTGCCACACTATGCGCTGCCCACGGCGGTGAGCTTTCGCTCGGCGCTGACGCAGGGACGGCGACTCGAACACGAGGACGTGGCGCGCTGCCCTGAGGATATCGCCGCCCTGCAATACACCGGGGGGACCACCGGCCGCGCCAAGGGCACCATGCTCACTCACCGCAACCTGATCGCCAACATGCTTCAGGCGCGGGCGGCCATTGGTCCGGCGCTTGAAGATGGCGCCGAGACGATCATCGCGCCGCTGCCGGTCTATCACATCTATACGTTTACGGTTAACTGCCTGTTCATGGTCGAGACCGGCAACCATTCGGTGCTGATTACCAATCCCCGTGATCTGGACGGCTTCGTCAAGCTGCTTGAGAAGACCCGCTTCACCGGCTTCATCGGCCTCAATACCCTGTTCAATGCGCTGTGCCAGCGTGATGACTTCAAGGCGCTGGATTTTACACCGCTCAAGCTGACCATCTCCGGCGGCATGGCGCTGACCCGGGTCGCGGCGGAGCGCTGGGAGAGCCTCACCGGATGTGCCATCGCCGAGGGCTACGGCATGACCGAGACCTCGCCGATCGTCTCCTTCAATCCGGTCGATGCCATTCAGCTTGGCAGTATCGGCAATCCGGTGGCCGGCACCTCAGTACGCGTCCTCGATGCCGATGGCGAGATTTTGCCGCTGGGCGAGCCCGGCGAGCTTTGCGTCAAGGGGCCCCAGGTAATGAAGGGCTACTGGAATCTGCCGGAGGAAACCGCCAATACCCTGGATGACGAGGGCTGGATCCGCACCGGCGACATCGCTGTATTGCAGGATGACGGCTACATTCGCATCGTCGATCGCAAGAAGGACATGATCATCGTCTCGGGCTTCAATGTGTATCCCAATGAGATCGAGGATGTGGTGACCGGCCATCAGGATGTGGTCGAGGCGGCGGCGGTGGGCATCGAAGACGCCAACAGCGGCGAGGCGATCAAACTGTTCGTGGTCAGCCGCAACCCGGATCTCGATGCCGAGGCGGTGCGCGCCTACTGCCGCACGCAGCTTTCCGCCTACAAGGTGCCGCGCTTCGTCGAGTTTCGCGATGAACTGCCCAAGACCAACGTCGGCAAGGTGCTGCGTCGCGAGCTGCGCGAGACGCCGGCCTGAGGTCGCCAGGGGCCGAGTGGGCCGCCGAGTAGGCACCATCGCCGGGCGAGCGGTACAATGGCTGGCCCGCGGTGGTCTTGCCGTCGCGGGCCGCTGACTTCTAGCCAACGAGGTTGCCTTGAGCACCACAACGACCCGCTCCCCGACTGCCGCCGATACCACTCGCCTTAACGCCCTGCAGCAGCAGCTCGATGACTGCCTGCTCAATGATGCCCGTCGCCTGGGCAAGCGTCTGGCTGGGTTGAAGCGCCGGGCCAAGCAAGGCCAGCCGATTGAACGCGGCCTCGCCGACATCGAGCAGCAACTGGCGAAATCCCAGCAACGCCTCGCCAAGCGCCGCGCACAGCCGGTCGCGCTCAACTACCCGGCCGAGCTGCCGGTCGTCGAGCACCGTGATGACATCCTCGAGGCGCTTCGCGAGCACCAGGTAGTGGTGGTGGCCGGCGAGACCGGCTCCGGCAAGACCACTCAGTTGCCCAAGCTGTGCCTGGAACTGGGGCTCGGTCGCCGTGGCCTGATCGGTCATACCCAGCCGCGGCGGCTGGCGGCACGCTCGGTGGCGACCAGGCTTGCCGAGGAACTCGAGGTCACGCTCGGTGAGCAGGTCGGCTATCAGGTGCGCTTCACCGATCAGACCAACGACGCCACCCTGATCAAGCTGATGACCGACGGCATCCTGCTGGCCGAGACTCAGCATGACCCGGACCTGTCTCGCTATGACGCCATCATCATCGACGAGGCCCACGAACGCAGCCTCAACATCGATTTCCTGATGGGCTATCTCAAGCGGCTGACCGCGCGCCGTCCGGACCTCAAGATCATCATCACCTCGGCGACCATCGACGTGGACCGCTTCGCTGCGCATTTTGCCGACGAGCGTCGTCCACAGCAGGACGGTAGCGCCACCCCGGCGCCGGTGGTGCAGGTCTCCGGGCGCACCTATCCGGTCGAGGTGCGCTATCGGCCGCTGGTGCGCTCGGAGGACGACGAGGAAGACCGCACGCTGCAGGAGGGCATCCTGCAGGCCGTCGAGGAGATCGAGGCCATCGAGCGCGAGAAACGCTGGCAGCATGGCCCGCGTGACGTGCTGATCTTTTTACCTGGCGAGCGCGAGATCCGCGAGACCGCCGACACCCTGCGCCGCGCCGACCTGAAGGGCACCGAGGTGCTGCCGCTCTATGCCAGGCTCTCCAACGCCGAGCAGAACCGCGTCTTCCAGTCCCATGCCGGGCGGCGCATCGTGCTTTCGACCAACGTCGCCGAGACCTCGCTGACGGTGCCGGGCATTCGCTACGTGATCGACCCCGGCCTGGTGCGCATCAGCCGCTACAGCTATCGCGCCAAGGTGCAACGGCTGCCCATCGAGCCGATCAGCCAGGCCAGTGCCGATCAGCGCAAGGGCCGCTGCGGGCGTATCAGTGAGGGTGTGTGCATCCGTCTCTATGACGAGGACGACTACCTGTCGCGGCCGGCCTTCACCGAGCCCGAAATCCAGCGCACCAACCTAGCGTCGGTGATCCTGTCGATGCTGTCGCTGAAGCTTGGCGAAATCGAGGCCTTTCCGTTCGTCGATGCCCCTGACTCGCGCTTTATCAAGGACGGCTTCCGGCTGTTGTTCGAGCTGGGCGCGGTCGACGAGGGCAATCGTCTGAGCGAGCTTGGCCGTCGCCTGGCGCGCCTGCCCATCGACCCAAGGCTCGCCCGCATGGTGCTGGCGGGCGCCGAGTCGGGCTGTCTGCGCGAGACGCTGATCGTGGTCTCGGCGCTGGCCATCCAGGACCCCCGCGAGCGCCCGGCGGACAAGCGTCAGGCTGCCGATCAGGCGCATGCGCGCTGGAAGGATCAGGACTCTGATTTCGTGGCCTGGCTGAACCTGTGGGCCGGCTTCGAGGCCGCGCGCGAAGAGCTCTCCGGCAACCGGCTACGGCGCTGGTGTCGCGATCATTACCTGAGCTACCTGCGCCTGCGGGAGTGGCACGACACCTTCCGCCAGTTGCGTCAGCTGCTTAACGACATGGGCATCAAGGTGCCTGCCCCCGAGCCGCTACCGGACGACGACGAGGCGCGAGCCAAGCGCCGCCGTGACAACGCCACGGTGATGCATCAGGCGCTCTTGACCGGGCTCTTGTCGAATCTTGGCCAGCTGCTCGAGACCCGCGACTACCTGGGGGCTCGCAACCGCAAGTTCCAGATTCACCCGAGCTCCGGGCTCGGTCGCAAGCGGCCGAAGTGGATTATGGCCGGCGAACTGGTCGAGACGTCCAAGCTGTTCGCCCGCGAGGTGGCACGCATCGAGCCGCAGTGGATTGAGCCGCTGGCCGGCCATCTGGTCAAGCGCACCTACAGTGAACCCCACTGGGAGATGAAGCGGGCCCAGGTGGTGGCCTTCGAGCAGGTGACCCTGTTCGGCCTGCCGATCGTCAACCGGCGCCGCGTCCATTATGGGCCAATCGCCCCCGCCGAGGCCCGTGAGTTGTTGATTCGCCGCGCCCTGGTCGAGGGGGAATATCGCACCAAGGCTGACTTCTTCGCCTACAACCGCTCGCTGATCGAGGAAGTCGAAGATCTTGAGGATCGTGCCCGCAAGCGCGATATCCTGGTCGACGAGGAGACGCTGTTCGATTTCTACGATCAGCGGCTGCCTGCCGATATCATCAACGGCAAGGGGTTCGAGGCCTGGCGAAAGAAGGCCGAGGCCGAAGACCCCGACATCCTCAAGTTCGACCGTGAGGCGTTGATGGCCCGCGGGGCCGAGGATGTGACTGAAGAGCAGTACCCCTACGAGCTGATGCTTGGCGGGGTGCGCTATCCGCTGCGCTATCACTTCAAGCCGGGAGCCAGCGACGATGGCGTGACCCTGACGGTGCCGGCGGCGATGCTCTCCCAACTGCCCGTCGAGCGGCTCGAGTGGCTGGTGCCGGGGCTCTTGCGCGAGAAGTGCATCGCGCTGATGAAATCGCTGCCCAAGTCCGTGCGTCGCCAGGTCGTGCCTATCCCGGACTGGGTGGATGCGGCCCTGGCTACCCTTACGCCTGACGATGTCTCCTTGACCGCCGCCCTTGGTGACTTCCTTAGGGTCAAGACCGGCCTGCGCCTCGATCCCGATGACTGGCAGCTGGATCAGCTCGAGCCCCACCTGCGCATGAACCTGAGCGTGGTCGATCACGAAGGCAAGGTGCTAGGCGAGGGCCGCGATCCGGTCGAGCTGGAGCGCCGCTTCGCCAAGGCGGCAAGCGAAGGTGCCCAGGCATTGGCCGAGCAGGCCACCGGCCAGCAGCAGGTGCTCGAGGATCTGCCCGAGACGGCGTTGCCCGAATCGCGGGTGACCACCCAGGCCGGCATCCGCGTCGAGGCCTTCCCGGCATTGGTCGAAGCCACTGAGGGGCTTGCCGTCGAGCTTTTCGAACATCCCGCCAAGGCCCGCGAGGCGCATCGTCATGGCATCAAGCGGCTGGCCATGCAGCGCGCCCCCGAGGCGGTGCGTGAACTCAAACGTGTGAAGGGGCTCGACAAGTGCGCGCTGCTGTTCGCCAAGGTGGGCAGCAAGCGCCAGCTCATCGACGATCTGGTAGAGGCCGTGTTCCTGCAGGTGGTGGCGGTGGACCCGCTGCCGCGCTCGCGCGATGAGCTCGAGTCACGCCTGGCCGAGACCCGTGAGCAACTGCTGCCCCACGGTGAGCATCTGGTGAAGGTGCTGGAGCGCGCTCTGAATGGCCATCTGGCTGTGACCAAGGCGTTGAAGGGCAATCTCAGCTTCGCCCTGGCGCTGGTGTACAGTGATCTAAAGGCGCAGATGCAGCGGCTGGTGCATCCGGGCTTCGTGGTCGAGGCGGGTGCCTGGCTCGAACAGTATCCGCGCTATATGGAAGCGGCGCAGATCCGTCTCGAGAAGGCCCCCAGAGAGCGCAATCGTGACCAGATGCTGATGCAGGACATTCAGGACTTCGAGACACGTCTTGCCAAACGCCGCGAAGCCGGGCGTCGCCAGGGCCCCGAGGACCCCGAGCTGACAGAGTTCGGTTGGTGGATCGAGGAACTGCGCGTGTCGCTTTTCGCCCAGCAGCTCGGCACCCTTGAGCCAGTTTCCTCCAAGCGGCTCGAGAAACGCTGGGCAGAACTCACAGGAAGGACCCCATGACTACCGCAGTGATCACCGGCAGCGGGCTCTATACGCCGCCCCACGCTATCGACAATGATGCCCTGGTGGCGGCCTTCAATACCTGGGTGGACAGCGACAATGCCGAGCATGAAGAGGCCATCGCCGCCGGCGAGCGCGAGGCGCTAGCGCACTCCAGCAGTGCGTTCATCGAGAAGGCCTCGGGCATCAAGAGTCGCTACGTGCTGGATGCCGAGGGCATTCTGGACCCCAAGCGGATGCGGCCGAGACTGCCTGCGCGGGGTAATGACGAGCTCTCGCAGCAGGCCGAGATGGGCCTTGCCGCGGCTCGTCAGGCGCTGGATGCTGCCCAGGTGCAGGCCGAGGAGATCGAGCTGGTGATCGTCGCCTGTTCCAACCTGGAGCGGGCCTATCCGGCGGTGGCGGTCGAGCTTCAGGCGGCGCTGGGGGCCGGCGGCCATGCCTATGACATGAACGTGGCCTGCAGCTCGGCGACCTTTGCCCTCGATGCCGCGCGCAATGCGATTCTTGCCGGTAGCGCCAGGCGCGTGCTGGTGGTTAGCCCCGAAATCTGTTCGGCGCATCTCAATTTTCGCGACCGCGACAGCCATTTCATCTTCGGCGATGCCTGCACCGCGCTGGTGATCGAAGACGATGCCGTGGCGCGCGCCAGCGAGCGCTTCGAGATTCTCGGCACCCGCCTGGTTACGCAGTTTTCCAATGCCATCCGCAACAATGCGGGGTTTCTCAACCGGGTCACCGATGCCGATCCCCAGGCGCTGGACAAGCTTTTCGTCCAGGAAGGGAGGCGGGTCTTCAAGGAGGTCTGTCCGCTGGTGGCCTCGCTGATTCAGCAGCACCTGGACGACCTGGGACAACAGGCCGCAGACCTGTCGCGACTCTGGTTGCACCAGGCGAATCAGCACATGAACGACCTGATCGCGCGTCGGGTGCTGGGGCAGCCGCCCCGTGATGATCAGGCGCCGATCATTCTCGATCGCTATGCCAATACCAGTTCGGCGGGCTCGATCATTGCGTTCCATCTGCATCGCGGCGATCTGCCCTCAGGTGCGCTGGGGGTGGTGTGTTCCTTCGGAGCCGGCTACAGTGCCGGCTGCGTCGTGGTGCGCCGTGCATGACTGCCATAAGATGATTTGCAGGAAGGACTGCCAAGGAACGTCGATGAAAGAGAGTACGCGTAGGCCCGAAGGCCAAAGGATCCAGGGAGTGATGGCGAAGGCTGTCCTGCTAAGCACCGTGATGGGAATGGCTGGCTGTGCCAGCACCCAGACCGCCGAGCGTAACCCGCAAGATCCCTGGGAAGGCTTCAACCGCAAGGTCTACGCCTTCAACGACACCGTCGATCGCTATGCCCTGAAGCCGATTGCTCAGGGTTACGACTACGTGACACCGTCACCGGTGCAGACAGGGGTGGGCAACTTTTTTTCCAACCTCGGTGAGGTGGGCACGGCCTTCAACAGCGTGCTGCAGTGGAAGTGGGACAACGCGGGCATCGCCACCGGCCGTTTTGTGATCAACTCGACCCTGGGCCTGGCCGGGCTGGTGGATGTCGCCACCGACATGGGCATCACCGGCCGCGAGGAAGATTTCGGCCAGACCCTTGCTGTATGGGGCGTGGGCGAGGGCCCCTACCTGGTCCTGCCGCTGCTTGGGCCGAGCACGGTGCGCGACACCTCCGGTCTGCCGGTGGACATGTACACGGACCCGGTGACCCATGTGGAAGAAGATAAGGTCGCCTATGGCCTGACCTTCCTGCGTCTGGTCGACAAGCGGGCTGCGCTGCTCGATCAGGAGCGTCTTATCCAGGGGGATCGCTACAGCTTCATTCGTGACGCCTGGTTGCAGCAGCGGCGCTTCGAAGTCAACGACGGCGAGATGGGTGATGACCCCTTCGCTAGCGACAGTTTCGAGTTCGACGACAGCGATTTCGCGGTTGACGACGAAGCCGGTGCGACCCAGTCCGACGCTGGCAGCGAGGCGGCACCGACGCCGTGACGCGCGCCTGACGGCGGCCCGGAAGTGATCCGCGGGAAGGGGCGCCCTCCCGCGGTTATCTGTTTAGGGATAAGGGGACGGAGTGCATGGCCAGCCCAAGAATACTGATCGGCGTGCTCGACCTGCCCGGCAAGGCGCGGGACGATCTGGCCGAGGTGGTCGCCAAGGGCGCGTTTGCGGTGATAGCGGCCGAGCGGCCCGAGGAGCTGCCAAACGAGACCGAACTGGTCGTCGCCCATGTGCGGGCCGTGCCGACCCGCGACTGGTCGTCCTTGACTGCCCGGCTGCCGACGCTGGTCGTCAGCGACAGCCGCCTCGACAGTGATCTGCTCAAGGCCGTGGATGCGGGGGTGGTCGATTACATCATCGAGCCGCTGCGTCATGGCGATATCCTGCGCCGTATGATTGCCAAGGTGATCGAGAATCGCCGGCTGGCGGAGGAACACCGCCGTGATCGCGATCGTCTCGCCGAGCTCAACGAGAGCCTGGAGACGCATCTGGAAATGCTGCGCCTCGACCAGCAGGCCGGTGGCCATATTCAGCGCAAGCTGCTGCCGCCCCGCCCGCTGTCATTGGATGGTGTGACCTGTGATTACTGGTTGGCGCCATCGCTGTACTTGTCCGGCGATTTTCTCGATTACCAGCGCTTTGATGCGCGCTTCAGCGTCTTCTATTTTGCCGATGTGTCTGGCCATGGCGCTTCATCGGCCTTTGTCACCGTGCTTTTGAAGTACCTGTGCAACCGCTGGCTGGGAGAGTGGGACGGTGCCAATCCCGAGTGTCTGGCAGCGGACTGGTTGGCGAACCTGAATCGTGAGCTTTTGGATACGGGTATCGGCAAACACATGGCCATGTTCGTGGGGGTCATCGATCACGAGACCCGTCGGCTGCACTATTCGCTGGGGGCTCAGTTGCCGATGCCGTTGCTGGTCAGTGAGGGCAGCGTTGCTCCGCTTGAGGGAGAAGGCATGCCGGTCGGATTGTTCCCGAATGTGGAATATCCAAAGTTGAGTTGTGCACTGCCGCAAAACTTCCGATTATGGTTATGTTCAGATGGAGTGCTGGAGTACCTGTCAGGCAGGACGCTTGATGGGCGGCTCAAGGAACTCGAGCGACTGGTGCTTGCCAGTGAGGATCTGGCGGCAATGCGGGAGAGCCTGTCACTTGGCGGGCTTCCCGAGGACGACGAGGATACCATCAGTGGGCACGCGCCGGGATACGAGGAGCTGCCCGACGATCTGACGATCATGACGTTGAGCGGTTTTTACCATGATGAAGAATGAAGGGCGACTTCAGGCGGCCATCGATTCTGGGGTTTTCATCCTCAAGCTGTCCGGTGATGTGCGCCTGACCTTGAGTGCGACGTTGGACAGCCAGGCCCAGCGGCTGGCCGATATGCCGGGGCTGGAAACCGTGATGGTCGATCTGCGCGAGGCCACCAATGTTGACTCCACCGCGTTGGGCTTCCTGGCCAAGGTGGCGCTTGCCGTGCGCGATCGGCTCGAGCAGCCGCCGACGATCGTGGTCGATAATCCGGATGTACGGCGGATGCTCGACGTGATGGGGTTCGGTGACTATTTTACCCTGGTCGAGTCACCCATTCAGGAGAGCTCCGAGCTTGCGGACCTGCCGTTGGTCAACGCTGATGAGCTGGTGCTTCAGGAGCGTATTCTCGAAGCACATCGCATCCTGATGCATATGAGCGAGCATAATCGCGAAGAGTTCCAGCCGCTGGTGGAACTGCTCGAAGAGCAGCATCGCCAGCCGAGCGAGCCATAACCACCTCACTTGGCTGGCGCGCACTTGGCTGACCTTGGCTGACGCGCAATTGAGCTGACAGAGTGACGCTGCCGTCATGAGAAGCGGTCAATATAAAACGCAGTCGACATAAAACGCAGTCAACATAAAGAGGGCCGGTCGATAGCTACCGGCCCTCTGTCATTGCGGCTTCCTGGGAGCGAGATATCCAAGGCGACAAGCTCACGACGCGATAGCAATGTCGTCCGGATGGTGGCCCTGGTTACTTACGCAGCTCGGCCAGCAGCGTTTCCAGCTTGCGCTGGTCTGCCATGAACTTGCGGATACCTTCGGCCAGCTTTTCGGTGGCCATGGCGTCTTCGTTCATCGCCCAGCGGAAATCTCCCTCGTCCAGGATTTCCGGCCTGGCGCTTTCGGCGTCTTCTGCACTCAGGCAGCGGGGCAGGGGACCGTTGTCCTCGGAGAGCTCAGCGAGCAGTTTCGGCGAAATGGTCAGGCGATCGCAGCCGGCCAGGGCTTCGATCTCACCGGCGTTGCGGAAGCTCGCGCCCATCACCACTGTCTTGTAGCCGTGTCCCTTGTAATGCTCATAGATGGCACGCACCGAGCGCACGCCGGGATCATTGGCGCCACTGAAGTCCGCTTCGGGCTCGTGCGCCTTGTGCCAGTCGAGGATGCGGCCCACGAAGGGTGAAATCAGCGTGACACCGGCATCGGCACAGGCCTGCGCCTGGGCAAAACTGAACAGCAGGGTCAGGTTGGTGCGGATGCCTTCACGCTCAAGCTGCTTGGCGGCGCGAATGCCTTCCCAGGTTGAAGCGACCTTGATCAGGATGCGTTCGCGTCCGACGCCACGTCGCTCGTAGCGATCGATCAGCGAATGAGCGCGGGCCAGGGTGGCCTGGGTGTCGAAGGATAGGCGGGCGCTGACCTCGGTGGACACATAGCCTGGCACCAGAGCGCTGATCTCGCTGCCGATTTCGACCGCTACGGCATCCAGGGCATCGTCGATATCGGTGCTATGGCGGGCCAGCTCGGCTAGTCGGGCGCGGCGGCCCTCCTGCTGTGCGGCCTGCAGGATTAGCGAGGGGTTGGTGGTGGCATCGGTGGGCTGGAAGCGAGCGATCGCGTCCAGATCGCCAGTATCGGCGACCACCGTGGTCATGGCTTTAAGCTGCGTCAACTTGTCCTGTGTCATGGTCATCCTGAATGTTCGAGTGAGTCAGACCTTCACTGTAGCAAGGCGGTGTCGCGCTGTGTATCTGCGCCTGACGCCTGGGACGCTTCATCGGCGATGACTCGGGGCATCCAGTCGTGCTCGGTCTCAATATGCGCTGTCGGTGGCTCCAGGCCAGCGCCTGAAGATGGCGACGTTTCTCCGACTTTCATGTTCCTACTGGTCGTAAAGCGGGCGGCGAAACGGCGCATCTGCTCGGCCTCATCCTCAAGCGACATCGCTCCCTTAGAGGCCTGTTCGACCAGTTGGGCATTGTGCTGGGTGACGGTCTCCATCTGGTTCATGGCCTGGTTGAGTTGTTCGATGCCACGATGCTGCTCGTCGGAAGCTTGGGCGATCTGCTCCATTAGGCCGTTGACCTGACCGACCGCCGCGATGACGGTCTCCATCCCCTGGCTGGCCTCAGTCGACAGGGTATTGCCACGCTCGAGGCTCTGGCGGGAGTCGTCGATCAGGCGACGCACGTCGTTGGCGGCATTGGCGCTGCGTGAGGCCAGCGAGCGTACTTCGCTCGCCACTACCGCGAAACCACGGCCGTGCTCGCCGGCCCGAGCTGCCTC
>Ga0114983_1000474_pt1 | contig 17284 bp, 16 predicted proteins | sample Shrwel_input2_RT_FD_87182 | JGI IMG/M metagenome (GOLD analysis project Ga0114983, IMG submission 87182) | Subsurface microbial communities from deep shales in Ohio, USA - Utica-3 well 1 S input2 RT | ecosystem: Environmental > Aquatic > Deep subsurface > Shale gas/oil reservoir > Produced... | reverse complement strand
CCATGGCTGGGCCTCCTTTTTTGCAGCAATGACTGCGTTTACATTTGAGCATGACTTTATGCATAGCTCGTCAGGAGGTCCAGCCTTCTCATCCTACCTCGAGCGACCTCTTGGGAGCGGGCGTGAACTTTTTTCTTTACGCTAAAGGTGGCGCAGGACAAGAATTCAGGGTAGGGAAGCATGTGACTCTGGCGCGAAAATCCAATACATTTTAAAATTAACCAAACCGCAAGAACCCTTTAAATGTCCATGAGCAGGCTATGCCCCAAAAACCCACTTATGAAGAGTTAGAGCAGAAAATAATCGATCTGGAGCGGAAATTGGCCGAATATGAGTCCGGGCTGCATGCCCGGTACCCGGGACAGCCGATTAGCGGGCAGGATCTGTTGCTCACGCAGATATCGGTGGATAAGGCGGCTTTGGGTGTTTTCTGGATCGATCCCCAGGGGTGGTTCGCGTATGTAAACGATACCGCTTGCAAGTGGCTGGGCTATTCCCGGGAAGAACTTTTGGAAATGAACGTCTCGGATGTGGATCCCGATTTTCCCCGCCATACGCGTCCGAAACGCTGGGATATCTATAGGCAAGCCGGGTCGACGAGTTTTGAAACCATGCACCGGACCAAATCCGGCCGCCTGATCCCGGTGCGGGTGGACGCCAACTTTCTGGAGCTGGGGGACAGGGAATACTTGATCGCCTATGCCACGGATATAACCGAGCAGAAAAAGGCCCGGGAGGCGTTGCAGGAAAATAAAGCCAACCAGCAGCTTCTCCTGGACAATATCCAGACCCAGATTTGGTATCTGCAGGATGAACATACCTACGGCGCGGTAAATCGGGCGCACGCGGATTTTTTCGGGTACAGGGTCGAGGATATGGCCTTCCGGGACATGTACGAGTTCCTGCCCCACGAGGAGGCGGAGGTGTGCCGGACCGGCAACAGGGAGGTCTTTTCCCGTGCAGAGGCCATAAATTCCGAGGAATGGGTGACAGAGGCCTCCGGAGTAAAAAGGCTTCTTTCCATTCGCAAGATTCCCGTCCCGGACCCCGAAGACCGGGTGCGGCACGTGGTGTGCACGGCCGAGGACATCACGGAGAAAAGATTGGCCGAACTGGAGCTGCAAAAAAGCGAGGAGCGTTTCACCCTGGCCATGGAGGCCAGCGGTGAAGGCCTTTGGGACTGGGACATTGAAACCAGGGAAGTCTACTATAGCCCGGCCTATGCGATAATGCTCGGATACTCTCCGGAGGAGATATCCTATAACGAGCAGTTCTGGAAAAACCATATACATCCGGAGGACAGAGAACGCTCCCTGCGGGCGAATACGGACTGCATAGAGGGCGCGGCGGATTCATTTGAAGTAGAATCGCGAATGCTGACCAAAACCGGAAGCTGCAGGTGGATACAGGGCAAGGGCAAAGTGGTGGCCAGGGACGGCAGCGGCCGGGCCACCCGTATGGTGGGCACCCATGCCGATATCACCGGGCGCAAGCAGGCGGAGGAGAATCAAAAAAAGCTCCAGAATCAGCTCCTTCAGGCCCAGAAGATGGAATCCGTGGGAGTGCTGGCCGGAGGAGTCGCCCATGATTTTAATAACTTGCTGCAGGTGATTAAAAGCAATGTCCAGTTTTTGGAGATGAACAGGTCCGGAAGTCATCCGGATAAGAAGCGCCTGGAAACAATCGAAAGATCTGTTGATCGTTCAGCGGAATTGATACAAAAGCTGCTTTTATTCAGCCGCAAGGCGGAGACTAAAAAGCGCCCGGTTTATTTGGGCCGGGAAATAGAGGAAAGTGTAGGCCTTTTGCAGCGGACTATCCCCAAGATGATCAGTCTGGAGGTGAAAACAGGAGAAAATACCTGGCTGGTCAATGCCGATTCGGCTCAAATAGAGCAAGTGATTATGAATCTGGGTTCCAATGCCGCGGACGCCATGCCCGAGGGCGGCAAATTGGGTTTTGAAATAGAGAATCTGTCCATGACCGAACCGGTGCACCCCGATCTGCAGCCGGGCAGCTACGTGCTTATGACGGTCTCGGATACCGGTTGCGGAATGGATGAACACAGCCGGAAACATATCTTCGATCCTTTTTACACGACCAAAAAGAGCGGCCGGGGAACCGGGCTGGGCCTGTCCTCCGTCTACGGCATCGTCAAGGCGCATAAGGGACATATCTTTTGTGACAGCTCTCCGGGAAAGGGGACCACTTTCCGGATTTACTGGCCGGCTGTGCCGGATGCCGAGATCCATGCCGATGAATTCCAGGCGGAGATATCTGTCCGGGAAGGAAAGGAGACCATACTGGTGGTTGATGACGAGCCGGAAATAAGGGAGTTGACCGAGGAAGCCCTTCAGTCCTGGGGATACACGGTCCTTGCGGCCGAAAGCGGGGAGAGCGCCCTGGAGGTTTTTTCCCGGAGAAAGTCGGATATCGATCTGGTGATTCTGGATTTAAATATGCCCGGGATGGGCGGGATTAAATGCATGGAGGAGCTTCTGCAAACAAGCCCGGACATCCGGGTGCTTATCGCCAGCGGATACTCAACCGACGGCCAGGCCAAGGAATCCGTGAAAAAAGGAGCCAGCGGCTATATCGCAAAACCCTACCGGATAAAGGAATTAATGGCGGAAATAAGAAATATACTGGATGCGCGGGAGTAACAAGGCGCATTGGTTCCTGCCTGCTTGGGCTGCACCGACCGGTAAATGTCCGTCCCAATTTTTATTTGTACTAGTTCATATTTGATCTGACAGTCGCCCTTTTGATGGGGAGTCGCTATGTCAGTTTAATCCAAATTTTCTACTTTTTCCTGCCAAATATGTTTCGCGTCCTGTATAGTTTCCAGTGGAGTACGTCCGCAACACATTTTTCCCTGATGAGTACGTTCAGTATTATATGACTTTATCCAAACATTAAGATTTGCCTGCAATTCCTCAAGGGAACTGTATATTTTCTTTCGGAAAGCCACTTTATAGAACTAATACAAATTAGTATTTGGGGGCACTTTTCCAGGATCTTTTTCTCCGGCACAATAAACGACAAGTTGTCTAGGGCACAAAAGAAATGGCTTTCTATCATCACGGGGAAATTTTTAGCCCAAACAGTTGACAGCTCCTCTAGGCTTTTTCCTTTGCAGGGCCTCTCGGATGTTTTCGGCTGCCTCCAGGGCGATTTTTTTTCGAACCTCATCTACTGCTGAACCGAGATGCGGAGTAAAGATTGTCTTATGCTGATTCAGAAGTTCCGGATCGATACTTTCAGGACGGTCCTTCCGTAGCCAATCCTCCATCTCAAAGACATCGGCTGCGTAGCCCTGCAGATGGCCTTTGGACAATGCTTCCTGCACGGCTCGTTCGTCGACAACAGACCCTCTGCAGCAGTTGATGATAAAGCTGCCCGCCTTCATTTGAGCAATACTATCCGCGTTCAGAAGGTGTTTGGTTTCGGGGGTCAGTGGCACTAGGGGAAGGACGTAGTCGCTGGTCCGCAAAAGCTCGGACAGTGATACTCTGGTGACCCCATAATCTTTTTCAAAAGATGCCGACAGTTGGGTCGTATCGCTGTATAAAATTGAACAGCGAAAACCCTGAAGATGCCTAGCCACCGCCCGCCCAACTGCTCCAAAACCGATGATGCCGACGGTCCGTCCGGCTAAGCCTGTACCGTACAAACGCGGTTCCCATCCGTGAAAGTTGCCGGAGCGGATATGCTGGTCTCCCTCAAGCACGTTCCGACCGAGGCTGATGAGCAGGCCGATAACCAACTCGGCCGTCGGTTCAGTCAATAGGTCAGGAACATTGCTGAACCATATTCCTCGGCGGGTGCACGCCTGAACGTCGAAGTTGTCGTATCCTTTCAACGCACCGGCAACGATCCGCAATTTTGGGCAGGCTTTGAGCAGGGTATCATCTATGGAATCGGGCATGAAGACCATCAAGCCAGATGCCTCCCGTGCTTTTTCCATGAGCTCGGTTTTGCTCAGTTGCCGTCCCTCCGCGTTCATATCTACTCGATAATCGGCGCGCAGGAGGTCGACCACCTCAGGATGGACCCAGTTGGTGATAAAAATAGATTTTTGCATGGTTACCTCCTCAGAAGGCTAGTTTCTTGCGGATTGCATTTCCTACAGAATCCACGAGAACGACCAGCACAAGGACAAAAAACAAACCCACTAGGAGTTGCTGATACTGCATCAGCCGAAGAGCCAACATGATTTGGAAACCTATGCCGCCGGCACCGACCACACCAACAATGACCGAGGCCCTAAAGTTGTACTCCCAGCGATATAGACTGAAATCTATGAATCGCCCGAAGACTTGCGGGACAACACCATAAATCACGGTCTGAGTCCGATTGGCTCCGGTCGATTTAACGGCCTCCAGAAGGTCCGTGTCCACGGTTTCTATGGCATCGGTAAAGAACTTGCCTAGCATTCCCACAGAATGCAGACCAACAGCCAAAACTCCGGCCAGGATACCAAAGCCAACGGAAGCCACGAAAAGTATAGCTAAGATTAGCTCGGGAATAGATCGTAACATGTTGAAAATTCCCCGGATAATCACAACTAATGGCTGGAAAGGAGTGATGTTTCGAGCGGCCAGGAAGGAAAGCGGCAAAGAGATGGCCATGGCGATGAAAGTGCCGGCTATGCTCATGACCATTGATTCAAGGGCGCCGATCCAGAGCTTATCCAGGATAGATAAATCCGGAGGCACTGACTCGGTAAATAGGTGCCAGATGGCCGGCAAGGCTTCGCTCCAGCGGTTCCAGGAGAAAAAGTCGCTGGCATAGAGCGAGATGACAACGGACAGAGTCCCCAGAACGGCAAAGGTGATCAAAAATCGTTTTTCTCTCTTTAAATGGGTTGGGAGCGGTGGAAGTGTCTGTGAATCGTGTTTGGCCATAATAAAAGTTTCCATTTCAAAGTTTTTGTTTGAGGTTTTTATCCGTCAACTTGAAACCCCTATTAACATAAACCGCTGCGGCATTGGACAATGACTCTGTGCCGCAGCGGAAATGGGCCTTTTCGGGAGTGCCGAATGCGTGTTAATTGCCCAGTGACATGTTCAAAATCGAAGTTGTTTCCCGGATAATATCGTAGGCTGAGTCGTTTATTGGCGCGAATCCTTCAGCTCGCAGTGGCTTGAGAATGGCCTCATCTTCAAGATTGAAGAAGGCTTGGCGGATATTCTTTTTCAGGCCGGGCTTCAGATTTTTCCGATAAACAAAGGGATACTCCGGAATGGGTGAGGAAATCTGAATCTGACGAACCTTGGTCGGATCGACGACGCCCCGCCTAATCAAACTATTGAGGATTGGCAGACTCAATCCCCCGGCAGCCACCCTTTTGTTCATCACCGCCATGGCCACCGCGTCATGGGCTCCTAAGTGTCTGGTTTGAAAGTCTTTGGACGGATCGAGATCTCCGAATTTAGCCAGCATTTGTTTAGGGATCAGATGGCTCGAAGTGGAGGCGGGATCTCCGAAGCCGATATCTTTTCCCTCCAGCTGCCAAATGAAATGGATGGGGCTGTCCGAAGGAACGATAAGGATTGAATTGTAGCTGGTTTTGCCGTCCTTCATCTTGGCCGCAAAAGGCTCCACGTTATCATACCGAGATTGGAGCATAACATAGGATAGCGGCCCGAAAAAGGCCATCTCCAGCTTACCGTGCCTGAATGCTTCGATCATGGACGAATAGTCTGTGGTTACTACGAGTTCAATGTTTTTGTTCAGTTTTTTCTCCAGATACTCCTTGAATGGTTTGTTGACCTCAACCAATGTTTCCGGCGACTCGTCGGGCAACAGAGCAATGCGCAGCGTCTCCGGATCCGACTTGCCCGCCAAAGCGGTCCCTGTGATGATAATGCTTAGGAGAATGGCGAAAATGAGGGTTGTTTTGATTGTTTTCATGTTTTGATGTCCTCCGGTTGATGGTTGCTGTGAAATCAATCTTTTTGGGGTTCTACTGCTGTGTGAGACTGCCAAGTGCACTTGGTAGCTTCACAGATGTACTACTTGCTGCAAAAATTCTTCAGGCGACGTCCATTGCTTTTGTTGATTTAGGCCGTAAATGGTCTGAATCTCACTATCCTCGATTTGATCGACTGTTCTGTCGATGAATATACTGCCTTCGGCCAAGCCGACGATGCGATCCGAAAATGTTCTTCCGTACTCGACTTGATGCAGATTGCAGATGACAGTTTTTTGTTCTGTCTGGCAGATGTCTTTTAGCAATTCCAGAATCTCTGTCGAGGTTCGAGGGTCAAGGCTGGCCACCGGTTCGTCGGCTAGGAGCAAAGTGGGCTCCTGCACAAGAGCTCTAGCTATGCCGACCCGTTGGCGTTGCCCGCCGGAGAGTTCCTTGACTCGGCTGTAGACCTTGTCGGCTAGGCCGACCTTCTGCAGGGCCTCGTAAGCCAGCTCCTTGTCCCTGGTTGGAAAGTGCTTCAGCATCCAGTTGTGTGTTCTCATAAATGGCAATCTTCCGATCAGAACGTTTTCCAGGAGGGTCTGGTGTTTAAATAGATTGTAGTCCTGAAAGATCATGCTGGTTATCCGGCGGATGCGGCGAAGGCTTCGTTGTTTGCCGTCATAGGAGAATGGTCCGACTCGCAAATTACCTTGGCTCGGAGAGATTAGGCCGCCCATACAGCGTAGCAGGGTTGATTTACCGGCACCGCTCAAGCCAAGAATGGCCACGAACTGACCGGGAATGATTTGAAGATCAATTGACTCCAAGGCTACTGTTCCGTCGGGATAGGTCTTTTTTAGCCCACGAATTGAGACAATGTTCTTATTCTCTTCTGAGACGTGCGACATCTGTTTCTCCATGGTTATGCTTGCCCAAATTAGCGATTAGTATGACGTTCCGTGTATTTAAGGACAGTCAATATTCGAACTTTTTTACAGCTATATCATGGACATGTGAATTTTTAGTTGCGAAACGCTAATATGCGAAAAAATGTAGTGCAGGAAATTCACGTCCATTCTCTTTGGTTGGAGACAAACGGCATAAGGGACCTTCATGACCCTTATCGGCAAGGTGAGTCGGAAGAATATTTTTTAAAAATCAAGGGATACTCGGAGTTAGCAAGGAAGTAGTTTTTTCTACATTCCAGTATTTCCGTCCCCAAGCCATTTTCCGCAGCAGGCTGCTCAAAATTCGGGTCGGTTCCTTGTCTGATCTTCCAGTCTGCGTGTCTGCATGCTCACCGCTGGCTGGGTATAGTGCAGGCTTTCGGCCGCTTCGGTAAAACTTCTTGCGTCGGATACCGCCACGAGTGTCTTCAATAAATTCAGATTAAATGTTTTTCTCTTTCATTATCCATGACAAACCTTGATAAATATCATCATGAAATTTCGTTTGCCTGATCAATGCATTGAATTAGATTAATCCTCTGAAAAGATCATGATTCTGCTTGATTTCGGAGGATTATATATGTTTGGAAACACACCGGAAATAAAGGGAATTGTCTGCGGTTTGTTCGCGGTTGTTCTCTGGTCCCTGCTGCCTGTATTGCGCCAGGCCACAGCCTTGATTCCCCCCATGCAGCTGGCGGTTATGTCCATGGCAGTGGCGGCCTGCGTGAGTGCTGTATGTTGGCTTCCCAAAGGAGTGCGCCCCCTGGAACACATCCATCTCCCGGTATCCGCCTGGCTGGGATCCATAGGCGGTCTGGTCGGGGCGCTGTTCTTTTATTTCCTGGCCCTGGTTAAGGCGCCGGCTGCGGAAGTGACCCTGATAACCTATACTTGGCCCCTGGTATTCGCCTTGAGCGCGGAGGTTTTGAGTGGAAAAGCCCCGCATGTGGAAACCCTGTGCGGGTCGGGCATAGCCTTTACCGGGGCGGGACTGCTTATACTGCAGGGAGCGGATGCATTTGTACCCGCTGAACATCTGGCCGGTTACCTGTCCGGGATGGCCGCAGGGGGCTGTTGGGTATTGTATTCGCTTACAATGCGCAGATACAGCGAAATACGCCTCTCCGCTTTCCCCTGGATATTCGCGGTCTCCGCCTTGGTGGGGCTTTTTTTGCATCTTTTGTGGGAGAGTACCGTGTTGAACTTTGGTGTTCCCGTGCTTGTTGCCGCCTTAGGGATCGGCTGCGGACCCTACGGTATAGCCTTTATTGCCTGGAGTTTCGGAGTTCGGGTCGGTCCGCCCGGAGTCATCGGCTCCCTGGCCTATGCCACTCCGGTGCTCTCCACCGTTTTTTTGATCATTCTCGGCAATGTCCAGGTTAAGTGGCAATTGGGTGTTGCCGCCCTGAGCATAGTCCTCGGGGCGGCAATCTCCGGCATGGGCAGAAGAACTCCGCGACACAGGATTTGATCCAGGCCAATGCAGGAAGCGCTTTTAATCGTGATAAAGTAAAATAAGCGCTTTTCGTTAAGCCCCACTGTGCAAGTGTAGATACAGGGCACAATTTTTAAGGGAGATGTTTTATGCGGGGAAAAGCGGACAATCCGGGCGGTCTGCCCGTTAATCTTGAAAGCGAGTTTGCTAAGAGAAATTGCCGGATCAGGTCGGGACTAATCCGGATGAGGATTTAAGGCTTGCGGATATTGAGCTTGCGCATTCGGGCGCGCAGGGTGCTGCGGTCTAGGCTTAGGATTTCAGCGGCGCTGTTTTTCCCGCTCTCTTTCCAGTCGACTTGTTCCAGAACCCGAATAATATAATCACGTTCAACATCTTCCAGGGTCTTGTCGGCCCGTGCTGCATCCTGGGCAGGCTTTTTCAGTTCATCCACCAATCGCAGTTTGGGGCCGGAGGAGTTGATTACCGCCCGTTCGAGGACATTCTCCAGCTCCCGAACATTGCCCGGCCAATGGTATTGCAGCAAGGCGTCCATAGCGTTTAAGGGGATGATCTCTATGACTTTTCCCAGTCTTTTGGAAATCCTCTGGACGTAGAAGTTGACCAATAGCGGAATGTCGTCGACCCGATCCCGCAGGGGAGGCATTGTGATAGGAAAAACATTCATCCGGTACCAAAGATCTTCCCGGAAAGCACCTTTTTGGACCTCTTCTTCCAGATTGCGGTTGGTGGCGGAAATGACCCGGACGTCGACTTTTTGGGTCTTGGAGCTGCCCAAACGTTCAAACTCGCCGTTTTCTATTACCCGCAGCAGCTTGGGCTGTAATTCCAAAGGCAGTTCGCCTATCTCATCCAAAAACAGGGTGGAGCCGTCTGCGACTTCAAAGCGTCCCTGGCGGCTGGAATGCGCCCCGGTGAAAGCGCCTTTTTCGTGCCCGAAGAGCTCGCTTTCAATCAGGTTGGAGGGGAGGGCGGCGCAGTTCATTTTCACCAGGGCACGTTCCCTGCGCGGGCTCGTGCCGTGTATGGCCCTGGCCACAAGTTCCTTGCCCGTTCCGGTTTCTCCGAGGATCAGGACGTTTATGTCCGTATTCGTGATCTGTTCAACCTTGTACAGTACATAATTGATGGCATCGCTTCTACCGACGATGTTTTCATGGTTGTATACTAGCTTGATTTCTTCCTGGAGATAGGCCCGTTCAGCTTCCAACTGGTCCTTGAGCTTGCTGACTTCAAAAAGGGCCTCCTCGGCGGTTTGCCTGTTTTTTTCCGCCTCCTGCCTTGCCGCATTCAGTTCGTCCGTTCGCTGGGCAACAATTTCCTCCAGGTGTCTTTTATAATACTCACGTTCGGTTACATCCTCTATTGCCAGCAGAATCCATTGGGTTTGATTGTCCTCGCCATGCACCCGCCTGGCATTGAGATGCATGATCTTGCGACCGATGGTCTCAAAGTCATGTTCGACTTCAAAGTCGTGAAAACTGGTGTTTTGGGGCAGGATTTCTTCAAGCAGTTCCCTGAGCTTGGGGATATTCCATTGTCGGCTGCCCAGTTCATATATGAGGACGTCTTTTGTCTCATCAGGGCTGACATCAAAGGTGCGGTAAAAGGCGTCATTGGCAGTTACCACTTTCAGATTCGGATCAAGCACCACCAGGGGCTCTCGGATCGAACCCAGGATGCTGTCGAATATTTCCAGAAAGGCCTTTGGCATTTATTAGTCCCGTGTTTATGGTTGCTGTCCGTGCGCCCGGAGCGACTTATATTCGTAAATCAGTTAAGCAAATCTACGCTCATTATTCAAGTATTTCGTGTTGACCCAGCAATAGGTGATACGGGATGTATGGCAGTTAATCCGGTGCCGGATAAACGATATTTATTGCTCCGCGTCATTGCGGCAAAGTTGCCAAGTATGGGGATACAAGCTGTCCGCTCTTTCCGGCATTTATGGAGCTATAAAAGAAAATCCCGGATAAAGACATATCCGGGATTGAAGGGCTGACAGGGAATACGGATTGCGCTCGGCCAGGGACCACATTCGGAACATAGATCTTAGCATTGCCGGGGTCATCAGAATCCGAAATTTTGCACAGATTTTTGAGACGACCCTTAAGTTTTATGTTTTGACTTTGTCCCACGTTTCACCAGAATCGCGACGGTAATGCCCGCGATAAATCCTGCAGCTGCGGTTAGTAACAGCAGGATAATGCCCGGTACTTCCCCGGTCAGCCACAGAAAGCGAACTTGCCAGGACGCTTGATTCTGGAGCACAACCGCAGCCAGAGCACCGGCCAACACCACAAGCAGCACCAGCTTTATTGATTTCATTTCCCCTCCTTTTTGTCCCATCTTGGGTCGGGTTCACATGCTGTCTACCACCCGCAATTCGCATACGCGCCGGAAATGATAGCCGTAGATGGCCAGGGTGACGGCCAGAGGCATGGCGGCGGGGCGTTTGAACAGGGTCCAGAAAAAAAGTCTCCAGTAGAGAGCCCGTTCCTTGCCCAGGATGCCCAGGCGGATAACCGACCGTATCAGGGCCATCAGGCTTTCCGAGGTGGTCCGGGTATGCAGGAGGCTCTTGTTTTTTGGTAGACGGTACTCCCGAAGAAAAGTCTTCACCCGCTGATAGTATGCATCAGGCGAGTAAATGTTTTTCAGGATCTCCTTGTATCCGTTTAGCAGCGAAGTCATGTCCATGACCGGCAGGATATTGGTGGTTCCATCCACATTGTCCCCGGAAAAGTAGTCCTGCAGCCGACCGGCCTGCTTTAGCCTGCGATAAAGCCTGGTGCCCGGAGGGGCCTGGAGCAGGCCGACCATGGCGGTGGCGATGCCGCTTTTTTGGATGAATTCCACGATTGAAGTGAAGACACCGGTATCATCACTGTCAAAGCCAACGATAAATCCGCCCTGGACCTGGATTCCGAACCTCTGGATGCGTTTCACGTCCTGGATCATATCGCGATGCGTGTTTTGCCCTTTGCCGCATTCGGCCAGACTGGCCTCGTTGGGGGATTCAATACCGATGAACACGGAGTCGAAGCCCGCGTCAGCCATCATGGACATTAATTCCCGGTCATCTGCCAAGTTGATGGAGGCCTCGGTGCCGAAGGGAACGCCTTTTTTGCCTTTTCTCCAGCTGATCAGGGCGGGCAACAGTTCGGTTTTTAGCCGGCGCTTGTTGCCGATGAGATTGTCGTCCACAAAAAAGACTCCCCCTCGCCATCCCTGGGCATAGAGACTGTCCAGTTCGGCGATTATCCGGGAGGGGCTTTTGTTTCGCGGGGTGCGGCCGAGAAGGGCCGTTATGTTGCAGAAGTCGCAGTTAAAGGGACATCCCCGGGAATACTGAATGCTCATAATGGCATAGTGTTTTAGTTCCAGCAGGTCCCACCGGGGAATGGGCGTTTGATCCATGTCCGCGAATTGGTCCGTGGTGTAAATCCGTTTTGCCCGTCCTTGATCCAGGTCTTTCAAGAATTCGGGCAGGGTCAGCTCGGCCTCGTTGAGCACAAAATGATCCACCTCGGGAAAATGTTCATGCTCGACCGTGAACAGAGGTCCCCCGGCAACAACTTTCAGGCCCGCTTCCAGGCACTTTCTGATCGCCTTTTTGGATGATTCCCGCTGCACGGTCATGGCGCTTATGAATGCGTAATCGGCCCAACCCAGATCTTCCGCGGACAACCCCCGGATGTTCAGGTCCACCAGGCGCAGGTTCCAGTCCTGGGGAAGCATGGCGGCTATAGTCGCCAGCCCCAGCGGCGGCAGGGAGACCTTTTTGCCCACGAACTTCAGGGCGTGCTTGAAACTCCAGAAAGTATCCGGGATCTCCGGATAGATGAGCAAGATGTTGAAATTATTTTTTTGAATACCAGTCATAAGCTCTCCTCATGGAGTACGAGACTATGTTTTCCTGGTGCTTCCGAGGACCAGTAGCGCTCCGCCGAGCACTACCGCGCCAATGCCGGCCCAGATAGGGATATTAACCGTTTCCTTGTCCTGTATAGACATTGAGAGTGGTCCAATACTGGTCTCATGGGTCGCTTGGGTGTATGTAAATCCGCCGTAGGCCAGGCCCAGGACCCCGGCAAAGATCAACGTGATCGCGGCAATCTTGATTTCATTGTTTTTTTTCTCCATTTTTGGTTCGTGTTTATCCAGAAGCAATCATTCTCCTGCTTGGGTCACGAACAGTGTGGGTCAGCATTTTTTATGTTTTGCCGGGACGGTTCCTATAAACCCGGCCATGAACAAGGATAGTTCCCCTACTTCACGACCAGATCGTTTTTAACATCCGTGACCCCCTCGACGGATTTGGTGATTTCAACAGCTCTGTTCACCGCCTGTTGTGAATCCACAAACCCGCTCAGTTGGACCGTACCTTTGTAGGTTTCAACACTGATACTGAATGATTTGAGGAAATCGTCCTTTGCCAGCAGCGATTTGACCTTGGTGGTTATGACCGTATCGTCGAATTTTTCCCCGGTGCTTGAACTTTTCTGGGTAGATGCGCAGCCAGCGAAGGTGAACAGAAAGAGGAAAAGGAACAAGCTACCGATAAGCCTATGTTTTATTATCATATTGGATCCTTACTTGTGAAGGTGTTTTGTTTCGGGTGGCAGGGCATCGGCGGATCATAACCGCCGGCGACCTTGAAAAACCTGGACCAGCAACACGATGATGGCGATCACCAGCAGAGCATGAATGATCCCGCCCAAGGTATAGCCGGTCAATAACCCAAGTACCCAGAGCACCAATAGAATTACAAAGATGGTCCAAAGCATAGTAGCCTCCTTTCTTCTTAGCTGCATTTCCCATCCGGGCTGCATATTTTTTTGATCTAAAGCGGGCTTCGCCCGCAGCCCGACCAAGGAGGATCTTGAACCGTCCGTCCGGCACCCGGAGATCCTGAGTGCCGGATTAGCGGTTCAAACTTTTATTTCCTCCGACAGAGTTTCAAGGATAAGGCCCTAAAGGCAGTGCAAAACATCTTTTGCACCGGCATCAATCCCGCGGTATCCGCACTTTTTCCGGAGTTGCCTGTTTGACGTACTTATAAAAGTCGCTGTCCGTGGTCATGATCAGTACGGAATTCGTGTTCGGCTTTTCCTTGTAGCTTTCAATCGTACGCAGAAAGGCATAGAATTCCGGGTCCTTGTTGAAAGCCTGGCCGTATATCTTGGTGGCTTCGGCATCGGCTTTGCCCTGGATTTCCTGCACCCGGCGGTAGGCTGTAGAGCGGATATCGCGCAGCTCTTTTTCCATTTCCCCGAGGATCTCCGCACTGCGCCCCTCTCCTTCGGAACGGAACTGGGCGGCGATGCGTTTGCGCTCGGAAATCATGCGCTCATAAACTTTCTTCCTAACGCTTTCCACGTAATCAAGCCTCTTTATGCGTACATCCACCAACTCGATTCCGTACTGCGGGATGATCTTTTGCGCCTCAGCCAGTATCGTCCGGGTGATCTTTTCCCTGCCCTGGGCGATCTCTTTTTTCAGCTCTTCTTCCCGTTCCTTGGGCACTTCCTTGAGTACCTCGTCTTCCGGGACTTCCCAGGACGCGCTGCGTACCAGCTCAACCAGCTCGCTGCCCGAGACCTGATCGCGGACCACTGAATCCAGGACATCGTTTAAGCGGGACTGGGCCCCTTCTTCACTGGCCACGTTTTCCAGAAACTTTCTGGCGTCCGCAATCCTCCACCTGGCGGTGGTGTCCACCCATATGAACTCGCGTCCCTTGGTGGGAACCTGGTTGGGATCACCGTCCCATACGAGCAGTCGTTTTTCGAATTGTCTGACTTCCTGTATAAAGGGAATTTTCATGTGCAGGCCGGCTTTGGTCACGGTTTCCCCAACGGGTTTGCCGAATTGTACGACTATGGCCTGCCGGCCCTCTTCCAAAGTGTAAAGGCCGCTATAGAGGGCGATAACGATCAATACCGCTAGCGCCATGCCGGCTATTTTCAAATTAAATTTCATTATTTTCCCCCTTGAACTGATGGTTGTGCCCCGGACTCCATTGAAAGCCACGGCACCATGGCCTTCTGATCCTGATCCACGATATAAAGTCTTTTCATGTCGGCCAGCAAACCGGTCATGGCCTCCAGATAAAGGCGTCTGCGGGTGACCTGGGGTGCTTCCACGTATTCTTTTAGAATGGACTTAAATCGGGTGGCCTCGCCTTGAGCCCGATTGACGCGTTCCAGGGCGTATCCTTCGGCCTCGCTGATACTTTGGGCGGCCACTACCCGAGCCTTGGGAATTTACCGGTTGGCCCGTTCCTCGGCCTTGTTGATGGTCTGCTCTTTGTCCTGGCGGGATTCGTTTACTTCATTGAAGGCGGGTTTGACGGTGTCCGGCGGGGTAACATCCTGAAGTTCCACAGTAACCAGCCGAACTCCGGCTTTATAATCGGACAGGATTTTCTGGATCTCGGTTTTTGCTTCTTTGGCGACCTCCACCCGGCCGGTGGTCAGCACTTCGCTGCCGATACGATTGCCCACCGCCCGGCGCATGACCGCCTCGGTGATGTCGCGGATTGTTTTCGGTGTTTCGCGTACATGAAACAAAAAACGGATCGGGTCTTCAATCCGGTACTGGATGATCCACTGCACATCGATGACGTTTAAGTCTCCGGTAAGCATCAATGACTCGTCCTTGTAGGAACCGCTGGGGTCATATTGAGTCTTTTTCCCGGGGGTGCTGGCCACGGTCCGAAAACCGAATTCTTCTTTGAGCACCCGGGCGGTCGGCACCATGCGAGCCGTTTCTATGCCGAACGGTAGTTTGAAATGCAGCCCCGGCCCGGCCGTGCGAACCACTTTTCCAAAGCGTTGCACGACCCCGGTTTCTTGCGGCTGGACCGTGAACCACGCACTCCAGAAGAGAGCCGCCAGTAGCAATGCGGCAATGATCAGGCTTGAACGGCCTTTAAATGCTTGCAATCGATGTTTAATCTTTTCCATCACCTCTTCGAAAGACGGTGTGGATCCTCCCGGGGGTTGATTCCATCCATTCATTGTTTATTCTCCTTGTTTTTTGAGCCATACGCCATCATCTCTTTTGCCGCGCTCAGAGATAACCGCGTTCATATCTTCGGCTTTTTGGATTGTGTAAATATGGATTCCGTGCGGCTGGCGCAAAAGGCCCCTGAGACCCAGCAGGACACCGAAAAGATCTGATTTCAGGTGCTTGTCCAGCTTTTGCCGGTTTTCCCATTCTTCAATTACGTAAAATATGGTTTTCTCCTTAATATCGCATGAAAATGCATAGCCGAGGCAACCGTCTTCTTTTTCCATTGCTGCCGTAAGAGACAGAAGTGTCTGCAGGACTTCTTTGTGTTTTTCCGCCAGCACTTGCATGGTTATTCGGACTATGATCATGGCAGCCACTTTCCGGCAAAAGCCGATATTCGGGTTGGGTTCGCGATTTTGGGCACTCACATTTTTATGGTTCTACATAATCCGTGCCGGAATCTTTGTGCTCGAGAATGCGGCTGTAAGTCGCTGTTTTAACGGTTATATTAGTTTAAACGGGCGGGGGTGGATTAAAAGGAGAGGGTGAAAATTTTTGGTCATATATGATCACTGATTATATATGACCAATTTCAGGTTGTTTAGATATCGGGGGATGCTGTTGAACACTTTCCGCATTCTAGCTGCGTAGAATTCGACGGACTTGGAATCAGAGGTTAAAATCAGTTCCCGGATCCGAGAGCGGGGCGGTTGCCGGTAGCGGATGCAGCGGCGTAACAGGTCCTCGGATTGCTCCTGCTTTTGATGGCGGGCGGTGTGGGTGGGCGGTACCCGCCAATTATGTCCCTTTATTGCCTTCCAGCTCTTTCAGGGTCTTGATCTTGGCGGTCATTTCCTCGATGCGGGCGGTGAAGATGCATATGATCGAACCGGGTTCGGCTTCGGCAAGGGCGTGATCCACGGCTTCATCCTCGTCGAAAATGACCCGCGGGGCGTTTTTAGGCCGGGCGCTTCGGGTGCCTTCCAGAACCAGGTCCATGATTTCCCGGCTATCGCGCCCCCGGGCGTAATCATGGTCCTCCCACACGATAACCTGGTCGAAGTGCCGGGCCGCGGCCAGGCCGTATTCCTGCAGGTCCTCGTCCCGCCGGTCCCCGGTCCCGGCCACGATGCCCATGCTGGAGGATACGCCCAATGTGCGGACAAAGCGGCCGATGGCCTCCATGCTCGCCGGATTGTGCGCATAGTCGATGAGCACCCGGAGATTCTCAAGTTCGAAAATATTCATCCGGCCGGGAAGCTGGGCCGAGGACGGGAAAAACGTCTGCAGGCCGGCGCGCAGATCCTCGATCTTCACCTCCTGGACAAAGGCGGCCAGGCACGCGGCAAGGACGTTCTGGATCTGAAAGGCGGCCTTGCCGGAATACGTAAGCGGAATGTCCATGACCTTGTCCACGAGGATCTCCCAGTCTCCTTTGCGCAGGACAATGCTTCCGTCCATAAAGACGGCTGCAAGGCCTCCGGCGGCGCAGTGTTCGTATATCCGGGGGGAGTCCGCATCCATGCTGAAAAGGGCCGCGTTGCAGCTTAAATCCTCCCGCATGGAATATACGTTATCATCGTCAGCGTTCAAAACCGCATATCCTTCCGGACAGACGTTCTCCGCGACGATTGATTTGAGGCGGGTGAGCTGTTCCAGGGAATGAATGCCGTTTAGCCCTAAGTGATCCGAGGCTACGTTGGTTACCACGCCGACATCGGCTTGATCATAGCATAGTCCGGAGCGCATAATTCCTCCCCGGGCGGTTTCAAAGACCGCGTAATCCACCGTGGGGTCCCGCAGCACGAAACGGGCGCTTTCCGGACCGGAACAATCCCCTTTGTACAGCAGCCGATTCTGGATGTAGATGCCGTCAGTGGTTGTGTAGCCTGTATTTTTGCCGCTCATCCGCATGATATGGGCGATCAGACGGACCGTGGT
>Ga0114983_1000473_pt1 | contig 17289 bp, 19 predicted proteins | sample Shrwel_input2_RT_FD_87182 | JGI IMG/M metagenome (GOLD analysis project Ga0114983, IMG submission 87182) | Subsurface microbial communities from deep shales in Ohio, USA - Utica-3 well 1 S input2 RT | ecosystem: Environmental > Aquatic > Deep subsurface > Shale gas/oil reservoir > Produced... | reverse complement strand
GTCAGGTGGCGACATGAATGCGCAGGGAGCTACCAATCGTTTCCTGCCTGTTTCAGTCACAACGGTTATCTCACCCTTTACTAAAATATTCAATGTTTCATGACGATGAATCTTACCTATCACCACTACCCCGGCAGGTATTGTCACCTGGCGGAAATAGGTGCCGTCGATAACATCATGGACCATCGGGCAATCTGTCTGCGGAAGTAGCAGGTGTTCGCGCTGGAGAGCTATAACTGATTGGCGGAAGTTGGCCGGACCGGTAAGGCTCTGCAGCTGGCACGCTTCATCTTTCCGGGCTAAGGCTTTCAAGGCGTCCAGTCCAGTTTGTATGAATAAAGGGTTGAAATGGTATCAATGCTGGTAGTCATGCCAGCCTTTAGGTCTGCTATCGCCGTGAGTTTCGCTTCCGGTGACATGGCTGAATCAGGCGTCCTCTGTATCTGTGCAATCTCCGACTGTACCTGTTGGACGATGGGAGATACTGCAGACGTTAGCGCGTCCCGAGCTGTGGCATCAAACCTCTTCAGATCAAGGTTGATATCCATGTTCTTTAATGAGGTCTGGAGCGTGGAATTTGCCGTCTGCTGCTGAGTCTGTTGCTTCAGGGCGGCACCCTCGGATTGCGTCTGGAGCGTAGCCTGCGACTTAAGCCGGTCATCCTGCAGTTGAGTATTCGCGGCGATGTTTTGCTGATTCTCTCTGGTGCGGTAGTCGAAGTTCTCGCTCTGCTGCGCGGAATCCAGTATCGACTTGTACCCGGTGAGGCCGAGGTCCTGGTTCGCGTTCTGTGCCGACTGCCCCGCCGTCGCGTTGGTCGTGGCGTCCTGTGCCGCTATCGGCATTGCAGCGTCGATCGCTGCCCGCTCTGCCGTACCTGCTGCCAGGGAAGAATTGATCAGGCCGCGCTGGTTCGCCTGCTCCATGCCGCGGTTACGGGCGCTCTGCAGGTACGTGCTGTCGGCGCTGAGCAGCTGGTTCAATTGACCCGATACCGTTTCGGGCTCAGTAACTGCCCGGGCAACGGCCGGCGCTGGAGCTGCAACCGATGCAACGCTGGCAGGAGTCGTGTTCGGCGCGGCCGGTATCCCGCCTGTAATGGTTGCGGCACTCGGTACCTGGGTGAGGCTCGGAACTGCGGGAGTTTGAACCGTACTGAGCAATCCTGTTGCCATGGGCTACCTCATCATCCTTCTAGGGCTGTAATGCACAAGGATGCTATTAATGGTGAATGAAGGTGTCGATGCAGAAGATCCCGAAACCAGCAAGGCAATGTTCTCTGCCGTGCCGTCAAGGTCACACTCGATCGGCTGGACCCTGTTCGCGTCCCAGAAGAAAGCGTCCCAAACAAATGAATCCCACCTGGTCTGTCCTGTATATTGTGCGAACGATTGGCTTACTGGCTGGTTATATTCGGCCGAATCATAGCCCAAGACTGAAGCAAAGTCAAAGCTTGCGTAACACCCTTCCTCAGAAGAGAGTTCCATTGACGCTTGCCTGTAACGCTTGAGAGTACGCGGGCTTTTTGCGTTAGAGAAATTCGTTGTGAAGTAGAACTCGATAGGCGCGCCATCAAAGGATGTGCCTTTCTCCATCTGGTAAACCCAGCCGTCATCAGACCCGAAATACATCACGTCGGTACCGTTAGACTTCTTCCCTTCGTATGCGCAGCGAACCGGATCAGGGAAAAGCACCGGCATGCACCCCATCGTCTTGTTGTTGGCAATGGTGATGTAGAGCCCGGACCCGTCACTGAAGAACAGCCGGTACTGACTTTTACGCCGGCAGAGCGTGGTGGCCGTCAGCAGGTTGATCTTCTCGTTGATGAAGGGGAGAATCGAATTCGTGATAGTGTTGGCCGAGAAGTTACCGTACTCCTGCGCAGCTTTCATGGAGGTCACGCCGCGGTCATCAAACATGAACGCTTGCGCCATGACCTGCATGGAGTGCGCGACGGCTCCGGACCCATTGTTGAACGATACCGGGTTGAAGTCTGAGGGTCCTGTGCCGTAGATGATCGTGAAGTTGTTCCTACCGCTGATGCCAAGCGTCGCCGCCGTAGCGTTTCCGGGTAAAGACTTCATCCCCGTCACGTCTTCGCCTGTAGCAATCTCGCCGGCTCCCCCTATCGCGCTCCAGTCGTAAGGGCTTCCCGGGGAAGAGAACATTACAGAGGATCCCAGCGCCAGCCAGAGATACCCGCCGTGAGCGCAAACATGCGTCGGCTTGTCGACTGTCGCGCCCGTGAAGATTGGGACCGTCACGGCGCCGTCGAACTCAAAAGCGGGGTTCACGCCGTCGCAGCCGTAGATCCTTTTCGTCCCGGCCTGTCCGCCGAAGTTGTGTTCGACGAACTCGTAACGCCCGCCCGGGAGAAGTGCCTGCGCTGCCTGGATACCAGAGATAGTCACGTTGATCGCTCCGACAGTGCCGGCCGCCGCGCTGAAATCCCCGCCAGCAGGTGCTGCGACAATGAATTGTCCTGCAGCTGTACCGCCCGCCCAGGTCCCGGAGGTAAGCACTACCCGCTTAATCACAGCCGTGACACCCCCTTGAGTGAGAGTGGCGCCGTCTGCCGGTACTGCTACGCCACCTGCCGTGAAGCTCACCGTGTAGGACAATGGCACGGCCGCCCAGCCCGCAGCGCTTGACTTGTAGATATCAACAGCCGTAGCTGACAGATTGTCCCTGAAGCCATAGACCACATCGGCAAACTCAACGACGCCCCGGATAGGCCCGCTGCCGGGAACTTCGTAGATATCGGCGCGGTAGATCGAGGCGACAGCGTTGCGCACGATGGCGTCCTGCTCAGCACTTACCGGCCCGGCCGCCACGTCGTCGACGGTTCCCACCAGGTCTCCCAGCACCGTAACGGTTTCGCCCACAGCCCAGGTCCCTGTCACTTTCGTGATGGCCATGACGGGACCGGAGATATAGGCCATGACCCCGGTAGCTCCACCGCTTGCGACCAGGGTATCTCCGACCTCTGGGACGTTGGTGTAAAGGGGGACAGATATGTACCGGTGCAGGCCTTCCTCGGCCTTTTCAGAAGGGGACAGGTGCCCATCGAACCGCTCATACCCCTTGATACGGGTGTATCCACCAGATACGGCAGCTTCAAAGTTAAGTGTCTGCCTGAGCGCACCCGCCTGCAGCGACAGCGTGGGGGTTATCTGGTCGAGACCACCCTTCAGCATAATCGGGTCGATCTGCGGTGCGGCAAAGCTGGCGGCTCGACTCATATCAGGCTGCCCCCCATCTCGATTTCAGGCGTGTACTCGTTGATCAGGCGAAGCTCGAGCCGGCTCTTTTCTTCCCGGGCCGCGCTGATCTGCTCGTTGGCAACTTCGAACATGCCGTACTTCTTCATGACGCCGTAGACGATCAGCATGTGATAGTCCTCGTCCATCAAGGGAACGTCGGCGTCTGCTGCCAGTACCTGCGCACGCCTGTAGTATTCGCCTTCAATCACATAGACGTTATCGGGGCAGGGACCGAGAGCCAGCTTGCGGTCGGGTGTGATGGATATGTGCAGGGGCATCGAGGTTATAAGCCGTTGAGACCCGAACATGTAGTAGTCACGAAACGCCGTATAGTTTGACTGGCCCAGGTACTGCTGCGAGCCCTCGCCTGCACTCTCCAGGTACTCCCTGAACGAATCTTTACGCCACTTCTTGAAGTCGGTAATGTTGATATCGCTGCCGGCCGCGTACTCCTGTTGCCCTGCAACCGTGTTGAAGGTGACAGGTTTCCGGAGAAAGTCCCAGTCTGAGCGCTCGTTCTGGATATCGACCCAAGCCTGAGCGGTCCAGTCAACCAGGCGCTTCATTTCCCGCGTCTGGTTGACTGTTGTGATCGGTCCGTCGCCTGCAATCCCGCATTCCTGCCGGGCACGTTTTACGAGCTCAAGGAAGTTCATCGTCGCTCCAGATTAAACGATTTCGGCCATGCGACGCTCAAGCCATGCCGGGCCCATCGGGTTACGGTCCTGCAAGATCGAGAACGAGTATTTGTGTGCGGAGTGCTGCTTGATGATGTTGGTGCGCTCGCCGGCCGGGTTCAGGATTTCCGGTGTGGTCACGCGAGTGCTCTTGACGATCAGGCCGTCGACGAACTTGCGCTTAGCGACGGTCGGGCGCCCGCGAAAGAACTCCTTAAAGATGCCGTTGTTCCCGATGATGACGGGGTTCTCGGCGTTCTGGTCCTCGGTTTCGTGCACCATGATCCTGACTTCTTCCTCCATGAAGGCGAGCTCTTTGAAGTAGTCGCTGTTCATCGGCTTATCGATAGCTGCGATATCGATGCCGCCCATTGCGAGCGTGCCATCGTCCAGGATAATGTCTGGCATCTGGCCAACAGCCATACCTTCATTGCTGATGCCGCCCTCTTTCGTGATGATGGTCTGCCCTCCCATCTTGCTGGCAACCATCGAAGAGAGTTTCTCGTAATCGATTTCGGGCGCCTTCGCTGCGGCCGGGCGCCTGGGCGCTGTTGCGGGCTTTGCCTTCTGCTGTGCTGCTGCGGGTCCGGGCGCGGCTGCTTCCTGCGCGGCTGCCTGGCCTGCCTGTAAACCGGTATCTCCGTCAACCTTCATCCTGCTGCCACCCATTTTGTTTTCGGTCGTCATGTCTGTTCTCCCCTCCAGGCAAAAGTAGCGCCCCGGCTATTAACCGGGGCGGTGATGGTTACGCGATCTGCGGGCGAACCGGCAGAGTGTTTATGTTAACCGGCGTCACAGTCATCCCGGTCACGCCGCTTGTGTTGTGGCTACCCATGAGCCAGCCGGTCGTGGTGGCCACGTAGGTGGATCCGGTCTTGACGATCAGATACGCGATCGGGCAAAGGGTATCCGGAATGTTCGCCGGGAACTCCGGAGCGGCCAGGAACAGGCCGGCCGCGTCGAGGGGCTGGATCTTCCCCTGTACGATGCCGAGGGTGCCAGTTGCGTTCAGGCAGACAACGAACACGCTGCCGTAGTTCTTCGGTACCGGGAGAAACCCGAGGCCGGTAGATGCGTCCAGTGTCGGCGTCGCTTCCGTATTGGAGATTGCCTTGTTGAACAGCTTTCCAAGGATCGAATAGATGGTGGCAACCGACAGGTTGAGAGTGGTCCCGGCTACGCCGAGAACGGTGGCATTGGCCAACTGCTGAGTAAGGCCGCGAGTAGCAAGAGCATCCATGTGGTTCTCCTTCTGAGGTAAAGGTGCGCTTCGCAGTTCTGCGCTTAAAAGGTTGCCGAGGGGTCAAAGTTGCCGTCAGGCGAAACGTAGACCGTGGTGATGTTGGCCGCGCCGAGTGCCGTGGTGCCGCCGGTGAAGGTTGCCCCGCCCGCGACGGTGACGATGATGAATCCGATCAGCGTCTTGCCTTCCGGGAACTTCGGGAACCGGATCAGGTCGATGGTGGCGCCGGCAGTACCCATCAACACTGTCATCTTGGTCGCGTCGATCGATACACCGGCCTCGTTGGCGAAGAAGCAGAACACATTGCTGGTCCCGTCTGCGACGACGCCTGCGGGTTCCGGCATATCCGCGCCGGCTGCGATCGTGAACAGCTGGCCCTTGACGGTGCCGTAGACAACAGAGGCGCCAGTCTTGGCAGTCTTGGTGCCAGCTGTCGCCGTGATGACCAGGCCGGCATGGTTAAAGATGGTATTGCGGGACTGGTCGTAGAGGCCGCGGAGTGCTGCCAGCAAGAGCTGGCCGTCTCTGGGGTCTGCCACTTTTGCCAGCAGGGTTTGAAGATTTTCCATAAATCACGCTCCTAGTGATGGTGATCGGGGCGAACAGGATTTGCACCTGCAACTCAGGGTTTTACCCCTGCACTCTGGCGGATATAGATTGAGCTACCGCCCCGTTCGATTAGTCAGACAGGACGGATGCGCCAACCTCGGCAACGGCCATGTGTAGGCTGTTCAGGAGCACGGCGGCGAAGTAGCAGGAAGCTCCGATGTAGCCGCGGGCGCCGGTCGGATCGTTCTTGTCTTTCTGCCCGGGTTTCAGGTCGTGGACGTCGAGAGCCTTCACGCCGCGCAGGGCAACGTCGCCCCAGGCGTCACGTCCTGCGACAACCATCTGGTACACGTCGACGTTGGCGCCGGTAGTGGAACCGAGGCCGGTAACGCCAACCGCTGCGCCGGAATCCTGCACGCTCACCAGCTCAGGGGAAGCAATGATACGGAATTCCTCGATGGTCCCGAACTCGTAAGGAGAGATCGTTTTCATCGTGCCGTACTTGGCGACAGGAACGAACCCGGCCATGTCCCGGAAGTCCGGTTTCAGGTCGGTATGAATGAAGACCAGGAACGATGCCTCAACAGCGCTCGACCCGTACTTGGGCGAGGGGGAGAGAATCTCGGTTACCTTGTCGGTGTGCTGAATGTCGAGCGCCTTGGTGATCTTGCGCAGGAGCTTGAGGGTCGGCTTGCCGTTCACGGTGGCCCTGGTCGTGCCGGTACCGCCGTAGAACTTGTTGGTGCAGGCCTTGATGACCCCGAAGCGAACGAGCTCGCGTACAAGGGAGATACGCTCGCCGGTCTGCAGCTTCATGGCGCCCGGCACGTCGTCCTCGTACAGATCGGCGGTGCGCTTGGTGTAGCCGAACAGCACGGTGTACTCCGAGAGCGAGACGGTGATATCCTGCGGCACCAGCGTCTCAGCGTTAGGCGTTACGCCTTCGGTCGAGAGGTACTGGTTCGCGTAGGCCGCGGTACGGTCGCCGGTCCCGTCAGTGAAGAAGGTGTTGGGCGAGGCAACGGTAGCGCCACCCGGCAGCCAGCGACGGTAAACAACGGTGTCGCCGCTGTTCTTAGGCATCGGTTTGGTGTCACCGATGATGCCGAGGACTTCACGCGGGATAGCGTGGGTGAGGATTTCGCCTTTCAGTTTGCCGATCCGCTGGGCGGGGGAAAGCATGCTCTGGAGAGCCATGGTGTAACTCCTTTTGTGGCAGCTAACGTGTACGAGGTTTAAAGTTCGCCAGCATCGCCGCCTCTTCATCATCGTCGCCAAGGCTGGACGTGCTTACCCGGGGAATTCCCCGATTGGTGATAGCATCGTTCAGCCGCTCCTGTCTTGTTTGCTGGTCCGTCGTTTTCTTCGCCTCGCCGGCCTTGTACGCTTTGAACTCGGTGAGTTTCAGTGAAATGAAATCAGCATCCCAACTATCATCGAGCGCTTCTGCATCCTCGGGGGGGAGCACGTTGTCACGCCATGACGCGAACTCGTCGGTTGCTACTACCTGCTCCCAGTCCTTGTGATCCCTGGTGAGCAGACGACGTTCCAGCGCCCTTGTGCCATCTTCGGCGGGAACAACTACGGTTTGCACCTGTGCTACCTGGTGCTCGGGCTGGTCTACCGTGTCATCGGCTTCACCGAAAAGCATTTCATGCAGCTCTGGAAACTCAGCTTTCAAGCGCTCTGCCGCTTTGGGGTTGAGCCCGCCAGCTTGCGGCTTAACTGCATCGATCTTCTGCTGCAGTTCGCCTACCTTGCCGAATACCTTGTCGCGGAGTTTCTGCTGCTCGGTCTTCTGAGTCTCGATGACGGCTAAGAGGTCGGCTATCGTGACTTCCTTCGCCGGCTGCTCAGTCGCTTCCGCTACAGTTTCGGTATCCTGCTCGGGCTGCTCCTGTTCTTCCTGCTCGAGAACTTCTGCTTCTGGCTCTACGGCTGCGGCCTCGGCTGCCGGCTCTAGGTCGGTACCGTTGGTGGCTGCATCAAACGCCGCCTCCTCTGCTGCAAAATTCTCAGGTGTTTCTTCGAACTGCGTCCTTTCGGTCTCTGCCATCACTGCCTCCGCTTGCGGCCTTTCGGTCGCTAGTTAATCTCCGGGTTGGGGTCGGCCCAATCCAGAATGGTCTTGCAAACTGCTATCTCTCCGCGCACCTTGGCTGTCTGGTCGGCGGTCAATGGGCCGTCGTTCCGTACTCTTGCCGCGGTGAGCATGTCGGTGATTTCCTTCTCCATCCGCTTCCAGATGACGGCTTCTTTTTCAATGGCGGTGAGTTTGAAGGCCATGGTCTACCTCTGGAATGCTTGGCCGTCAGGCGCTTGGCCTGCGGGCTCCATCGTCGTGGGCGCCACTTGGTCTGCCTGCTGCGTAACGCCTGCCAGTTCTTTTTGTGTTTTCAGTCTCATGGCCTCTTTCGCCAATTCCGACTTGATCTTGTCGAGGCTGATATCCCGCTTGTTGGCGTAGTCGAGCATGGCCAGGTCGCGCTTAATCTCCAGTTCCTGAATCCTGATCTGCGCTGCGGCTTGGTCGCGCTGCATCAGGCTCTCGTTGTACTGGGTATCTCGGTCAGTGTCGACGTTCACCTTATGGACAGCCAACTGATTCCCGGCAATGATCTTGTCTTTCTCCAGGGCGAGGCGGGCCTGGTCGTCGGCGCTCCGGATCTTGGCCACCTCGATAGCAGGGATCATCGGAGGCGCCAGGTTCTTCTTCTTCTCTGCATCCATCTGCCACTTCTCGGGAATGAAGCGCTTGGTCTTCAATACCTCAGTCATAGCCTTCTCGGGATCCAGACCATAAGCCGGGTTCAGCGACAGCTGCAGCAGTGCCATTGCTTCCATGGCTTGAATCTCGCGCTCCACCAGGGCTGTCGATCCGATAGCCTCGATGTTCATATCACCCTTGGCCTCGTCGGGACCGTTCAGTAGCAGCCACACGTAGTAGCGGCCGATGTGCCGTTCCGTTACCAGCTCGTCAAAGACCCGGGCGAGCCGGCGCAGCAGCGCGGAGGCGTTGCGGTGCAGCAACTCCATGCCGCCAACCGTATCGGGTGCGCTCCCCTGTTGACCTTGCAGCAGAAAGGAGATGCCGGTGGCGTCCTCCATCATCTTGTAGGCGCGGTCCATGATGCCGTTGAGCTCGGCCTGCATCATCGGTATGTTGATGGCTTGGAACGGCGGATTGGTAGGCCCGTCCGTGATACCATCGGTCATGTCCCACCAGACCTTGCGAGCAGTGACTTCCCACTTCCCATCGGCCGGCTCGATGCCTTTGCGCCGGATGATCAGCATCGGCCCGGAGGAGAGCCCGGCATTGTCCATCATTGCTCGACCCGCAGCGTTCAGCATGTCCTGAGGCGTGCGACCCTGACGAGCCACCCCTATGCCTGTCCAGGTTCCGGCCTGCCGCTGCCAGGGCATCACGTCGTAAGGAAACTCACCGGTATCGAGCGGGTTGATGAAAGCCTTGATCGGCGTCTCGTTCACCAGCACCACGACAGCGGGCACCAGGTCCCGGTGCGATTCCTCGTCGGTGAGCTTCACATTCATTGCCGTGAGCGCTACCGCGTCGACCAGGCCGTAGAAGTACCAAATCTCGTACTTGTCATCGTCGGCCGTGGTCTGGTTCTGGATACGATGATCGTCTGCATAATTCTTCATGCAGGGACCTTCATCCAACACCTTGTCGATCTGGTCGGAGAGATAACCCTTCGTGCCTTTCAGGTCGCGCAGCTGCTTAGCGCTGAACCGGTCGCGCTCCACAGTGTAGGAGCCGTTATGGATATCGTCGCCGCAGGTAGGATCCGGGAAGAAATCCCAAGGGTCGACGTGCTTGCTTGCCGGGTTGGTCTTGGAGACGAGCTCAACGACATACTTCCCATCCTTGAGCATGCCCTTGCGGCTGGTCTTCTTCTGGGGGAAAGGCCCCTTGAGGATGCCGGTACCGATCTTGGCCGCGTCCTCGATGACCTTGCGCACCTCGGAGTGATAGCGGCACTCGACCAGCGCGTCTTGAATCCAGACCTCGCCGCGCTTCGCCTTCTTCTCGGCTTCCTTCTGGCGCGGATCCTGATCCTGTTCCACGTCGGTCTGCACGGCGGGGGCCGCTGCGTCGGGTCCACCAAGGCCCGGGAGGTTGCCGGGGATAGGTGCGCTGCCAGCAAAGGCGGGGTTGGGTGCGTCCTGAACCGGGGAGGCCTTGACGGCAAAGTTCCAGTCACCGGCCGGCAGGAGGATATCCCCCATCCTGGCCGACGCCGACTCAACGAACTGCCGGGTAATATTGAAGAAGGATGTGCAGCGCGTGGTAGGTGAGGGCTTCTCGCGGGAGAGGCCGCCCGATGACGTGGAACCTTTCAGGAGGCCGAGCGACTCGCGGTTCGCGTCATCGATGCCCTGGTAGTATTCCTCGTCTTGCTCCCAGATCAGTTCTATTCCGGATTCCTTCCGGCCTTTAACTGCCTCGTCTCGCTTCTTGGCGACTTCCTTGCCGATAGCCTCGATCTTCGCGTCACGCGCTGCCCGCATTTCCTCTGCAAGTTCCTGGAGCTCTGGCGGGAGGCCTGATTCGTCGTCGGTCATCTCGTCACTCTGTCGGATCATGGGTCACCAATAAGAAAAGCCCTGCAACAATCTCGGTGTGAGATCGAAGCAGGGCTCTAGGGCACGGCTTGGTTTAGGTGCGACGGCTGGGCCGGCGCTTGATTATGGGCCCACCGATACTAGCCTGGGTAGCGTGGACTATGCCCTCGCCCCTCACTGCACGCGGCAGATTGTTGGGGCTGGGCACTCTTGCCGGACGTTCACAGGCTCAGCACTTCTCCTGCAGCCGGTCATTTGATCGTGAGACCTCGCGGCCCGTCTGCCGCTGCGCCTCTCCTTGGGGGGTTATGTGAATATGTTGGAGCTGGTGACAGGAGTTGAACCCGCGGTCGGTTGCTTACAAGGCAACTGCCTTACCACTTGGCCACACCAGCATTTCGTTACGCCCGGGTCCGCTCCGTTTCCTATCGGCGTTTCGTACTAAGGCTACTACCCGGTTCTTTATCGCAGGGCGGAAGTGCGCCAGCCCCTCTGGTTGTATGGCTGGGGTAATCCGAATCGAACGGCTCTCTACCGATGCTTCCCGGAGAGGTTCCACAACTCCCCCAATATGGTCAGCTGGTCTTTGCCTTCCCCAGCCCGTATTCCTTTTCAAGCAGGCTCACTAGGAACTTAGCGGCCTGCCAGAGCACATGCGCCATCTTGTGCTCTTTCTTCTCCACCATTTCTTTGATGGTAATAGGTTCTGCCATGACGAGCTCCATTAAAGTTATCGATTGCATACGCTAATTGTCGGGGAATGTCAATATTATCTGACAATTTGCCGCTGCTTCCTAAACTCCAACGTCTGCACCGGTTCCACGTTGCTGCCGTCCGTGCTCTGCACATTTAGCACCCATGCTGGCCCCCCTGCCGTGTTCATTGGCGGCACCCTTAGAGGGACGGTGTAGTTGATGCTTGGCGTACACCCCGCGCCGAAGCAGTATTTCGCGGTCCCTGCGGAGGGAGTGAGGGAGAGCTGCTGGGTGGTGAGGTAGCGGCCAGGGGCTTTGCTGGCAGTGGTGACGGGGGCGGGTCCGGTTGGCGGAGGGTCTAGCGTCCCTCCAAAATGGCCATACCAATCACTCGGCAGTTCAGTCATGAAGGCGTCCACTTGGCCGTCCGCTAGCGGTGAATTGGTAGTGCCCCAATTGGCTGACCAGAAAACGCTTTTCCCGTCATGACTGAGTGCTGCCGACCCTTCGCTTCTATACCCGTAATGAGAGTTGTAAGAGGGTGTTATTCTCCACATGCGGGGATTTTCGGCCATGTCCTTGATTTCCATCATGTAAATCTGATTGTCGGCCCACGTTTTACCGTAATTGGTCCATATCGCAGCACCATCAGCAACAGTCGCACCCTTGGTCGTTGGCCAAGCGGGTACAGACGCACCAGAAGTCCCGCCAGTTGTGGCGCGATAGATATAGCCATTGGCTTCTATTTTTGCATACTGGGTATACGTGTAATCACTCTGCCTCGGCGGGTATCCGCTGGGGTATCCAGTAGGGGTAGACGTACTGACGAGAATCCACCCTTTGTACGCAGGGTTGTACATCCTCGAAAAATGCTCCCCGGCATACCCTGTGCTGCTGGTGTCGAATATGTTGATACAGTCTCCGGTAGTCATGGTGGCGGTGACGGAGTTCACGTCGCATGATTCGACCCTATCTGTAGTGGGATTTTCCGATACGAATACTGAATGCCCCAAAGCGTTGTAGGCCCACCCCGCATGACCCTCAGACTTTGAAGCATAAACTGGATTGGTGAAGTTGAGGTCCCAAGCCTTTGTCCCATCAAACCCCGTCCCTGCAAAGTCGGCGGTCCCGCTTCCTGCGTAGCTTCGACCATAATTCAAAATAACCTTGCTGCCGTCTGGTGAGATATCCACCATATTCGGCGCTGGCATCTTGACTGCCCAGTTCGCTGCGTTTTGTGTCGGCGTCACATCGCCGGGGAGCATGGTACCTAGAATCGTGTTAGTGGTTTTATCGTAGGTGATAAAGGCTATACGTGGGTAAACCTGCCCGTTATAAGGGCCGAGAACCTGCCATGCCCAATATCGGGAGTCTGCCGATGAATCCCCCTCTACGTCATTGATGATTTTGACGGCAGTGGGGAAATCTGCTGCGAAATCCCTTATCAGCGTCGGACTACCGTTCCCATCCACCACGTCCATGTAGTAAAACTTGGTGGTGTAGACAAAATAAACCCGGTTCGGATAGTTGCCCGTGTAATCCCATCGGATTTCGTGTGCCTCACCTATCGGGTTCGTTGCGTCCCGTCTTATGACACCGAGATTCACTTTATCGCTCAGCCGATATAATGAGGCGCTGGTGGAGTCGCTGTGGTGGATGATCGCATACTGATTGCCGGTGTTAGTCGGTGTGAATCGACTATAGACAATCATTCCGTAATCGGATACAGGGGAAAGTTCCGCCCTGTCCGCTATCCTTGTGATCACATTGCCCGTAGTCGGATCAGTTCGTGATTCACCTTTGGCAGGGTAAGTACCAAAGGCGGGCTCAATGTCACGCGTGCCGGTGGTATAATTACTGAACCCTGCCGACATTGCAGAGCTACTTACCATCAAGAGAACAATCGTCATTGCAGGTATTAGTCGCATAGTTTCACCTCGAACTTCAGATCGTAAGGACTAAAAGCCGATAACGGCCAGCCTGCGGACGCTGAATAAATGAAATCCCCACCCGCGTAAAGGTCTGACGTAGTGTTGCGGAAGAAAGCTGCTCCAGTGGCTGAAGTCTCTTTGCAAGCCACATAATATTTAGTCCCTGCCGATACTGCACCATGGCCAGGGAATACCACAGTATTAGCCCCCACCGTTGGCACTATTCCTGTGACCTCTTCGGTGTATGTGGTCAAGTCTATGCTGTTACCCCATCGACATGACATCGTGCCGCCAGTAGAGGTAGCAAGGTAGAAGACAGCGGCGTACAGTGTCCCGCTGGTGTTCGGCGTAAAACTTTGCCCAATGGTCTTGCCAGATAACGTGTAGCTAGACGTTCCCGTCAGGTTGCTCTGATTGGTCGTCCCACTGGAACATGCCACCGGCTCGCCACCCACCCCCGTCCCGCTCAGCGCCACGCTCACCCTTGCAATATTCGGCGCGGAGTAGGAGGCGAACCCTGTGAACGGTCCCGCCGAAGGAGGGGTGAACTTAACCTTGACGGGCCGCGTGTTTGTGCCTGGGAGTGCCGAGATATTGCCGAATGTCACGGATGAGTAGAGCGAGAACCCCGCCCCGGTCACTGTCGTAGCTACCTCTTCGGCGGTGTCGTTGCCAGAGTTGGTAATGGTGAACGTAGCGGTGTTGGTCGTGCCTACATCGTGGGAGCCGAAATCATAGGTAGGTGTGGACCATGAGAGGGATTGGACGAGATCGACCCACAGCCCCACAACAGCTGTACGGGCGCCGAGGGTGAAGCTTCTGAAATCGCCATAGTTAAACGCTGATGCTGGCACTGCTGCCAGTAGCAAGAGCGTTACGGCCGCCAGCAAGCGCCTTATTTGAAGCATTGGACTTCTCGCGTCCCCGATGGTAGGAGAATGTAGTTGGTCTCTGCGTTTAGATACATCTTGGTGTCCTGGTCTACTTCGATGTAGAGGCAGAGGGCGTTAGAAAGATCCACCGGCTTGGTTTTGGTGAGGAATAGATTCTGTGTCTGGTTCGCCTGTCGCACGAACGACTGTATCGGCTGCGAGTTCTCGTCGCGGGCTATCAATTTCGGCCCCATCGGCTGCACCCTGAGGTTGGTTGCCGAGGTTACTGCTGAGCTCGTTATGCTGAACACGGCCGACGTAACGAAGTTGGCAGCGAAGGCCGATACCGAGATGGTGAGGATGACGGCCATGGTAAAGGCCGCGGCGGCGAGACAGGCGAGTTTCTTCATGGTAATCACCTCGATGAAATAATGATGTTGCTTTTCTTGGCCGGTGCGTCCAGGTCCGTGATGATCAATCCAGCCGCAGGAGGTTGTGCTTCACTCCACCTGGCGCCGTCATGGAAACTATCAAGCACGCACTCGGCAATGATCGTTCTCATATCACCTTCCAGTCCGGAAGGGAAGCGTTTGTTTATGAAGTCATTGACATAGGCTGCGAGCTCGTCGACGTTCTTCTCTGCCATTGTTGCACAGGTATCACAGACTATGCCGGCGTCTGGGATGCAGCCGCAGGCTGCTTTTACTGCTACCACCGTTTCTTCGTTACTGTATCCGCTGCAATCACTCATGTTATCCCCCTCCAGGTTGGTACTGCTCTCTGATTTGATCGATCATATCCTGACACTGATCGTACATCTGCTTATCCTTCTCGCGCCACAACACTTCCATTTCCATCATGCCGCCATGCTCTGACACCTGGTATCGAACCGACTGCATGTTACGCAGGTCCATCATGATTCGGACGTAGGGCTCGCAGCGAAGCAGGAACTCGCGCTTCACGCCCTCGTAGTGCCGGGCTGCAGCTTCGGGTGAGCGGAAGAAAGGCCCACGCTGCATGGCTGCCGTCGCCTCTCCCCGTTCCCTGCACCTTTCGCACATAACACCTCCATATTGAAACTATGTCATTACATTGCCTTGCGATAGAAACGAACAGACTTTCTTATGGTCATGCCACCGCTGAAATCATCCATGACTATCGTTGTTTCCCCGTGAGGACCTCCCATGGTCCAATTCCGCGGGCATATCCTGACGGCCTCTCTCCCTATAAGCGCGCCTGCTATCTGGGCATTAGAGCTCTTGTCAGTCATCCCTACGACTCGGATTGCATGCAGGATTTCGGCTCTAGTCATGGTAATAACCAAGTCCATCACCTTTACGCTTGGCCCGCGCTTCTCTCTGCGTGCCCTTGGCCACCTACGAATGAAATGATGCGGCTGTTGCTGTTGTACTGCTGGTCTCATAACCCCTCCAGGTCGTTAGTACCCACAACTTCCAAATGGCTCGAACGAAAGCGACGGCATCGGCGCGTAAAACTCTTCGTCCTCGTTCGTCATCTCGTCGATCACCTGGGCCGCGTAGCCGTAGGTGTCGGAGCCGTGACTGAACACATCATGAACGGGCGCCGTGTCGACGTCATGCTTACTGTCGGCTCGCCGGTACCGCTTCAAACACTCCATCAGTTCGACCGTCTCTGCTTTGTCGAACACGAACCGATGGAACTGGCTGCGGCCGTTCTTGATCCGGTCTTCAACGCTCGTCTTCGGGATCCGCTTCACCGTGAAACCGAGTTTGGTCAGGATCTTCGCGTCGCTCTTGCCACCTTGGCTCCTTCGGTCACTGTTGAATCCGTCGTGAGGCAGGAAGCAGCGGCCGAACCGGTAAGGCCTGCGCAGCACCAGGGCGCCCATTGCCTCTGTCGTCATTTCGGTTTCCTGTATGTAGCCGATGATGCGAACCTCAGAGCGAGCTCGCTGCGCGAAGATGACGCACATGTGGTCAGCAAAGCCCATATCCCAGATCGTGTGCACCTTCAGGAGCGGGTCGTAAGGCAGGAACGTCACCCTCTGTTGGATCACTGCGAGCGCCACCTGCTTAGCGTAGATCGCGCCAGCAACAGCTGCCCTGCAGGTACCCTCCCAGATATTCGAATAGGTGTCGAAGTCCTCGGTTGCTTCGCAGTGCAGGCGCTCCTGTTCCAGTACGTCCGGGAACCAGGGGTTGTCGTAATAATTTGTCCATACTACTTTTGCATTTGGCGGTGGAGATGTGACGAATCTTCGGTGAGTTTCGTCGGTTTCCAGTACGGGATTGTAGCTTGCCCAAATTTCAGAGCCGGGTTTACGGATTGTAGGGACTAAAATGTCCCAGCTGTTTTTACTGATTGTTTGCGCTTCTTCTAGCCAAGTTCGATCTACCCCTTCATAGCTCTTAATACTGGTTTCCGTCTGAGAGGAAAGCCCTGCAAACATGATTTCAGTGCCGTTCTTCCCGCGAATAACCGTCTCTAGCACGTCGTAAAAACCACCAAGGCCCAATGCTTGAACCTGATCGCCAAGAAGTTTATGGACAGATTCTTTGATTGATTTCTGCACTTCTCTTGCGCACAGGATGCGGAGCTTCTGGCTTACACCCTGGAGCAACAAAGCGCGGGCAAAGCTCCACGATTTTCCAGATCCACGGCCACCGTATGCCACCTTGTACCTGTGTGGCTCGAAAAGAAAGCCCAGGTTTTCGGGGAACTTAGCATCAAGCATCTGATTTCCGCCAAGCATTTCTTTTTGCTATAGTTTCAGGAGACTGTTTTGTCCCCTTTTTTGCTGCAGCCATTTTGGCGCGTGTTTCCGTCGAGTGGCTGTACTTTGGCTTAACTGGCCGCTCTGCCTTTTCTTTTGCCCTCCGAACTCGCTGCTCACATTTGCGAGAACAGCACATAGCTTTCGGGTTAGAAGCCTGAAACTCAACACCACAATCAGCGCAAATAATAGACCGCTTCTCTTGGCGAAGTTCGTTAAGTCTTGCCGTGCCCAATTCCGTCAGACGCTTCGCATGGGCAATCCCTTCAGGCGTCTTTCTCCACTCCGCTGTTTTTTCTCTGCCCCTTGCCAGCCCGGCCAAGATGTTCTTTTGCGAGACTTCGTGCATTAGGGCGAACAGACCCTTGCCCCTGCCTTTTGCAAAGCCTGCCTTTTGCAGCTCATTCTGGACATGACCGGAAGCACCTTCGCCACCATCAGTGATGTTCACCAGGTTGAGACCTGCAGCTCTGTAGCACTTGATTACCTCGACCTCAAGCGCAAAAGCATGTGTCTCACTCTCACAATCGATAGTCCGGACCAAAATGTTTTCCCTGCCATATTTGGCAACGATGTTTTTATGGTGGGCCTTTCTGCGAGACGGGGCGAAGTCGACAGCGCGACGAGGCACACCTTTACCGACATAAAAGGGGGAGCCGTCCGGTCGGGAGTGAATGTAGACGCAGAACTCTGTCATTCAGGTTTCACCAGTGTGATCTG
>Ga0114983_1000472_pt1 | contig 17294 bp, 20 predicted proteins | sample Shrwel_input2_RT_FD_87182 | JGI IMG/M metagenome (GOLD analysis project Ga0114983, IMG submission 87182) | Subsurface microbial communities from deep shales in Ohio, USA - Utica-3 well 1 S input2 RT | ecosystem: Environmental > Aquatic > Deep subsurface > Shale gas/oil reservoir > Produced... | reverse complement strand
TTCCTGTACCGCGCCGTCGGTGATCGGCACGTGGGCGACGATGGTCTTCTGGATCTGGGTCTGCCAGATGCGCACCACGCAGATGCCGTTGGCCGGAATCCGCGCCAGATCGACGAGGCCGTTGGTGATCGCGAACGAGCCGACTGCCGCCGTCAGGTTGCCGCAGTTGCCGGACCAGTCGACGAAGGCCTTGTCGATCGATACCTGGCCGAAGCGGTAGTCGACATCGTGATCGGCACGTTCGCTCTTCGACAGGATCACCGTCTTCGAGGTCGACGAAGTCGCCCCGCCCATGCCATCGATCTGCGCGGCGTACGGATCCGGCGAGCCGATCACGCGCAGCAGCAGCTTGTCGCGGGCCGGGCCTGGCACCTGGGCGGCGGGGGGCAGGTCGTCAAGCTTGAAGAACACACCTTTCGACGTGCCGCCACGCATGTAGGTGGCGGGAATCCGGATCTGCGGGGTCGCGGGCATGAGCAGCGGGGCCTCGGGCTGAGTGGTCGGGCGTGGCCGGCACCGCGTTCGACACCGCCGTCCGGGTCTGCAGCCACTGCCAGAATTATCGCATGCAGCGGCCGGCGCTCCGCGCTTGCGAGTGCCGCAGTCACACCTCGAAGCCGCTGCCTCCGGCACAATCGCACATCGCAGTGAACCCCTACCTCTGAACGGAGCAACGAGCCATGGCCATGGACGTGATCGACTACAAGCTGTACGGCGAGGACATGCAGTTCGTCGAGATCGAACTCGACCCGAACGAGGCGGCGATCGGCGAAGCCGGCGCGATGATGTTCATGGAAGACGGCATCGTCATGGACACCATCTTCGGCGATGGCTCGCAGCAGAAGTCGGGCTTCTGGGGCGCGCTGGCCGGTGCCGGCAAGCGGCTGGTGACCGGCGAAAGCCTGTTCACCACGGTGTTCCAGAACCAGGGTCTGGGCAAGAAGAAGGTCGCCTTCGCGGCACCCTATCCGGGCACGATCCTGCCGGTGCACCTGCCGGATGTCGGCGGCACGCTGATCTGCCAGAAGGACTCGTTCCTGTGCGCGGCCAAGGGTGTTGCCATCGGTATCGCGTTCCAGAAGCGGCTTGGCGTCGGCCTGTTCGGCGGCGAGGGCTTCATCATGCAGAAGCTGGATGGCGACGGCCTGGCCTTCGTGCATGCCGGCGGCACGATGCACGAACGCACGCTGGCACCGGGCGAGATCCTGCGGGTCGACACCGGCTGCATCGTGGCCCTGCAACCGAGTGTCGATTTCGACATCCAGTACATCGGCAAGCTGAAGTCCGCGCTGTTTTCCGGCGAAGGCCTGTTCTATGCCGTGCTCAGAGGCCCGGGCCGGGTCTGGCTGCAGTCGCTGCCGCTGTCGCGGATGGCCAACCGCATCGTCATGGCCGCACCGGCGGCTGGCGGGCGTTCGCGCGATGAGGGTTCGCTGCTCGGTGGCGTGGCCGGTGGCGGCCTGCTCGGCGGACTGCTGGGCAGCGACGAGTGAATGACCCAGAACCCGATGCCATTCCGTCAGTCTGAACTGCTGCACTCCCGCACGACCTGGAGCTTTCTCTTGAACCTGTACCCGTCGTTCCTGCTGCCGTCGCCTACTTCCGGACGCCGGCTGCTGGCCACTGCTGCGGCCGTGCTCGGCCTGCTCGGCTGCTCGGCGCCGCCATCGGTCCACGCGGAATCGACCGCCACCGATGGCCCCGCCGCCGCGGCCGAAGCCACGGCCAACGGCAGCCGCAACTGCAAGGCGATCGGCAACTTCTACTGGGAGATCGGCGACGGCAAGAGCGCGATCGTGTCCGGCGCGGTGGGCGACGAGTATTCGGCGAACAAGGAAATCTCGATCGCCTCGGCGTCGAAGTTCGTCTGGGGCGCCTATGTGCTCGAGAAGATCGGCAAGAACCGGCAGCCGGACGAGCGCACCGTCGAAGCACTGACGATGCGCGCCGGCTTCACGGCGTTCAACCCGATCGCCTGCCTGCTGACGCGTACGGTGGAAGCCTGCGCGGCCAACCGCTCGAACGGGCTGCTTGCGCCGGGCGATGTCGGCCGGTTTTCGTACGGCGGCGGTCATGACCAGCGGCTGGCGGTCGACCTCGGCCTCGGCCGCTACAGCGCCGACCAGCTGACTCGCGAAGTCCGCACCTACCTCGGCAACGACCTCGGGCTGTCCTACAAGCGCCCGCAGTTGGCCGGCGGCCTGGAAGGCTCGCCAGCGGCCTACGCCGGCTTCCTGCGCAAGATCATCAACGGCCAGTTGCGGATGCACGACTTCCTGGGCGCCGACGCCGTCTGCACGCTGCCCGGCCGCTGCCCCGGCGCGCTGGTCAGCCCGGTCAAGGAAGCCTGGCACTACAGCCTGAATCACTGGGTCGAGGACGACCCGCGCACTGGCGACGGCAGCTTTTCGTCGCCCGGCCTGCAAGGCTTCTATCCGTGGATCTCGGCAGACAAGAAGACCTACGGCATCGTCGCCCGTGAAGAACTGCGCGCCAACGCCTACTGGGCCAGCGTCGAATGCGGCCGCGACATCCGCAAGGCGTATTTCTCGGGCAAGGCGGTGCCTTGAAGGCGGGAATGAAGCCTGTCTCACGCGGAGAACGCAGAGATCGCGGAGAACAGAGAATGCCGTTTCGGCTTCTCTCTGCGTCCTCCGCGTTCTCTGCGTGAGACTCGCTTCTGATTCGCATCCATTGACCGCATGAACCACGGCAATCCGATGGCCCGTCTGGCGCTGCGCTTCTGCGGCTGGTCGGAGCGCTGGTTCCCGGATGCCTGGGTGTTCTCGGTCAGCGCGGTGCTGATCGTCTGTGTCGCGGCGCTGGCCATCGGTGCGACGCCGGCGGCGACCGCCAAGGCGTTTGGCGACGGCGCGTGGTCGCTGATCCCGTTCACGATGCAGGTCTGCTACGTGCTGATTGGTGGCCACGTGGTGGCGCTGTCGCCACCGGTGGCGCGGCTGATCGAGCGGCTGGCCGCACAACCGAAGACCGGTCCGGGTGCGGTCGGGCTCGTGGCGATGACCTGCATGCTGCTGTCGCTGCTGCACTGGGCGCTGGGCTTCGTCGCGGCCGGTCTGCTGGTCCGGGCGCTGGCGCGGCGGCCGGAATTGCCGATGGACTACCGCGCGGCGTCGGCAGCCGGCTATCTCGGGCTGGGTGCGGTCTGGGCATTGGGCCTGTCGTCGACAGCCGCGCAGTTCCAGGCCAATGCCGCCAGCATGTCGACGGAATTGCTGGCGATCACCGGCGTGATTCCGTTCACGCAGACGATCTTCCTGTGGCAGTCGCTGCTGATGACGGTGGTGATCGTCGCAATGTCGTGGTTCATTGCGGTGCGATCGGCACCGGCTCCGGCGCAGGCCCAGACGGCCGCGCAGATGGGTATCGACGTTTCGCTGCCGGCTGCGGCCGAAACCCGCGCGCTGCGGCCCGGCGAACGGCCGGAGCACAGCCTGTGGCTGAACCTGTTGCTGGCCGCACTCGGTGCTGCCTGGCTGTGGGGCGAATTCGCGGCTCGCGGCTTTGTCGCCGCGATTGCCAACCTGAACACCTACAACTTCCTGTTCCTGGTCATCGGTCTGCTGCTGCAGGGCACGCCACGGCGATTTCTCGACGCCGTCACCCATTCGGTGCCGTCGACGGCCGGGATCATGATCCAGTTTCCGCTGTATGCCGGCATCGCGATGGTGCTGACCGCCGCGAAGACACCGGACGGCGCGACCATCGCGGCTTACCTGTCGGACTTCTTCGCCGGTATCGCCACCCAGGAAAGCTTTCCGGTGGTGATCGGGCTGTACTCGGCCACGCTGGGCTTCTTCGTGCCGAGCGGCGGCGGCAAGTGGCTGATCGAAGCGCCGTACGTGATGCAGGCCGCCAATGACCTGCAGGTGCACCTGGGCTGGAGCGTGATGATCTACAACGCGGCCGAAGCGCTGCCGAACCTGATCAATCCGCTGTTCATGCTGCCGCTGCTCGGCATCGTCAAGCTCAAGGTGCGCGACATCGTCGGCTATACGTTCACGCAGTTCATCGTGCACCTGCCGGTGGTGCTGTTCCTGCTCTGGGCGCTCGGACTGACCCTGGCCTACATCCCGCCGCAGATGCCCGCCACGATGGCCGCGCCATGAACGCCGCGCCGATGACGCCGCGGGCGCGCTTACGCGCAATCTTCAGCGGCTCGATCGGCAATCTCGTCGAGTACTACGACTGGTATGCCTATTCGGCGTTCGCGCTGTACTTCTCCAAGGCGTTCTTCCCCGGCAGCAGCCCGACCGAGCAACTGCAGGACTCGGCCGGCGTGTTCGCGCTTGGCTTCTGCATGCGGCCGATCGGCGGCTGGCTGATGGGCAGCCTTGCCGACCGCAAGGGCCGGCGCGCGGCGATGCTGCTGTCGGTGCTGATGATGTGTGCCGGCTCGCTGACCATCGCGATCACGCCGGGCTACGCCGAGATCGGCGTTGCCGCGCCGATCATCCTGATCGCCTGCCGGCTGCTGCAGGGCCTGAGCCTGGGCGGCGAATATGGGATATCGGCGACCTATCTCAGCGAAGTGGCCAGCCGCGAGCATCGCGGCTTCTGGTCGAGCTTCCAGTACGTCACCTTGATCCTTGGCCAGCTCAGCGCGCTGGCGCTGCTGATCGTGCTGCAGCGCTGGCTGCTGACGCCCCAGCAGCTTGACGACTGGGGCTGGCGCATTCCGTTCGCGGTTGGCGGCCTGCTGGCGCTGGCGGCCCTGTGGCTGCGGCGCGGCCTGCACGAAACCGAAAGCTTCGCGAAACAGGCGACGCCCGAGCGTTCACCGCTGCGCACCCTGCTGCGCGAGCACCCGCGCCAGGTCGCGACCGTGGTCGGCATGACGCTCGGCGGCACGCTGGCCTTCTACACCTGCACGACCTACATGCAGAAATTCATGGTCAACACGGCCGGCTTCTCGAAGGATGACGCCACGCTGATCTCCGCTGCGGCGCTGTTCGTCTACATGCTGCTGCAGCCACTGTTCGGCGCGCTGTCGGACCATGTCGGCCGCAAGCCGCTGCTGATCTTCTTTGGCCTTGGAGGCGCCATCGGCACGGTACCCATGCTGTCGCTGCTGGCCACCGTGCAGGATCCCTATGCCGCGTTCGGGCTGATGCTGGCCGGGCTGGTGGTGATCAGCGGTTACACGGCGGTCAATGCCGTGGTCAAGGCAGAGCTCTTTCCAGTGGCAGTACGGGCCCTTGGCGTTGGCCTGCCGTACGCGCTGACGGTGTCGCTGTTCGGCGGCACCGCCGAATACCTCGCGTTTTGGTTCAAGAAGGCCGGGCATGAATCTGGCTTCTATGTCTACGTGGCCGCGATGATCGGCGTGTCGCTGCTGGTCTACCTGCGGCTGCCGGAAACCCGGGACGTTTCGCGAATCGATCAGGATTGAGCCGCTGCTTCGGGTCATCGATAATTCCGGTCAGCAGTTCAGTCTCAATTCAGGAAGCTTGCGTAGTCTTGCCCTCGCAGCGTGCAAACCCAACCACCGCACGCCCATACGAGGAACCTCGCGATGAACGCCCAGCTCACTTCCCTGTTGACCGCCGTCGCCGTGCTTGGCACGTCTGCCACCGCGCAGGCTGGCCGTCGCCACGACGATACCGACTACGCCGACGTGATCAGCAGCCGTCCGATCTACACCGACGTGCGCGTTTCGGTGCCGCGCGAGGAGTGCTTCCAGGAACGCGTCGTCTACGACGACGGCTACCGGGGCTATGACGGCGGCGGCGTCGGTGCCGTGCTGGGTGCCGTGGTCGGCGGTGTGGTCGGCAACCGCTTCGGCCAGGGTTCGGGCCGCGCGGTGGCGACTGCCGCCGGTGCCGTGGTCGGCGCCAGCGCCGGTGCCAGCATCGGCCGCAACAGCGGCCGTGGCTATCGCGAGCCGTCGTATGGCTATGAACAGCGCTGCCGCACGGTCGATGAAACCCGTTACGAGCAGCGCATCGATGGCTACGACGTGCGTTATCGCTACCACGGCCGCATCTATGACACGCGGCTGCCGTATGACCCGGGTGACCACCTGGCAGTGAACGTCAACGTCAGCCCCGCCGACTACTGAACATCGATCGTCCGATCACCACCGAACCCTGCGGAGAGCCCCAGATGCGCGCCGTCCTCACCATGATCGTCATCGCTGCAAGCCTGCTGGCGTCCAGCCAGCAGGCACTGGCGGACCGTCGTGGCGGCGGCACGTTCGGCCTCGAAACGCAGTTCCTGAATGGCGGACGCGAGTTCGACGACCGTGACGACTCGCCTCGTGGCGGCTTGAGCCCGAACGAAGCCGCCAAGCGCGCCCAGCGCGAGAACGGCGGCGGCCGCGTGCTGTCGGTCGAACCGAGCGGCAGCGGCTACCGGGTCAAGCTGCTGCGCAATGGCGAAGTTCGCGTCGTCTACGTCCAGTAAGCTTGCTGCACCATCGCTGATCGGAGCCGTAGATGCGCGCACTCGTCGTAGAGGATGACCCCGCCCTGCGCGACCTGGTCTGCCGCCATCTGGCGGACGAGGGCTACATCGTCGACATGGCCGCCGATGGCGAGCAGGGCCAGTACATGGCGGTCGAGTATCCGGTCGATCTGGCGATCATCGATCTCGGCCTGCCGAAGACGCCGGGCATCGCCATCATCAAGGCGGTGCGCAAGGCCGGCCGCAATTACCCGATCCTGATCCTGACCGCCCGCGATGGCTGGCAAAGCAAGGTCGAAGGACTGGAAGCCGGCGCCGACGACTACCTGGTCAAGCCGTTCCACAAGGAAGAACTGCTGGCTCGCGCCCGCGCGCTGGTGCGTCGCAGCGGCGGCTGGAGCACCTCGCAGCTGGAATCCGGGCCGATCATCCTGAACACCGCCGCCAAGACCGTCAGCCTGCACGGCAACGCGGTCGAACTCACGGCCTACGAATACCGCCTGCTCGAATACCTGGTGATGCACGCCGGCGAAGTGGTGTCGAAATCGACGCTGACCGAGCACCTGTACAGCGAGGACGAGGAGCGCGACTCCAACGTCATCGAGGTATTCATCCGGCGGCTGCGCACCAAGCTTGACCCGGACAGCACGCTGAATCCGATCACCACCCAGCGCGGCAGCGGCTACCGCTGGACCTTGCCGAGGGCGTGAACGCCACAGCCGACGCGCTTTGCCGATGAAATCGCTGCGCACCCGTCTGCTGCTGGTCGTCACGCTGGTGCTGGTGGTGTTCATGCTGCTGTGTGGCGCCGGGCTTGATCAGGCGTTCCGCGGCAGCAGCCTGCAAGCGCAGCAGGACCGTCAGCAGGGGCTGATCTTCGCGCTGCTGGGCGCCGCCGAATTCGAGGACAACGGCGGCGTGCGGATCAACACCGGCTCCCTGCCCGACCCGCGACTGGGCCGCGTGCAGTCCGGACTGGAAGCACTGATCTTCAACGAGCGCGGCAAGGTCATCTGGCGCAGCCCGAGCTTTGCCGGCGACGTTCCCGAACTGCTGGCCCCGGACGTCGGCGCCACGCTGTTCAACGATCTCGAAGCCCGCTTTGCGATGACCTACGGCGTGCGCTGGGTGTCCGAAACTGGCGGCCTGCGGCTGTTCGGCGGCGGGCGCAAGAAGCAGACGCGCTACACGGTCGCCGTCATGGAAGACAAGACCGAATACCTCGCTCAGCTCAAGGCTTTCCGGCGCGTGCTATGGACCTGGCTCGGCGGTGCCGCTGCCGCGCTGATCGCGGTGCAGCTCATCGTGCTGAGCTGGGGGCTGTCGCCGTTGCGCAAGCTGGTACGCGAACTGCGCAATGTCGAATCTGGCCAGCAGTCACGCATCGAGGCCGGCTATCCGACCGAACTCACGCCGCTGGCCGAAGGCCTGAACACCATGATCACCGCCGAGCGCAACCAGCAGCAGCGCTACCGCAACGCACTCGACGACCTCGCCCATTCGCTGAAGACCCCGCTGGCGGTACTGCGCGGCGTCGTTGAAGACGACACGCTGCCTGCAGACGCCCGCGACCGCATGAGCGACCCGGTCGACCGCATGCAGCAGATCACCCACCACCAGTTGCGCAAGGCTGCGGCAGCCGGACGCCGCACGCTCGCCGAGCCGGTCAAGCTGAAGCCGCTGACCGACAAGATCATCGGCGCGCTGACCAAGGTCTATGCCGCCAAGCAGCTTCGCTTCGCAATCGACATCGCCGACAGCCTCAAGGCCCGCGCCGACGAGGGCGATCTGTACGAGCTGCTCGGCAACCTGCTGGACAACGCCGCGAAATGGGCACGGACCGCGGTCCACGCACGCGCCGACATCCGCAACCGGATGCTGGTGCTGGTGATCGACGACGACGGCCCCGGCTTCCCAGAAGACGCCGACAAGCTGCTCAGCCGCGGCGTCCGTGCCGACAGCATCACGCCCGGTCAGGGCATCGGCCTGGGCGCCGTCGCGGAACTGGTCAAGGTCTACGACGGCAGTGTCGAACTGTCGCGGGCGGATGGCGGCCTGGGCGGCGCGCGAGTGACGGTATCGTTATCGGTCTGACCGGGACGCGGCGCCATAGCCCGCCGCGTCCTGCCTGACATCAACCGTTGCTGCGCCCGGCACGAATCGCGCTGTACAGACAGATGCCGGTGGTGATCGTGGCGGCCACGACGGCAATGTAGAACGTGCCGTAGGACACCAGATTCGGCCAGTCGCCGATCGGCTGCAGGCCACGTTCCGGTGCGTAGACCGCCGTCGAGTAGCCGATCATGTTTCCCCACAGCAGCACGATGGCCCAGTAGTACACCCACTTCGCCTGCCGCACGCTGAAGTTCAGCCGCCCGCTCAAGGCCACCATCGCCATCACGTAGATCGAATTCAGGATCGTGCCGACGTGAACGTTGCGCAGCAGCTCACGCTGGTCCGGCACGATGATCTCGAAGCGCGGCAGCGGCACGATGTGGAATACGTTGCCGGCCAAGGCAATCAGCCAGACGAAGCCGCCCATGAAACCGAGAAACATCATGATGAAGCAGTGGGTCAGCAGCTTGCCGCTGATTCGATCCGAAAACCCTTTGCCCGCAACCACCCACGACTCCTGACTCATCGATCTTTCCCCTACGTTGTTTTAGGTATGTCCGCGCCGGCCGCTTCGATAACGTCATCGTTTGTCGAAGCATGCATGCAACCCTGATGCGGTGGCAGCGACACTCCGGCATCGATCGCCGGGTCGTAACACCGCTGCCGAATCGAGTAGACCGCATTAACGTAACATCGTCAACACAACACGAACCGATCGATGCCGCCCGGGCCTGGCAAAGCAAAGTCCGGACGTCATCAACGCCGGAAGCGGTCCGGCCCGGAACGCGCTGCACTCTTTCCGGACCACTTCGCTTCGGCTGATTCACGCAATGCGTGCGCCGCAGTTGGCGGTGACAGCGTCGAGGATTTCATGAGTGGCTTCGTTGCAATGGATTCGCAATGCGAAGTCACGAGACGCCATGAACTACGAACGGGCGAATGGATTGGAGACCGGGAGAGATCGTTAAATCATCCTGGCCCCTTTAATCGTCCCCAAGGTAGTAGCTCGCCTCAGAAACCCGTGCCGCCGGCACAGGTCCTTAATCGCGACCCCGGCAACGACTTCCTTCAGGAACCCGATGATCTGCTCCTCGCTGAACCGCTTCTTCACGTCCGATCTCCTGCTTCATGATCGGACTCTAAACGCCACTGCTACTCAATTTCGGGGGGACGTCGCGATTGGTTAGGCCTCAGTGAAGAGAACTGAAATCTGAGCACCCTAATCATGCGACTTGGCCTTCCAGGATGAAAAGGCCTCGGGAAACCAGTAAGCAAAGTCTGGCTTTGAATCGAGGACGTCGACGCCTTCAAACTGCGTTATACCTGCATGCACATCGGGCTTAAGGTCAATGATCGCCCATGGGCAGTTTGGTGCTGCAGCCAACTTGCCCAACTCCTTCCGCTGGTCTGGGTTCATACGTGGGCCGCAGAAGATCCGATGCACGTCTTGCGCCTCGAACGGGAGCAGGCGTTCGGCATGACTTAATGGCCGAGTCGACAAGGTAAATACTCGCCACTCGCGCTCGTCTCGCCAGTCAGTGCTCCTCACAAAATAGCACCAAAGCGCGAGGCGATGGAGGTTGAGGCTCATATCGTCATCGAGCACTTCAGGAAGCTTGTCCGCAAGTGAGCCGTCCTTATAGAGGACAGGCTGAGCGCGTTGAAAGATCTCCGACGTTCCAGAGCGGTTGGAGAATTCAATACATACACCCGAGTGATTGACCCCGTATGTACCCCACATGTGTTGGTCGTCGCGTCGTACCGAAAAACACGTTACTCCGCTGCAGGTGCGGAGCTCCTCAGCAGGCCCCACTAACCATTTGGCTGTGTCGTCAAAGGTTCGCTTAATCTCTGACTCGGGCATTCTTGCCTTCAGCATTTGACGAGCTTCATCCAGGGGAATCGAGTGCCTCATTGAAGCTATCTTCGCTACCAAGTTGAGTCCTGCGTCGGAACTGTACTGAGTAAGTCTTGCGATCGTTCCTTCGTACAAGTCATTGAAGTCGGCCGGAGGGCAAAGGTACAGCTTCCTGTCTCGCAGCACCTGAATAGCTCTCTCAACAGAGCAGTAGCGGTATAGGTATTCGGGGTTCGGCGGTGGCATGGCAGAAGTGCGTTTCTGAGGCTTAGCGCACAAGTTCAGCCGACCGTGCGAGCTTCTTCGCACGGGTCGGCTGCAACGCCTGGTTGGGCCAGCTTCCGGCGCAAGACGTTTACTCCTCTCCGGTTTCAGCCTCCAACACGAGAGTAGTGTTTTTGACTTTGATGGAAATATTTACTTGCTGAGGCGGAACAAAAAGAACGCACCCGGCACCATGCCCGGATTGAACTTCCGGTAAGAAATGCCCGCCAGCCCACCCGTGTTTCGCAGCCTCAGATGCAAACCATTTTTTTACGCTTTTTGTGATTCGCTGCGCTTCTTTGCCCGTCGCTTGGTTGTAAACGGCAAGGATGCGGTCAGCCGTGCAAAGAACTGCACGATCTTTGAGCTTGCAAGAGGCTGGTGTGGGGAACTTGAAGCCAGGCATTGAATGCTCCTCGGTGAATTATGCAACAGTGATATAAGTGCGTTTTTGCCCCAACGTTTGAATTCACCGGCGCTGCGCGGCTTTATCGCGCAGCGTCCGGTGGAATAATGGGTTGGGCCTAGTATTGTTGGCGCCCGGGCTCATCGTGTTTTTCCCTGAAGCGCCACATTCGTTCGCCTCGCTCCCAAATTACAGAGTCACCAGTAAGCTTCTTGAAAGCCGCCAGAACTTTCTTTCCAATGGCAGGATTGCCACTGTCGTTGTAGTAAGTAAAGTCTTCCCCAAACTTGGATTGGATGTCATAGACAACGGTTTCTTGGTATAGGTATTTCATCCGTTGGAGTTCGTTCAACATCCACTCTGCAACATCATCAGGAGTGGTTGCCATGGTTAGGGTTTCTTTTCTTCCTGATACATCACCACAGCATCAAACGGAAACGCTCCCGCTTCCTTTTTGCTTCCAGCGAACCAAGCTGTATGAACAACCCTTTCAAGTACCTGTGTGACTGTCATTTTCGGCCCACCAGACTTCAACTGAACGATGTCGCCGATTTTGAATTTATCTGCCATTGCTATCTCATTCTGAGAGTAGATTATTGAAAGACCCAACGCCCAGGTTAAGCCGCGGGCCCGCCGGAGGCGGGACCGTCGGTTTGAACCGTTGGTTGGGCCTCAATGGCCTCCTCGTTACGCAAGTTGATTGCGGTGTTTGACACTTGGACGAAATCTGCCAGCACGACCGAAAATCCTTGAGCCTGCATCGCCTTGCCAACCTTGCGAAGGTACTCCGGGTGGGCTTGAAACTTTCCAAGCCTTAGAAGCTGCCGACCGATCGCAGTGAGCAGGTAGACCTTCAGCTTGAGATCCTTCTTTGGATCGTCGTGTCTGGCGACTAGGACTTTTCCATTGGACCGCAGTGCTTTGATGAACTTTGCTTTATCGTCGGACTTCCATGTTCTTTCCAGGCCAACCGACTCCGCTCCAGAAATCACTCCTAGATCTTGCAGCGATAGAAGTGTCGAGAAATGCACGTCGTTAGCGTCCAGAAGTGCCTGATCGTCTCGCCATATGATGTCTTCTATCGCGAAGCGAGAGAGACGCTCGATTGCTTCTGCTTCTTCTTGCGAGAGATTCCGAAGGAATTCGAGAGCTCGAAGCGAAAACGAGCCTGGAGCCTTGAGCTCTCCGGCCAGTATCTTCCCCCACAAGTGTTGCATCGTTTCGGCAGAAACATCTCCCGCATAGTCTCGCCACCGATACAGCCAGTCGTCGTCTATTTTCTTGCTGGGAGGTTCTTGCGCGTCGTCTCTGAGCGCTTCTTCTGCGTGCGCTATGGCGTGGGCGATGTTCACTTGGCGCCTGACTGAGTCCTCTATGGTTTGTCGGGCGGCGGCCTCAACGACCGTTGGGAGGTCGATGGTTGGCTCAATGCGTCCCTTGCCTTGTAGTGGTGCAAGTGTCTTAGCTGCAAAAGTTAAGTCAGGCGAGAAGTCTTGTAGTCGTTTCTGTCCGGTGCGGATTTCTTCGGCGTCTTTCTCGGTCTGCGCCAGTGCCAGCAACTCCGCTCGGCGCACTTCCAGATGAGCGAGCCCCTCTCTTTTGATTTGCCATGGCTTTAGGAGCGAGCCGATACCCTTTTCCGAAAGGGTCTCCCACAAACGAATTATCAGTTGTTCGCCCGGCCACCCCATAGCAACGCTCCCTTAAATTGAGGCCCAACGCCTAAATTAAGCGGCGGGCGTAGCCCGTCCGCTTGAATGCCTTGTTGGGCCAAGCGCTAACGATACTCACCGACGACCTCGATTTTTCCCACGATGTTGTCGTTGAGCGCCTCAAGTTCCTCTGCTGGCACCCACCACTCTGTATGGTGTGCGCCGCCGACCTTTTGCAATTCGTAGCGAGACATAAAGTCGGCGCGAACGTTAAAGCGGGTGACGTAGCCAACTTTGCTGTCTTTAATGTTCCACCGCTGGGCAATTTCGGTGGCGTATAGCTCGTTTGTTACAGGATAGAAGATTGGCTGCTCTGGCAGACGGGGCGGCCAACGCAAATAGCCGCTCTGCTTTACCAGTTCCAGCTCTTCAGGGCCCGTGGGTCTATACAACGTGATGGTGTTCATGCTGTTACGCCCAACGCTCAAGCTCAGCGGAAAACCAGCCGGAGTGCAGCGCAGCGAAACGGAGGCTGGGTTTTCCGCTGGAGCGCCTTGATGGGCATGAACTCATCCTGCTTTTGAACCCTTGGCTATAACGTTGCCGCCAAGGTCTTTTTTCTCCCAGCCTTCATTGACTCTTTGCGGAGGATAAATATTGAGGTGATGCCTGACGTGGTAGCTCGCCACAACAGCGCCCTTAGCGTTTACCTCGTTGTAGTAGTCATCATCGTTGTCCATGCCTTTGCGCTGCTCTCTCTTCGAGTCGGTTAAGAAGAGGTGGTTGCCGGCGCTTACTGGCAAGAATGGCATCGTTTTGGGGTCAATCATGGAGCCTCCGTTTTTTTAAGCCCAACGCCCAGCTTAAGCCGCGGACCCGCCGGAGGCGGGGCCGTCGGCTTGAAGCGTTGGTTGGGGCTCATGCCTCCGCCATGCAAGCCAAAATGCGAGGCCGCCAAGAGCACCGAATGCGCCCATAAACAGCACGCCATTTCCGTAACTGAGCCAGCCCTCCATTGTTAGAACGCCGTTGATCATGGTCTGAACCATCTTCTCCCCGTCCCAGTGGCTGGAGTTGGATTTGAGTTCAGGATATTTGAGTGGCCAAGCCCATACTGCGACCGGGATGCAGCCCAATAGAAACCCGGTAGAAGTAGTTGACCACCAACGAATTGCTTCTAGCTTGTACAGGACGATGAAAGCGGGCAACCCAAGAACAATTACGTGGCCGCCAGCAATGGAAACGCACATGAGCATGATGTTCTTCGTTCTAACCCAGATGTACGGATCATTGGCTTCGAAGTAGCTGAACTGCCCATACAGGTACCACCCAGTCATGACGAACGTGGGGATGAGGATGGCCGCAAAAAGGGAAAGAGCGATCTTCTTCATGAGCCCCAACGCCCAGGTTCAGCCGCGGCCTTGCCTGAGCGAAGCGAAGACAAGGACGTCGGCTGGAACCTGTTGTTAGGGCTTGACTCGCCGTTTACGGAATTCATTGAGGTAGTACGTGGCCTTGTCAGGATCCCCGAGTGCGATATCCACCATTAGTTGAAGATTCAGGACGGGCCCAGGAACGATACCCGCTTCATCAATCTCTTTCTCTGCCAGGTCGTCGTTGATTGGAATCTCCAAATTGACGATCCACCACACCTCAATCTTCCGTAAGAGAGCAACCATGACAGGAAATTGCTCCAGGAACGCCAGCTTTGACTCACCAGCGATGATGCGCGGCAGTTCGTGCGCGACCTCGTTGCGGCATTTCTTGATGCTCTCGAACGCTTCCAGGTCCTTGCCATCAATGACGTCATGCTCCTGAAGCCAGGAAAGTGATGCATAGACCCGGCTCGTGTTGCGAGATAGAACCTCCGTCTTGTACTTTTGAGAGATCAGCGGCCTTTCAGCATTAAAGCACTCTGCGAAGAAGCCCTTGATGCGCTCGACGATGCTATCAACTAGCAATTCATACGCTGCTAGATAGATCGAAGCCGAGATCAGCTTCCCCCGGAGCAATTCGGGGTCAAGAAACTCCTCCCACCTGTTGGTCGTATCGCTCACTCGCCTCAAGCCCTAACGCCCTAGCTCACCCGCGTATTTGCCGCAGCGAAGCGGAGGCAAATACGTCGGGTGCAGCGCCTTGTTGGGGCTATGAGGCATAGGCGACATAGTAAAGTCTGCCGTTTTCAAACTTAGCCATTAGTGCATCGCCTTCTCTTTGAGTGGGATCGTAGAAAGTGCCGGATGCACTACCGGATGCCGACCACCAGTTGGTGTCACAGCGAGGGAAAGCGTCGCTGCCTTTATACGGAACAAGTTTCATGCGAGTCGCGAAAGTGCTGAACTCCGCTTCGGTTACCTCAGCTCGTACGCAATGAATGAAATCCGTCAAAAAACTTGCGTCTTGGTAGAACTCATCCATTGAGAGGACAGCGCGAACTGGGAGCGCCATACGGACCGCCATAGGCTTGGTGAGGACGTAGTACCCGATTGACAGGACGAGGGCCGTGATTGGAATGATTGCGTGCTTCATTGTTTTTGGCGCCAACGCCAAATAGGGGACCAACCCCGGATTAGGGTACCGCCCTCCAAGTCCCCTAATCCAGCCTGCGGGTCTGATAACTCGGTCACGGACATCTCGAATCCTCTTGGCATAAGGTTTTGGCGTTCAGCTCAGGAACCTGACCCATGGAAAACGGAACCTCGACGGAGTCCCCTATCCGTCCTGCGGCCAAGCTGCTTGATCAGGTCCGTGATGCGATTCGCACGAGGCATTACAGCATCCGTACCGAGGATGCGTATGTGAACTGGATCAAGCGGTTCATCTTGTTCAATAACAAGCAGCATCCCGCGAAACTCGACACGACCCACGTCGCTGCGTTTCTCAGCCATCTTGCCGTGGAAGGCAAGGTGGCCGCCAGCACGCAGAATCAGGCGCTGTCGGCGCTGCTGTTCCTGTACCAGAAGGTGCTGGAAATCGAGCTGCCGCGGATCGGCGATGTCGTTCGTGCGAAAAAGCCGCAGCGCTTGCCAACCGTGCTGTCGCGTTCGGAGGTCCGGAGTCTGCTTGACCACTGCACCGGCACTGCCGGGCTGATCGCTCGGCTGCTCTACGGCACCGGGCTGCGACTGATGGAGAGCGTTCGACTGCGGATCAAGGATGTCGACCTGGCGCGTGCCGAGCTGACCGTTCGCGATGGCAAGGGCGGCAAGGATCGCGTCACCATGTTGCCGCAGTCACTGCTGGTGGCGATCGAACGGCAGATTGCCGAGCGCCGGATGCTGTACGACGCCGACGTCCAGTCCGGCACTGCCGACGTCTGGCTGCCTGATGCGCTGGCGATCAAGTATCCGAATGCACCAAAGACTTGGGGCTGGCAGTACCTGTTCGTCGCAGCGAATCTGTCGATCGACCCGCGCTCCGGCATCCGGCGCCGCCATCATTTCAACGAGAAACTGGTGCAGCGCGAGGTGCACCGTGCGGCGTTGGCCGCCGCCATCGTCCGTCCCGCGTCACCGCACACCTTGCGTCACTCGTTCGCAACGCACCTGCTGGAAGCGGGATACGACATCCGCACTGTGCAGGAACTGCTCGGCCATGCCGATGTGAGCACCACGATGATCTACACGCACGTGCTCAATCGCGGCGGGCGCGCGGTTCGCAGCCCGCTGGACGGATGAGCGTCAGTCACTGGCAATGACGGACAGGCTGACTGGCGACACGGCAGCGATCAATCGATCGGCCGCACCCGGAAATTCTTGCCCTTGATCTTGCCCGCCTTCAGCCCTTCGATCGCGCTCTTGGCAAAGCGCCGGTCGATGGCGACATAGGTGCGGGTATCGAAGCTGTTGATCTTGCCGACCGCTTCCTTGGCCAGTCCGGCGGCGCCGGTCAGTGCGCCGAGCAGGTCGCCGGGGCGCAGCTTGTCGCGGCGGCCGGCGTCGATGCACATGGTGACAAACACCGGCGGCACCGGGCGGTCCGGTGACAGGGCGGACATCGGCAGCTTGCCGATGCTTGCCGTGAAGCCGAGCTTGGCTTCGATCGCGGTCAAGCGGCTGCGTTCGCGCGCGCTGTACAGGTGCAGCGCCACACCGCTTTTCCCGGCCCGGCCGGTGCGGCCCACGCGGTGGACGTGCTGGTCCGGTTCCAGCGGCAGTTCGTAGCTGATCACCAGCGCCAGGTCCTTGATGTCCAGGCCACGGGCTGCGACATCGGTCGCGATCAGCACGCGGGCGGAGCCGTTGATGAAGCGCACCAGCACTTCGTCGCGGTCGCGCTGGTCGATATCGCCGTGCAGCGACAGTACCGAAAAGCCGCGCTTCTTCAGCTGCACTTCCAGATCCTGGGCATCGTTCTTGGTGTGCGCGAACACCAGTGCCGATTCCGGCCGCTGCGTGCTCAGCAGATGCGCCAGCGCATCGAGGCGGCGCATCGGGTCGACCTCGTAGAACGTCTGTTCGACCTGCGCGGTGACGATCTCGTTGTCGACGGTGACGGTCACCGGCTCGCGCTGCAGGCGCTTCGACACTGCCCGTACCGCGTCCGGGAACGTGGCCGAGAAGAACAGCGTCTG
>Ga0114983_1000469_pt1 | contig 17344 bp, 12 predicted proteins | sample Shrwel_input2_RT_FD_87182 | JGI IMG/M metagenome (GOLD analysis project Ga0114983, IMG submission 87182) | Subsurface microbial communities from deep shales in Ohio, USA - Utica-3 well 1 S input2 RT | ecosystem: Environmental > Aquatic > Deep subsurface > Shale gas/oil reservoir > Produced... | reverse complement strand
TAGACCTCGATCACGTCATCCTCGACGCTGTTGGCCGGCCAGATGCCGATCACGCCGCGGGCGGTGATGTGGCCCTCGTCGAGCAGCTTGGCAAGCATCTCCTGGGCATCCTTGAAGAGGCTGCGGGCGGCCTCGCCGACCACCTTGTCATCGAGGATCTTCGGGTACTTGCCGGCCAGCTGCCAGCTCATGAAGAAGGGGGTCCAGTCGATGCGCTCGACCAGCTCTTCGAGGTCGTAGTCGTCGAAGACCTTGAGCCCGGTGAAGCTCGGCGCCACCGGCGGGTGGGCGGCCCAGTCGGTCTTGAAGCGGCGCTTGCGGGCCTGGGCATAGTCGAGGTCGGCGGCCTTGGGGCGGCGCTTGGCGTTTCGCTCTCGCACGGTCTCGTACTCGGCACGTAAATCGGCGGTGTAGGCCGACTTGAGTTCCGGCGAGAGCAGCCGTGAGGCCACGCCGACGGCTCGCGAGGCATCGGTGACGTAGACCACCGGATGCTCGTACTGGGGTTCGATCTTGACCGCGGTGTGGGCCTTGGACGTGGTGGCGCCGCCGATCAGCAGCGGGATGTCGAAGTTCTGGCGCTGCATTTCCTTGGCCACGTGAACCATTTCGTCAAGCGAAGGCGTGATCAGGCCTGACAGGCCAATGATGTCGGCGTTTACCTCGCGGGCGGTCTGCAGGATCTTCTCGGCCGGCACCATCACGCCCAGATCGATGACCTCGTAGTTGTTGCACTGCAGGACCACGCCGACGATGTTCTTGCCGATGTCGTGGACGTCACCCTTGACCGTGGCCATGACGATCTTGCCCTTGGCCTGGGTCTCGCCGCTCTTCTCGGCCTCGATGTAGGGAATCAGGTAGGCCACTGCCTGCTTCATCACCCGCGCCGACTTGACCACCTGGGGCAGGAACATCTTACCGGCGCCGAACAGGTCGCCGACCACGTTCATGCCGTCCATCAATGGGCCTTCGATGACCTCGATGGGCCGGGTCGCGCGCTGGCGTGCCAGCTCGGTGTCATCCTCGATGTAGGCGGTAATGCCCTTGACCAGCGCGTGCTCGATGCGCTTCTCGACTTCCCAGGAGCGCCACTCGAGGTCTTCCTTCTTGGCGGCACCGCTGCCGTCACCCTTGAACTTGTCGGCGATATCGAGAAGACGCTCGGTGGAATCGTCACGCCGGTTGTTGACCACGTCCTCGACCGCTTCGCGCAGCTCTTCCGGCAGGTCATCGTAGACTGCCAGCTGTCCGGCGTTGACGATGCCCATGCTCAGGCCGGCGCGAATGGCGTGGTAGAGGAACACCGAGTGGATGGCTTCGCGCACCGGGTTATTGCCGCGAAACGAGAAGGAGACATTGGACACGCCGCCGGAGACCAGCGCATGGGGCAGGTGCTTGCGGATCCACTGGGTGGCCTGGATGAAGTCCACCCCGTAGTTGTTGTGCTCTTCGATGCCGGTGGCGATGGCGAAGATGTTGGGGTCGAAGATGATGTCTTCCGGCGGGAAGCCGATCTCGTCGACCAGCAGGCGATAGGCGCGCTCGCAGATCTCGGTCTTGCGGGCGAAGGTGTCGGCCTGGCCCTGCTCGTCGAAGGCCATGACCACCACGGCGGCGCCGTAGCGCATGCACCTGGTCGCCTGCTCGCGGAAGGCGTCCTCGCCTTCCTTCATGGAAATGGAATTGACCACCGCCTTGCCCTGCACGCACTTGAGGCCGGCCTCGATGATCTCCCATTTCGAGGAGTCGATCATGATCGGTACGCGCGAGATGTCGGGTTCGCCGGCGATTAGGTTGAGGAAGCGCACCATGGCTTCCTCGGACTCGAGCATGCCCTCGTCCATGTTGATGTCGATGATCTGGGCGCCGTTGTCGACTTGCTCCAGCGCGACCTCGAGGGCGGTGGTGTAGTCGTCTTCCTTGATCAGACGCTTGAAGCGCGCCGAGCCGGTGACGTTAGTACGCTCGCCGACGTTCACGAACAGAGAGTCGGCGCTGATGTTGAAGGGCTCGAGGCCAGATAGCCGGCAGGCGATCGGCCGATCCGGCACCTGGCGAGGCGCCATGTTCTGAACGGCCTCGGCGATGGCCTTGATGTGCTCGGGGGTGCTGCCGCAACAGCCGCCGATGATGTTGACCAAACCGCTGCTCGCGAACTCGGCGACGATGGCCGCCATTTCCTCGGGGGTCTGATCGTACTCGCCGAACTCATTGGGCAGGCCGGCGTTGGGGTGTGCCGAGACCAGAGTGTCGGCCTTGTTCGAGAGCTCTTCCAGATAAGGGCGCAGCTCCTCGGCCCCCAGCGCACAGTTGAGGCCCACGGAGAACGGCTGGGCATGACGCACCGAGTTCCAGAATGCCTCGGTGGTTTGGCCGGACAGGGTACGGCCTGAGGCATCGGTAATAGTGCCGGAAATCATCACCGGCAGACGCGTGCCCAGTGCTTCGAACAGCTCCTCGAGCGCGTAGATCGCCGCCTTGGCATTCAGGGTGTCGAAGATGGTCTCGATCAGGATCAGATCAGCGCCGCCCTGGATCAGTGCCTCGGCGGCCTGATAGTAGTTGTCGCGCAGCTCATCGAAGGTGACATTGCGCTTGGCCGGGTCGTTGACGTCCGGTGACAGCGAAGCAGTGCGCGAGGTCGGGCCAAGGACGCCGGCCACATAGCGCGGAATACCGGTCTCGGCGCCTACCGCATCACAGATCTCGCGGGCGAGGCGTGCCGACTCGCGGTTGAGCTCGGGGACCAGCTCTTCCATGCCGTAGTCGGCCTGAGACAGACGAGTACTGTTGAAAGTGTTGGACTCGATGATCTCGGCGCCCGCTTCCAGATAGTCGCGATGGATGCGCGTCACCAGATCCGGGCAGGTCAGCGCCAGCAGGTCGTTGTTGCCTTTCAGATCCGACGGCCAGTCGGCGAACCGCTCGCCGCGGAAGTCGGCTTCGTCCAGTCCGGCATTTTGCAGCATGGTGCCCATGCCGCCGTCGAGGATCAGGATGCGGGAGGCAAGGCGTTCGGCGAGGGTGGCAGTGACAAGGGTCGGGGTAGCGGCCATGATTCGGGGCGGTCTCCAGCGTGAGTCGCGTCTTCTACTGTGTTGAGCGGATCTAGTGTCGGGGCTCGGTTTTACGCGATAGCTTATCAGAAAGGCGGTGGCGACGGGCAGCGTCAAGCGGGGTGGGTATTATAAGCCTGAGTATTTCACTCGGGATTGTTTCGCCGCGCACTTTTGCTTAACATGATAAGCAAATTCGACCTCTCGAATCAGGACCATCTCCCCATGAGCCAGAGCATCCAGATTACCGACAGTGCCCAAGACTATCTCGCCGAGCTGCTCGAAAAGCAGAACGTCGAAGGCATCGCAGTGCGTATCTTCATTACCCAGCCGGGTACGCCCTACGCTGAGACGTGCCTGGCCTACTGCCGGCCGGGCGAGGAAGAGCCTACCGACGAGAAGCTCGCTCTCGATAAGATCACCGTCTTCCTGGACAAGAACAGCCTACCGTTCCTCGACGAGGCGGTGGTCGATTTCAACGCCGACCGGATGGGCGGTCAGCTGACCATCAAGGCGCCCAACGCCAAGATGCCCAAGGTCAACGCCGACAGCCCCCTCGAGGATCGCGTCAACTACGTGCTCTACAGCGAGATCAATCCGGGGCTTGCCGCCCACGGCGGCGAAATCAAGCTGATGCAGATGACTGAGGACAGCGTGGCCGTGCTGGCCTTCGGCGGCGGCTGTCAGGGCTGCTCGGCCGTGGACCTGACGCTCAAGGACGGCGTCGAGAAAACGCTGCTTGAGCGCATCCCGGAACTCGCCGGTATTCGCGATATCACCGACCACACCGATACCAGCCAGGCCTACTACCGCTGATCGGCTAAAGCGGATGGCAAGGCGTTGCTTGAACGCTGCTGAGTGAGGGCTGTTGAGTTAACGACATTACCTCTTCAGCCCCAGTACAAGACGGGCGCCCTAGGGCGCCCGTCTTGCGTTAGGATTCTACCTACCTACCTACCTACCTACCTACCTACCGCAACTTATCCTTAAAGCTTCAGTAGACGAAGGGCGGCAGAGGTGTATTGGCCAGCCGCGCTTCGGTTTCCAGCAGGCGCTTCTTTAGCGCTACGATTTCCGCATCCTTTTCTTCAAGGCGGTGTTCGAGACGTTCCTGTTGCCGCTTCCTGTCCCGGTCCTGTTCCTTGCGCTGCTCAAGCTCCCAGTGCGCCTCGCGATAGTGCTGCTGCGACTCGGCTAGCTGTGTGCGCTGCTCCTGCAGCTGCTTGTCGAGATTTTCGTTGCGTGACTCCAGTTGCGCCTGGCGGGCGCCATGCTGCTTGTCGGCAGCATGGCGCTCCTGCCGGGCGTCGTCAAGCAGACGCATCAATCGTGCTTCGGCGGCTTCGTTGCGCTGCTCTTCCTGATGCAGGCGTGTCTGATGCTCGGCATCGCGTGCCGTCAACTCTTCATGGTGCTGAGCGGCCAGTGCTTCATTGCGCTGCTGAAGTCGCGTGAGCTCCTTTTCGAGTTGCTGAACCCGCTGCAGGACTTTCGCTTCACGCTCGGAAAGGTTGTCGCGTTGGGCTTGGCAGCTCGCCAGGGTGGCGCTCTGTTCCTCAAGCCGTGTCTGGGCGTTGGCCAAGTGATCGGCAACCGCCGACTCTCTCTGGCCGGCATCCTCTGCCCGCCGCTCGCTTTCACGAGCGGCTTCCAGGGCATCGGTGACGCGCTGATCGGCTTCCTGGCGGTAGAGCGTCAGGCTCTCGCTGGCGGTGTCCTGAGCCTGGCGCCACAGCTCTTGGGTCAATGTCTGCAAGGCCTCGGGCAATTCCTGGGCAGGCGGCTGGTCTCGATTCTCTTCGCGCTCGATCCGCCACTGACGCAGGTGCTCGCTGATTGTGGTGAAGCTGCCTGTTCCCAGCGCCTCACGGATTCGCTGCACGCTAGGCGCGTCTCCGCGGCTCAGCAGGGTATGAATCGCCCGCTGCACATCTTCGTACTGCACGCCGCTTCGCGCCATGACGCCTTTCTCCTTTCCTTTTTAACATCGGTTGATCGCCGAATTGGCCTGACCTTGGGTGCCCATTGCTCTGTTAGAGATGGTTGGCCGAGGCCTTTCTTATCTTAGCCATATTATCGGCAATCAGGGGCTGGATAAAGTATTTTACGTAAAACATATTACGTAACTATATTTATCTTTAAGGTCATAAATTCATGATTACGCGCCTTATCTTGATTATATGCGTGCGTAACGGCGACAATGGCTACCTTGACGCCCGAGCCAGGTCTGAAGGGGGTGATACGACGGTATGTTCGTAGCATTGCCGGTTCATCCGGCGACATAACGGGCGTATAGGAACCATCAAAGGAACCATCAAAGGGAGTGCTAGGTGACCGAGAGTCGATGGCCGCAGCAGACGCGAGAGGTGGCACAACGGCAGCAGAGGGCGGTTTCTGTGGAGGGCAGGGCGGCGGTGCTTGCCGGGGCGGCACGGATCAGCGCCACCAGCGACGTGGAAGCCGTTGCTGCCTGGCTGGAAGAGTACCGGGATAGCGCCCAGACCTTGCGTGCCTATCGCAAGGAGGCCGAGCGCCTGCTGTTATGGCTGGACAGCCAGGGCCTGACGCTTGGATCGCTTCGCCGGGACGGGCTGGATGCCTTCGAGGCTTTCCTTGCCGACCCTCGGCCCGCCGCGCGCTGGATCGGGCCACCCAGGCCACGCCATGCCGAGGACTGGCGGCCATTTCGGCGCCCGCTCTCGGCAGCGAGTCGACGCCAGAGCCTGGTCATCCTGCAGGGGCTTTACAGTTGGCTGGTGGAAGCAGGGTGGGTGGACCATAACCCCTTTCGCCTGATGCGGGGCAAGCGTCGGCGTCTCGACAATCGGCAAGAGGGCATCGAGCGCTATCTGGAGCGCCCTTTGTGGAATTGGTTCTGGGGCTGGCTCAACCAGTCACTGCCCCAGGCAGCGACCCAACGTCAGCGCTTTGAATGGCAGCGCCGGCGGCTGATCTTCGGCTTTGCCTACCTGCTGGCCCCACGCATCAGCGAGATGGCTGCGGCCCGTATGGGGGATTTTCAGCATCGGGAAGGGCGCTGGTGGTGGCGAGTGATCGGCAAGGGCAACAAGTTGGCGACGATTCCGGCACCACCGGACATGATGACGATGCTCGGTGACTGGCGTGAGCAGTTGGGCCTGGCCAGACTCCCGACGCCCGATGACGATTCGCCGGTACTCCGTGGGCTGGACGGAAAGCGCGGCCTTGGGGACAACCAGCTCTATCGGCTGATCAAGAAGGCGTTTGATGGCGCGGCGACCACGCTTGAAGCTTGGGATATCCACGACTCAAGTGACCAGAATGTGTCGGGGCAGCAGCACACAGTGTCGCCGGGCGGTCAGTCAGGCGTTGGCAATGACGCTCTGGTTCGTACCTTGCGCGTAGCCACTCCACACTGGCTTCGTCATACCGCCATCACTCACCAGGCCCAGGGTGGGGTGGAGCTTCGCTACCTGGCCCGCAGTGCCCGCCACTCGCGACTGGACACCACTGCCCGCTACCTGCACGCCGAAGCCGAGGAATGGCAGCAGCAGATGAGTCGCCATGGGCTCGATTGATGCCTGGAATTGGGCAGGGGATCAGCGCGACGCAGCGGCTTCATGACGGATGGGGTGGTTCAATAGGAGGCGGCGAGGGGACGACGCCCCGGGTGGCGAGCCGTTATACTGGCGGCCACGATTCGCGGGTTGAGGCGTTAGCCGGGCCCGCAGCCACTCATGTTCTGGAGAGACCATGTCCGACACCGCTCAGGAAAGCCAGACCGAACTGATCGAAGAGTTCGAGATGTTCGATAACTGGATGGATCGCTATCAATACATCATCGACATGGGCAAGCAGCTGCCGGCCTTTCCCGACGAGTGGAAGACCGATGAGCTCAAGATCCAGGGCTGTCAGTCCAATGTCTGGATGCGTTCACAGCGAGATGGCGATCGGCTGCACTTCGATGCCACCTCCGATGCGGCCATCGTTTCTGGCCTGATCGCCGTGCTGATGCGCATCTTCAACGACCGTCCACCTGCCGAGATTGTCGCCACGCCGCCGAGCTTTCTCGAAGAGCTGGGATTGGACAAGCATCTTTCGCCGACCCGCAGCAACGGGCTGCATGCGATGCTCGAGCGCATCTATCAGGTGGCAAAGGCAGAAGCCTGACCGCTGGCAACGCTCTGGCAAGAGCTCCGCTGAATCGGAAGGCTCCCAGGATCAACTGAAGACCAGGCTTTCATAATCGTTTTTTTAGGATAAGGTGGCACTCTAATCGTTTGTTCGGTCGGGTAATCATTTTGTCGACGCCAACGCACAATGAAATCGGTTATAGCTGGCTCGCGGCACGCTATGGTGTATTGGCAACCCAGCCACTGGCCGTGGAAAGCTGCATCGGACGCAAACGCCATACGTATGAAGCCAATGGCGTACGCCAGGAAACCTACCTCGAAGCCATGCGCCCTGAGGACACTCTCGCGGCGCACCTGACCTTTGCCCTGAAACATGAAGGCGTCCACCTGGAGCTTCTGGCGCGTCTGTTCCAAAGCATTGAGGCTGACCATCTAGCGGCCTGGGTTCGCCAAGAGCCGACAGGCCAATATGCACGACGTGCCGGTTTTCTGTTCGAATGGCTGACTGGGGATACCCTCAATATCCCCGATACCGGCGGCAACTATCGTAACGCCCTTGATCCCCGCCACTATGTGACTGCCGACACGCCTCGTCGGAATCGACGCTGGCGAATCAATGACAACCTGCCCGGAACGCCGGATTATTGCCCTTTGGTGCGCCGGACGCCGGACGTAGAATCGGCTCAAGCCTATGATATCGCTAGGCGCCTAGAAGACATGGAAGGCGAGTTTGGTGCCGACATTCTCCGCCGTAGCGCCGTTTGGCTGACAATCCACGAGAGCCGTGCCAGTTTTGCCATCGAGCATGAGAGCGGGCATCAGGATCGGATACAGCGCTTTGCCGTGGCCATGGAGCAATACTGCGGCCGACTGCCAGACCCCTTGGATCCTCACGCTCTTAGTCAGCTTCAAAGCGCCATCCTCAGGGTCTCGACGATTCGTCCTGGCTTGCGAGAATCTCCGGTGTTCGTCGGGAGTCGCTCAGTAGGCTATGGCTCGGTGATCCACTATGTGTGTCCGCATTGGGAATGGCTGCCCGGGATGCTTGAAGGCCTGCGTCGCTTCCTCGCCAGCACCGGCTCGTCCCAGTCCCTGGCCCGCGCCGCGGTCGCGAGCTTCGGGTTTGTCTTTATCCACCCACTGGCTGACGGCAACGGCCGTGTGTCACGCTTCCTGGTCAACGACCTCCTGCGGCGTGATGGTCTGGTACCTGCCCCCTTTATCCTGCCGGTATCGGCCGCGATTACTTCATCAGCGATCAGGCGCGTTGAGTACGATCGTGTGCTTGAGCAATACTCGCGCCCCTTTATGGCGAGGTACCGAGAGAGTGTTGAGTTCCGGCAAGAGCGTCAACACTACGCCGACGGAATCGAGTCGGACTTCGACTTTTCCGCTTACACGCTGGCAGCTCCGAGTTGGCGCTATCCGGACCTGACGGATCAGGTCGAATATCTTGGCGGTGTGATCCGCTACACCCTCGAACACGAGATGCATCATCAGGCCGCCTTGCAGCGGGCTTGGTACGGAACGCGTGCAGCGATCAAGGATTGGGTGGAAGGGCCTGATGACCATATAGATCGCATCATCCGTGCCATTCGTCAGAACGGCAGGGTAAGCGGAAACCTCTGCAAGGAATTCCCTGTGCTGGAGGATTCGCGTCTGGCACGAAAGCTGGAGAAACTGGTAGCGGAGGGGTTCGAGGGCCTCAACGAACAGGCCTGAGGGTCAGCGACTCGACGACCGGTTCTGATCGTCCTGACGGGTGCAAAAGTGCTCGTCAAGGCTGTCATCCTCTCGGCACAGCGCTTCGCTGGGTCCGCCGGGAACGGGATCGATGCCGCCTGGGTGCCAAGGATTGCACTTGACCAGCCGCTTGAGTGCCAACCAGCCACCGCGAGCTGGACCATGCTCGCGCAACGCCTCCAGCGCATAGTGTGAGCAACTCGGCCAGAAACGGCAGCGAGGGCCTAGCAGCGGGCTGATGCCGTACTGATAGACCTTGATCAGGGCAATCAGTGGCAGGCTGGTCAGCTGAGCAAGCGTAGAGTGCTTTGGAGTCTTGTCGACCCTGTTGGGCTGATCAGAGCAGCGTGAGCGACTGGCCATGACCATCAGGAACGGGCGTAGAGCTGGTCGGGATCGATCAGGGTATCGCCGTCGACCTGTGCACCATCATCATCGAGGGCAACGTAGAAGCAGCTGCGCCGGCCGGTGTGGCAGGCCGGGCCTGTCTGGTCGACGGAGAGCAGCAAGGTGTCGCCATCGCAGTCCAGATGCGCGGCCTTGAGCATCTGCATCTGGCCCGAGGATTCCCCCTTGCGCCACAGCTTGCCGCGGGAACGCGACCAGTAGCAGACCCGGCCGGTGGCAAGGGTCTCTTGCAGTGACTCGCGGTTCATCCACGCCATCATCAGCACGTCGCCGCTGTCATGCTGCTGAGCAATGGCCGGGATCAGGCCGGCGTCGTTCCAGCCGACGTTGTCCAGGATGGTGGCCAGCGATTCGCGGGTGCCGGTGGGAACGCGCTCGAGGCGCTTGAAAACTTCGCTCATGAGGTGCTCGACTCAAGATTGGGCGTGAAGGGTCGGCTCGCGGCGGGCGGCCAGGCAATCGTGGCAGCTACCAAGCAGCTCGATGGTCTGGCGCTCGACGCGAAATCCCTGATCGCGGGCGCGCCGTGCCAGCTGGTCATTAACGTCATCCAGGTGTAGCTCTTCAACGCGACCGCAGTGTCGGCAGATCAGCAACTGAAAGCCGTGGGCGTGCTCGGGGCAGGGGCAGGCAACATAGGCATTCAGGGACTCGATGCGGTGAATCAGTCCCTGTTCGATCAGGAATTCCAGCGCCCGATATACCGTGGGCGGTCGCGCGGCGGCGTGCTCCTGGGTGAGTCGGTCGAGCAGCTCGTAGGCCTTGAGTCCGCCACTGGTGGTGGCGATCATCTCCAGCACCCGACGGCGAATCGGCGTGAAGCGTGCACCCTGCGACTCGCAGTGGCGTTCGGCTTGTTGAATCAGTGAATGCGTTTCGGGCATGGCGCGCCTGGCGGTGTGACGAAAGCCACTATTCTACGCGCCACATGAGTCCCCAGCCAGTCAGGGCGCCATGCCCTCTGGGCCCGGGTTCGACTGGCGGCTAAGGTCGCCTGATCATCTACCGTCAGGCCGGCGCCGCATCCGCTGATGAGATGAGCTCGGCACGGCGGGCGAAGTGCCTTCGCGCGAATGCGACCCTGGAGGCCGCATCGACCCCCTCGGGCTGTTGCTCGATAAGATCCAGGCGAGGGCGCAGGCCCTCACCGTTGGCCATCTGAATGGCGAGCCCGGGGCGGGCATTCAGTTCGAGCAGCATCGGGCCATGATCGCGATCCAGCACCATGTCGGTACCCAGATAGCCAAGCCCCGTCATCTCATAGCAGCTCGCCGCCAGCTCCAGCAGGGTGTTCCAGCCGGGAATGCGCAGACTGGCGAGCTCATGGCCAGTGTCCGGGTGGTCATGCCGGGGACGGTCGAACTGCACACCGCGCAGAGCCGTGCCGGTGGCGATATCCAGGCCGACCCCGACCGCGCCCTGGTGGAGATTGGCCTTGCCATCGGAGGCAGCAGTGGACAGACGCATCATCGCCATCACCGGATAGCCCTGAAACACGATGACGCGGATGTCAGGCACTCCCTCATAGGTGTACTGGGTCAGCGTGTCATCGAAGTTGATGAGTGATTCGATGACCGCCACGTCCGGTGACCCGCCCAGGGAATAGAGCCCGGAGAGGATGTTGGAAACATGGCGTTCGATATCCTCGCGACCCAGATGGGCGCCACTGGGCTTGATGTAGGCACTGCCATCGACGTGCTCGATGACCAGGATGCCCTTGCCGCCGGACCCCTTGGCCGGTTTGATCACAAAACCGGGATGCCCCTGCAAGATTCGGGTGACGTGCTTGACCTCGAACTGTGTGCTCACGGTACCGATCAAAGCCGGTGTGGTGATGCCGTACTCATGCGCCAGCAGCTTGGTCTTGAGCTTGTCATCGACCAGCGGATAGAGCTTGCGGCTGTTGTAACGGCCTATATAGCGGATGTTGCGCCGATTCATGCCGATGATGCCTTTGTCTCTCAACTTACCGGGAGTCGTCCACATGGGCTCAATCCTCCGTCACCGGCTTGAAGCGCTTGAGCTCCAGAAGCCGATAACCGGTGTAATTGCCGAGCAGCAGGATCAACGCCATCAGGATCAGCTGCACGCCCAGGAAGTTGAAGGTGATATGGCGCACCCAGGGGTTATTCATCGCCAGATACGCCAGCACCGCCGTCAGCAGGCTGCCACCGCCCTGGATCAGCACTTCCTTGGGGCCTTCCTCCTCCCAGAGAATCGACATGCGCTCAATAGTCCAGGCCAGGATGATCATCGGGAAGAAGGTGATGGTCAGGCCGGCATTGAGGCCGAAGCGATAAGACATCACCGAGAAAACCGAAATGATGGCGATGACCGTGATGATCACCGCCGACACTCGCGCCACCAGCAGCAAGTTGAGGTGAGAGAGATAACTTCGGATCACCAGCCCCACGGTCACCACCAACAGAAAGCCGATCAGGCCAGTGAGTAGGGTGGTCTGAATGAGGGCCAGGGCGATCAGCACGGGCATGAAGGTGCCCGAGGTCTTGAGGCCCACCAGCACCCGCAGGAAAACTACCACCAGGGCGCCGATCGGGATCAGCAGAATGGTCTGGAAGAGCGCCTGTTCCTCGAGCGGCAGGCTATGAATCGAGAAGTTGATCAGGGTGTCTTCGGCCAGCTGGTTGCGCACCGCGGTGGAGGCCGGCTGATTATGCTGAATCATCGAGAAACTGACGCGGGAGTTGGTGCCGCCCTGTACCTCGAGTACGGCCCCGCCTCGGTCTTCCCAAAGCAACAGATTGTCGGGCTTGCCCTGTTCGCCGGTCACCGGGTTGAAGAGCACCGCGCTGCCGTCATCGCTGTACACCTGCAGCCAGCTTTGCAAAGATTGGCGGCGCCGGCCGTCGTCGAGAGCAAGGCCGCTGACCTCGCGGGCTTGCACGCCGGCCTCATTGAGCAGGCGCACCAGCAGTGGAGTGCGCTCGAACTGGGTCAGCAGCAGGCGAGAATTCTCGCCCTGACGGTCGCCGGTGAAATCCCGAATCAGCTCGCGGGCAAAGGTGACGGCATCCGCGGAGCGCTGCTGGGCACGCTCGATGACCTGACTGGCCGCGGTATCGAAGGGACGCTCCCAGGCTATCTCGCGGGGCAGGGGCGGTGGCTTGGCCTCACGATTAACCGCCTGGGGGGCTACCAGCAGCTGTACCGAGTAGTAAAGCTGCTGTGGGCCAATGGCGTCGCGAATCGACCATTGGGCCTGACGGCTTCCCTGGTCTTCGAGGAAGGCAAGACCATACCCGGATGAGGCCGTGTTCTCGGTCAGCACCCGATAGCCCTGCTGAGTAGATGGCAGCGCTAGATTAACCATAACGGGATCGCCCAGCGCAGAGAAGTTGACCTGAGCCTCGACCTCCCAGACCTGGCGCTGTTCGCCTGGCGTCCAGGGTACCTCGAAGGCAACGTGACGATGCACGCTGAGCGCAATGCCGGCGATCAGCAGAAAGCCGACAAGTAGATAGAAGGGCAGACGTGACATACGCAGTCCTCAAATAAGACATCACCCACCGGCATGGCGGCGGGTGATGATGACAGGCGAAAGGGAAGGGGTCAGCCCTGGTCAGGCGTCTCGGCGCTATCGATGTCGCGAGCTTCGTCGGCGGACGCTTCGCTAGCGGGCGCACCTTCCGGAAACTCCGGCCGTGGGTGCAGATAACGTTCGGCCACGTCGATGACGGCGATATCCATCATGAAGCGCCGCCCCAGAAGCACTGGATAGCTGAGCTGGCGACGATCACTCAGGGTAAACTCGACCTGTTCGCGAATCGGGCCCAGCGTCATCAGCAAGCTGATCACCGGGCGCGAGGCCTCGCCGTTGGACTGCAGCACCCGCACGCGGCGCTCAATGGGCGCTTCGATCCATTTGTCGCGAACGGCATCGACCACGGTATCGTCGGCCTCCAGGGCAAGCTTGAACTTGACCCAGTTATCGCCATCGCGTTCGAAGGGCGTGATCTCGCGGGCCGAGAGTGACGAGGTGTCGGCACCTGAGTCGATCCGCGCCTGGAGGTAGGTGCCGATGCTTGGCAGACCTATCCATTCGGAGCGACCCAGCAGCTCTTTGTTGCCGATATCCGAATCGACAGCGCAGTCCTTTATCACTGTCTCGGGTTCGCGTTTGGCTTGCGCCAGATCAGCGCGCAGCCCACGCAGCAGACTTCCCACCTCGCGGATGTCGGCATCCACTCCGTCGAGACGCTGCTGCTGTTGGGCGTAGCGTTCCTGTTGGCCACCGCACTGTCCGTCAACCGCTGCTTCCAGCTGCGTAAAATGCGCATCCAGCTGGGCCGTGGTGGCCAGCTTGGCATGCGCCTCTTCCTGGGCCTGTGGCGACCAGGCACAACCCGCAAGAAGCGAGAGTCCCACTAATGCCGCCAGGCATGAATAGCGATTGCCCATCTTTCTCCTGCACCTTTCACCGGTCGTTGGTATCCGACCCTAGCCACCGCCGGAATGTTAAGACTTCTCTCAGCGAGCTTCGAGAAGAGTCCAGCGATGATAAGGAGTGATGACGAGACTGTCCATGTAGGCACTCGCCATGTGGGCACCGGGAGGACCCCGGTGCCTGCACGTTCACGACGTTGTCGTTGCCTCGGCGCCGGCATCCTTGGCCGCATTGTGATCGCGGGCCAGCAGCAGGTAGAACGCCGGCAGCACGAACAAGGTGAACAGAGTGCCGATGCCAAGCCCGGAAGCGATGGTCAAGCCGATATCGAAACGGCTGACCGCCCCAGCACCAGTGGCTATCAGCAACGGTACCATGGCAACGATCAGCGCTACCGACGTCATCACGATCGGGCGCAGGCGAATCGCCGAGGCTTCGATGACCGCGTCACGCTTGTTGAGCCCCTCCTCATGCTGCAACTGGTTGGCAAATTCGACGATCAGGATGCCATTCTTGGCCACGACCCCGATCAGGGTGATCAGGCCCACCTGGGTGTATATATTCAGGCTCGAGACCCCGAGGGTGATGAACGTCATGGCGCCGGCCACCGACATCGGTACCGAGACCAGGATGATCAGAGGGTCACGCCAGCTCTCGAACTGTGCGGCCAGCACCAGGTAGATGACGATCAGCGACAGGAAGAAGGTCAATATCAGGGCGCTGCCCTGATTCATCAGCTGCCGTGATTCCCCCTTGTAGTCCACCGAGTAAGCCGGAGGCAGGCTCTCGGCGGCTGTCTGGTTGAGCCAGCCAAGAGCATCGCCGAGCGTCACACCGGGGCGCGGTACGCCCTCGAGGATGACCGAGTTCAACTGCTGGAACTGGCTGCGTTTAGAGGGTTCCACGCTGTCCTCGAAGCGCACCAGATTACCAAGCGGCACCTGCTCCCCGGAATCGGCTTCGATGTAGTAGTTGTCGATCATCGAGGCGTCGAGACGGTATTGCTGCTCGACCTGAGGAATGACCTTGTAGCTGCGTCCGTCCATGCTGAACCGGTTGGTGAAGCCTTCACCGAGCAGCGTCGACAGCGCCTGGCCGACATCGGCCATGGTCAGGCCGATATCCGCCACCCGATCACGATCGACAAGGATACGGGTGTTGGGGCGGTTGAAGTCGATCGACTTGCGCAGGAAGGCAAAGTTGCCGCTGCCCATGGCCTGTCCGAGCAGATCATCGGCGATGGCGTTGAGTTCTTCATAGCTGTTGCCGGTCGTCAGCACGAACTGAACCGGCAAGCCGCCACTGGAGCCGGGCAGGGAAGGACGCGCGAAGGCGGCAGTCTGCAAGCCGGTCACCTGGGAAAGGGCGCCTTGCAGCTGGGGCATGACCTCCATCTGCGAGACATCCCGTTCGCTCCAGGGCGCCATCTTGAAACCACCAAACACAGTGTCGGAGCTGGTGCCGCCGAGGATCATGAACGACTCTTTGTAGCCGTCGATGCCTTCCACTCGGGCCTGGATGTCATTGGCATAGCGCTCCAGGTACTCGAGGGTGCCCGTCTGCGGTGCGGTGCCCTGGAAGAAGATAATGCCCTGATCTTCCGTCGGAGCCAGTTCGTTCTGGCTGGTGATGAACATGAAGTAGATCGAGGCCAGAACCACCGTGGCGAACACCACCGGCACCGACACGGTTTCGAGGGTGCGTGTCAGAAGCCCTCGATAGCCGTTGGACAAGCCATCGAAGGTAGACTCGACGCCTTTTTCGAAGCGCGATGATTTTCCGTGAGACTTCAGCACCTTGCCAGACAGCATCGGTGATAACGTCAGGGCGACGATGCCCGAAATGACCACGGCACCTGCCAGGGTAAACGCAAATTCCGTGAACAGTGAGCCGACCAGGCCACCCATGAAACCAATCGGGGCGTAGACCGCCACCAGGGTGGTAGTCATGGCGATGATTGGCACCGCCATCTCCCGTGCGCCGTTGATGGCCGCATCGAAACGGGATTCGCCGGCCTCGATATGTCGGTGTACGTTTTCGACCACGATGATGGCGTCATCCACCACCAAGCCGATGGCCAGTACCATCGAGAGAAGCGTGAGCAGGTTGAGCGAAAAGCCCAGCATCAGCATCACGAATGCCGAACCGATCAACGACAGCGGCACCGCTACCGCAGGAACCAAAGCCGCGCGGAACGAACCGAGCGACAGGAAGATCACCACCAATACGATCAGAAGGGCTTCTAGCAGGGTTTTGACCACTTCATTGATGGAATCATCGATGAACTCCGAGGCATCGTAGGGCAGCACGACCTTGAGGCCCGCCGGCAGCTGGCGGCGGATTTCCGGGAGGGTGTCGCGAACGGCCGTGGCGACATCCAGCGGGTTGGCACCGGGCGCCTGCTCGATGGCCATGAAGGTAGAGGGCGTCCCGCTATACCAGGCGGTACTGTTATAGTTTTCGGCACCCAGTTCGGTACGCGCCACGTCTCTCAGGCGCACCAGGTCGCCGCCATCGTTACGCACCACCAGGTCCTCAAACTGACTGGGATCGGTGATGTCGGTATCGGTGGTCAAATTGATGACCACGAACTCGCTGCGGGTCTTGCCGACCCCGGCCTGGTAGTTATTGTTTTGCAGGACATCGATGACTTGGCTGGGGCTGACGTTCAAGGCCGCCATGCGCTGCGGGTCGAGCCAGATGCGCATGGCCATGCTCTGACCGAAGCTGCGTGCCTTGGCGACCCCAGGCAGCGCCTGAAGCTTGGGCTGCACCACGCGCGTCAGGTAGTCGGTAATACGCGGCACTTCCATGCGCTCTGAATAGAACGCCAGATACATCAGCGCGGTGCTGTCACCGGTCGATGACTCGATGACCGGGCTTTCAGCAGAGCTTGGCAGTACGCTGCGTTGGCTGGCCACTTTGGCCTGTACTTCGGCCAGAGCAGCATTGGCATCGTAGTTGAGCTCCATGTTGACTTCGATGGTCGAGGAACCTTGAATACTGGTCGATTCGATGAAGTCGATGCCATTGGCTTCGGCAATGGCCTGTTGCAAGGGCGTGGTCACGAAACCTTGCACCAGTTCAGAGCTGGCCCCCGGGTAGGACGTCGTCACCGTGATCACGGTGCTTTCAAGCTCCGGATACTGGCGAACCTCCATATCCATGGCGGCCCTCACGCCAACCAGCAGGATCAGCAGGCTGATCACGGTGGCGAGCACCGGTCGCCGGATGAAGATATCGGTGAATTTCATCAGCCCTGCGCCTCCTCATCAGCATTCGTCGCTTGCGGCTCGGGCGCATCCTGCTCGGCCACCTTGACCGGCTGGCCATCGCGCAGGCGCAGAAGGCCAGTAGCCACGACCTGATCGCCTGCCGAGAGTCCATCGACAATCTCGACGACATCGCCCCGGGTGCTGCCCGTCGTCACTTGCTGTCGGGACGCGACGGTCTGGCCCTGATCATTCTCGACGATCCGAAACACGAAGTCGCCGTAAGTATTGAAGGACAGCGCCGTACGGGGGAGGGTGAGGACATCACGGGTATCGGCCGACAGCGTACTGACCTCGGCGAACATGCCCGGGTGCAGCGCGCCGTCGGCGTTCTCGAGCTGGGCACGG
>Ga0114983_1000468_pt1 | contig 17368 bp, 18 predicted proteins | sample Shrwel_input2_RT_FD_87182 | JGI IMG/M metagenome (GOLD analysis project Ga0114983, IMG submission 87182) | Subsurface microbial communities from deep shales in Ohio, USA - Utica-3 well 1 S input2 RT | ecosystem: Environmental > Aquatic > Deep subsurface > Shale gas/oil reservoir > Produced... | reverse complement strand
TGGCGCGCGGCGTGTTGTCCTGCGAGAACTGCGCCGGGCCGGCTGGCGTGGTGTCCCAGGTCAGCAGCGGCGTATCCGGGTAGTGGATGTAGCCTTCGGCGAACACTTCGTTGCGATTGCCCGACGGGTCGAAGAAGTAGATGGTGGCGCCGCGCGTGATGCCGTGGCGGTTCGGGCCGACATCGATCGGCACCCGGTACTTGCCGAAACGGTCGGCGGCCTTGATCACGTCGTGCGCCGATTCCAGTGCGAACGAGGCGTGATGGAAGCGGTTCGGTTCCGACTGCAGCAGGAAGGCGATGTCGTGCGGCTTGATCGAGCAGGTCAGGAACACCGCCAGTGCGATGCCCGCTTCGTGGTGAACGAGCTTTTCCGACAGGTCGAAGTCGAATACCTCGGTGAAGAGCTTCACGCACTCTTCGAGATTGACCCCGCCGAGCAGCAGGTGGTCGAGCCGGCAGATGTTGGCGCCACGCACCACGCCATCGTCCGGCACCACACCCGGATTCGAGGTCGGCAGCGTGTTGCCGATCTGCTCCTTGTGGGCATACAGGTGCATCGTGTGGCCGCTTGGAATCACGAACGACAGGCGGCGGCCGCTTTTCGGATAGACGCCGGCTGCGATATGGCTGACCGGAATGCCGAAGGCGACGAGCTTCTTTTCCAGCGTGTCGAGCGTGGCATCGTCGTACACCTTGAACGCGAAGTGATCCATGCCCGGACGATCCGACGGCACCAGCACGATCGAGTGGTGGTCGTGTTCATCCCAGGCCTTAAAGTAGACCCGGCCCTTGTCGTCTTCCATCACTTCATGAAGACCCATGATGTGGTCGTAATGATGTCGGGCCTTCTTCATGTCCATCACCCGGATGTGGATTTCGCCCGGTCGCAGCACGCCTCGCATTGCCATGGTGTTCGCTCCTCGTCGTTTTTTCGTGCAACCGGGCAGGTGCCCGGTTGTGCATCAGGTTCCTGCTTCAGGCCGCCTTGTCCTTGATCAGGCCACGTACCTTGGCCATCGTCAGTGCGGTGTCTTCGATCATGTCTTCCTGGCCGCCGATCATCTTCTTGCGGCCAAGCTCGACCAGGATGTCGCGCGCCGGCAGGCCGTACTTGGCGCCAAGACGCTTGGCATGCAGCAGGAAGGTCGAATAGACGCCGGCGAAGCCGAGCGTCAGCGAAGCGCGATCGACGCGGACCATCTGGTCCATCATCGGCACGATGATGTCCTCGGCCATGTCCATCAGCTTGAACAGGTCGCAGCCGGTGTCGATACCCATGCGCTCGCAGACCGCGACGAACACTTCCAGCGGCGTGTTGCCGGCACCGGCGCCGAGGCCGGCCACCGAGGCATCGATGCGTGACGCGCCCTCCTCGATCGCGGCAATCGAGTTGGCGATGCCCATGCCGAGGTTGTGATGGCCATGGAAGCCGATCTGCGTCTCGGGCTTGAGCACCTCACGCAGCGCGCGAACCCGGCGCTTGACGTCCTCCGGCAGCATGTAGCCGGCCGAGTCGGTGACATAGACGCACTCCGCGCCGTAGCTCTCCATCAGCTTGCCCTGCTGGCTCAGCCCTTCCGGCGTGTTCAGGTGCGCCATCATCAGGAAGCCGACGGTATCCATGCCGAGCTTGCGGGCATAGGCGATGTGCTGCGGCGTGGTGTCGGCTTCAGTGCAATGGGTGGCCACACTCACGCTTCGCACGCCGTGATCGTAGGCACTCTGCAATTCCTTCATCGTGCCCATGCCGGGAATCAGCAGCACCGAAACCTTGGCGCGCTTGATGTGCGGCATTACCGCATCCCAGTACTCCTCGTTGGAATGCATCGCGAAGCCATGCTGCAGGCTGTTGCCGCCGAGGCCACCGCCATGGGCGACCTGCATCAACGGCACGCCCGCGTCGTCGAGCGCGCTGGCCACGGCGATCATCTGTGCCGTGGAAATCTGCTCGCGCTTGGCATGCATGCCGTCGCGCAGGCTCATGTCGTGGATCAGGACCTTGCGGCCCTTCAAGTCGATGAAGCCGTCGTTGTTCATGCTGCCTCCTTCAACTTGATACGTCCCGCGAGGATGCCTTCGGCGAACATCTCGGCCGTGCGGGTTGCCGCGGCGGTCATGATGTCGAGGTTGCCGGCGTAGGTCGGCAGGTAGTCGCCGAGGCCTTTCACTTCCATGAAGATCGCGATCTTGTTGCCATCGAACACCGGGCCGTTGACCAGGCGATAGCCGGGAACGTACTTCTGCACCTCGGTGATCATCTGCTGCACCGATTCGATGATCCCGGCCTCGTCGGGCGCGTCATCGGTCAGGCAGTAGATGGTGTTGCGCATCAGCATCGGCGGCTCCGCCGGATTGACCACCACCAGCGCCTTGCCCTTACGCGCACCACCGACCACTTCGATGGCGTTCGACGTCGTGTAGGTGAATTCATCGAGGTTGGCGCGGGTGCCGGGGCCGATCGACTTCGAGGCCACGCTGGCGATGATCTCGGCGTACTTCACGCCCTGCACGCGCGAGACCGCACGCACCATCGGGATCGTGGCCTGACCGGCGCAGGAAATCATGTTGACGTTCATCGCGCCCTGCGTGGCGTGCTCGGCCAGATTCACCGGCGGCACGCACAGCGGCCCGATCGCCGCCGGTGTCAGGTCGATCATCATCACGCCGAGCGCGGTCAGCTTGTCCGAGTTGGACTTGTGTACGTAGGCGCTGGTGGCATCGAACGCGATCTGGATGTTGTCAGCCAGCACATGCGGCAGCAGGCCATCCACACCTTCATGCGTGGTCTTCAGGCCCATCTCGCGAGCCTTGGCCAGACCTTCCGAATTGGCGTCGATTCCGACCATCCAGACCGGTTCCAGCAGCGGCGAGCGCTGGATCTTGTAGATCAGATCGGTACCGATGTTGCCGGAGCCGATCAAGGCGCAACGAATCTTCTTCATTGGGTTTTCGTCTCCAGATGGGCGTGGCCATTGATGCTGTTCAGCGCCGCCGTCGGCATCTTGCCGTTCTGCGAAGCAGTGACACCGCCGACCGAAAAGTCTTCGCCGCCCATCTCGTGGATCAGGATGCGGACGTTCTCCGGCTTGACGCCGAGCACCTCGACAACGGTCTCGGTGACGCGCTTGGCGAGCTTGCGTTTCTGCTCGACGGTGCGGCCTTCGAGCAGGTTGAACTGGATGATGGGCATTGCGTCTACTCGGTTGTTGTTGCTGAGAACATCAAAGTCAAAAGTTCAATGCAAAGGCGCAAAGGGAAAAGAAAGGGGGAAAAGAAAGAACGGCAAAAGCTTTCCTGAAAATCTTCTTGCGTTCCTCTCTGTGGCTTCTCTTTGCGTTCTCCTCCTCGCCGTTCTTTGCGCCTTTGCGATTAACTTTTGATGTTGCTTGTGATTGATCGGGCAGACCTCAAGCCGCGACCAGCGCCTGCGAGCGCCGCGCGGCTTCCGCCTCGATCAACGCCGCCAGCCGCCGTCGCGCCTTGACCGGTGCCGGATCGCTGGACAGCAGCGCCGGTTTCAGCGACCAGAAATCGGCACCGCCCATTTCGGCTTGCACGGCGGCGATCAGCGGCTCGTCCTCGGCCTTGAAGGTATCGATCATGTTCTTGAGCTTCATCGCGTTGAACTCGGCGCTCTCGACCATGAAGTTGCGCAGGCTGACGAAGTAGTAATGCGTGCTGGTTTCGCTCTCTGGCGTCAGCAGGTGGAAGTCCCAGCTGATCAGGCCCTGCTCGTAGTCACGCGAGCCCTGTACGGCGCCAACGGTCAGGAACATGTTGCTCGGTGCGGTCCATTGCACCTGCACGAACTGCTCGGCGGGGCCGGTCGGGTCTTGCAGCAGCGGCGCGAACAGACCCATCGGCGGCTGCTGCTGCCATTCCCAGCGCACCAGCACGCTGTTGCCGTCATCACGCACTGGCGGCTTCTGCTTGCTCAGATGGCCGGCCGTGTTCAGCAGCGGGCCGTGGACATGATCGACATGCGACAGGTCCATGACGTTGTCGACGATCAGCTCGTAGTGCGCGCCCATGTGCATGTAGCCGTGGCCGACCGCCGTCGGCAGCGCATGGTCGAGCAGCGGGTAATGCGGAATCAGCTCAGGCTCGGCGCGGCTCGCATCGCCCATCCAGATCCACAGCAGGCCGTAGCGTTCCACCAGCGGAAAGCTGCGCACGCAGGCTCGCGCCGGCACCGTGCCATCGCCATGCGGGCTGTGCGTGCACCGGCCGGAGGCGTCGAAGCGCAGCGCGTGATACGGACACTGCACTTCGTCGCCGACGCGCTTGCCGAGATGCAGCGGCGCGAAGCGATGCGGGCAGCGGTCGTGCAGCGCCACTGGCGAACCGTCGCCCTTGCGATAGATCAGCACCGAGGTGTCGAGGATGCGGCGATGGAACATCGCGGTCGCGCCGACTTCGGTGGCGATCGCGGCGACGTACCAGGTGTCGTGAAGGGCTTTCATGCAGGGCTCGCGCGTCAGATCGTTTCGGCGACTGCTGCAGTGACGGCGCGGGGTAGCGCTGCCGCGTCGCTGGCCTCGGCGGCCAGCAGCGCATCGAGGATGCGCAGCATCCGCGCCGGTCCGTTGTCGTGGATGATCGAGATCGTCGGGAAGTCCGGCTTTTCGTGCACCCGGACGTGCTGGGCCTCCAGCACCTGGCGGTCCTCGGTGAAGGCGTCGTCGAGGTTGTCGCGCAGCAGCTCGGACAGCCCCGGGAATTCGCAGTGCCGGGCTGCGCCCCAGGAGTAGTAGTAGTCCACGGTGTCGGCATCGTTCGGCGTCACCGCCTGCGAGGTCCAGGTGTCGGCGATCAGCGGGCCGGTCGGCTTGCCATCGGCCTTGCCGTCGGCGATGAACACGCGGAAGTGCAGCACCCAGGTGCACGGCACCGTGTGCGTGATGTCGAACCACAGATCGAAGCGCGTTTCCGGCGGGAACAGATGCGCCAGGAAGGTGCTGATCGGCACGTCGCGCACGACGTACTCGGTGCGAAGACTGTGCGAGGTGGTGGTGAACGTCGGCTTGATCGTCGTGTACTTGGCGCGCGTCTGCTGATCGTTGCCACCGAGCGTGCCCTGATGAACCCAGGCCAGATGCGTGAGATCGGCGAGGTTGGCGATCTCCAGCCGGTAGCCGGCGGCAACCTGCATCTGCGATGTCTTGACGTTCCAGTCCGGGTGACTGGGGCCGATGGCGAATGGAATCAGCGCCTCGTCGGCCTTGGCCGGATCGCCCATCCACACCCAGACCCAGTTGTCGCGCTCCACCACCGGGAAGGCGCGCACGCAGGCCTTGGTCGGAATGTGATCCTGGCCGGGGATCTCGTTGCACTTGCCGTCCGGGCCGAAGCGCAGACCGTGATACATGCAGCGGATGTTGTCGCCTTCCTTCTGGCCGAGCGACAGCGCGGCCTGACGGTGCACGCAGCGATCTTCGAGTGCCGTGATCTGGCCATTCGGCTTGCGGTACAGCACCACTCGCTCGCCAGCGATCTTGCGCGCCACCAGCGCGCCCTTGCCCTGCTTGAGCCCGTTCTGCTGGCTCTGGGTGAAGTGGTAATCCCAACCGGCGTTGTACCAAGCGTTTTTCACGAACATCGCATGCTCCTCCTCGGGTGTGCCGGCAGCTCTGATGGCCACTCGGCGGCAATCGATGTGCTTCAGATGAAACGGAAGCTGACGCTGCCCATGTCCTGGAAACGGGCGGTGATGCTGTCGCCGGCGCTCACCGGAATCGCTTCGGTGATGCCACCGGTCATCACATAGCTGCCTGCGGCCAGGCTTTCACCGCGTTCGGCGAGGTGCTTGACCAGCATCACGATGGCCTTGGCCGGATGGTTCAGCACGGCGGCACTGGCGCCCAGCGCCACGATTTCGCCGTTCTTCTCGATCACGACACCGATCGTGCGCAGGTCCATCTCGCGCGGATCGCGCGGCCGGCCGCCAGTGACATAGCGGGCGGACGAGCCGTTATCGGCGATCACGCTGACCAGATCGAACTTGAATTTCTCGTAGCGCGAGTCGATGACCTCGACGGCCGGGATGATGTAGTCGGTCGCGGCGATCACCTGCTCGATCGTCACGTCGCCCCGCAGCTCGGCCTTCATCACGAACGCGATTTCGGCCTCGACACGCGGATGCACCAGCTCCTTCGTGTCGATCGCGCTGTTCTCGGGCCGCGCGAAGCTGGCCATCAGGATGCCGAAGCTCGGCACGTCGACGCCCATCTGCTGCATCTTGGCCTTCGAGGTCAGGCCGGCCTTGAGGCCGACGCAGCGGTCACCGCGAGCAATCCAGCGCCGGCGCAGCTCGTCCTGCACCGCGTAGGAATCCTCGATGCTCATCGACGGATGTTCATCGGTGAGTTTGGTCATGGTGGTCGCGCTGTCCTGCGCGTGCAGCACGCGGTCGGTCAGCTTGTTGATAATTGCGGTATCGAGCATGTTCCTGGCCTTCAGACGAAACGAATGTCGCAGCTGCCGAGGCCGCCGACGGTGCAGCGCATGTGGTCGCCAGCGGCGACTGGAATCAGCGAGGACTGCGAGCCGGACAGGATCACTTCGCCGGCCTTGAACGGAATGCCGAGTGCACCGAGCGTGTTCGCCAGCCACACCACAGCGTTGACCGGCCCGCCCTGAACCGCTGCACCGGCAGCTGTCGAGAACAGCTCGCCATTGCGCTCCAGCACCATGCCGGCGAGGTTCAGGTCCAGATCCGTCACCTTGCGCCGCGCACGCCCAAGCAGATAAACGCCGCAGGACGCGTTGTCGGCAACGGTGTCCTGAATCCGGATCTTCCAGTCGGTGATCCGGGAATCGACGATCTCGAAGCAGGGCACGACGTAATCGGTGGCGCGGATCACATCGGTCGCGGTGATGCCGGGGCCGTTCAGATCGTGCTTCAACACGAAGGCCACTTCGGCTTCGGCCTTCGGCTGGATCAGGCCGGCCAGCGGCACGTCCTGGCCTTCTTCATAAGCCATGCCTGAAGTGAGCTGACCGAAGTCCGGGCGGTTGACGCCGATCATGTCCTGCACCGCTTTCGAGGTGACGCCGATCTTCTTGCCGACGATCCGCTCGCCGGCGTCGAGCCTGCGAGCGACGAAGCGCTCCTGGATGCGATAGGCGTCATCGATGCTGATCAGCGGCTCGCGCGCCAGCAGCGGCGCGACGGTGCTTCGCGTTTGCCAGGCGCGGTATAGCTCGTCGCCGTAGTGGCGAATCTGCTCTGGAGTGAAGCCGGTCTTGCCGTCCATGTGTCGGGTCTCGTTGTTCCGTCGCGACTGCAGAATCAAAAGTTCAACGCAAAGGCGCAAAGGGAATAGCAAGGACGTAAAGAAAAGCCATCACGAAAAATCGTCCGGCCCTCCTTTCTTGATACTTTTCCTTTGCGTCCTTTATTGGCTGTTCTTTGCGCCTTTGCGTTTAACGTTTGATGTTGCTTTTCCTATCCAGCAGGAACGCAGCTCAAAGCTTCACGCAGATGTTGCGCAGCTCGGTGTAGAACTCCAGCGAATGCACGCCGCCTTCGCGGCCGATGCCGCTCTGCTTGCTGCCGCCGAACGGCGTGCGCAGATCGCGCAGGAACCACGAATTCACCCAGGTGATGCCGACTTCGATCTTCGCGGCGACCCGGTGGGCGCGCTGCAGATCGCGAGTCCAGATCGCGGTCGACAGGCCGTACTTCGTGTCGTTGGCCTTGGCGATCACTTCGGCTTCGGAATCGAACGGGCTGATGTGGCAGCACGGCCCGAAGATTTCCTCGCGAACCACGCTGGCGGTTTCCGGCAGGTCGGTCCAGATCGTCGGCTGCACCCACGATCCGTTGGCAAGTTCGCCCGGCATTTCCGGCACGCCGCCGCCGGTGACGATCGTCGCGCCTTCGGCCTTGGCCTTGGCGTAGTAGCTCAGCACCTTGGCCTGATGCTCCTTGGAGATCAGCGGGCCGAGCGTCACGCCCTTTTCCTCGCTCGGCCCGAGCTTCAGCGCTTCGGCCTTTGCTTTTAGAGTCTCGACGAACTTCTCGTACACCGGCCGCTCGACATAGACGCGCTCGGTGCCCAGGCAGACCTGGCCGCAGTTCAGGAATACCGAACGCATCGTGCCTTCGATGGCGGCATCGAGATCGCAGTCGGCGAACACCACGGCGGCATTCTTGCCGCCGAGTTCGAACGACACGTCGCGGATGCCATCGGCCGCGCTTTTAAGGATCGCCGCGCCGGTGCGGGTTTCGCCGGTGAAGGTGATTGCGGCAACGCCATCGTGCCGGGTCAGGAATTCGCCAGCCGAATTCGGCCCGAGGCCGTGAACCACGTTGTAGACGCCGGGCGGCACGCCGACTGCGTTCATCACTTCGCCGAGCAGGGTCGCCGTGCCCGGCGTTTCCTCGGACGGCTTGACCACCACCGTGTTGCCGCAGGCCAGCGCCGGGCCGACCTTCCAGGTCATCAGCAGCAGCGGTGCGTTCCACGGGCAGATCACGCCGATCACGCCCTTCGGCACGCGGATCGCATAGTTCAGCGCCCCGGCGCCATCCGGCGTCGGCGTCATGAAGCTTTCGGTGGCGACGTTCTTGACCACGTCGGCAAAGATCTTGAAGTTCGCCGCACCTCTGGGAATGAAGGCGTGCTCCATCATCGATTTCGGCTGGCCGGTGTCGGCCATCTCCGCCGCCACGAAATCGCTGAAGCGGCGGGTGATCTCGTCGGCGACCTTGTGCAGCAGCGCGGCCCGCTCATCGATGCTCATGCGTCCCCAGGGGCCATCCATCGCGGCGCGACCGGCAGCCACTGCCGCATCGATCTCGGCCTGACCGCCCTCGTGAACATGGCCGATCAGATGGTTGTCGGCAGGGCTGCGCTTCTCGAACGACTTGCCGCTCTGGCTGCCGACGAACGCGCCGTTGATGAAGTGCTTGAACGCCTTCACGGCAGCAGTGGAGGTCGGAACGGGACCGGCAGCGGAAGGATCGTTGGCCATGGGATCGTCGAGTCGATGTGTTCAGGAATGAAGCGCGGCAATGGCCGCTTCGGCGCACAGCAGGTCCTGCGCTTCCGAGCCGCCGGAAACACCGACAGCGCCGATCAGCGCAGCGCCATCGCGCAGCGGCAGCGCGCCGCGAATCAGCGTGAAGCCGGGAATGTTCAGCAGGCCTTCACGCACCCAGGGGCCTTCGCCGGTCAACGCAGCATCGAGCACATCGGCCGGCAGCCCGGCCGCGGACGCAACGCTCTTCGCCTTGGCAACACTGACCTCGTCCGAAATCAGGAAGGTGTTCGGCATGCGCAGATAGGCGACCAGACGCGCGGAACTGTCGACCACGGCGACGCAGACGTTGATGCCGAGCGCTTCGGCCTTGGCGACTGCGGCTCCCGCCACGCGCTGTGCTGCCGCGTGATGGATCACCGGGCGATTGATGGAAATGGCGCTGCTCACGAACACGCACCGGGGCCAAGCCGGTCGCTGCATCGAGCGAACTTGCTCAGGCCGCGCAGCAGCGCCGCGGTGTCGAGATCAACACTGCGGCCCGCTGCCAAGCGCTTGCCGAGCGGGCGCAAGTGCAGATCGCTGTTCGGAAACAGCCGGCAGGCCAGCGCGATGCCGCGCGCCTGGCATTCGGCGCTGATCTGTTCGGCGCTCATGTCGCCGCACGCGAAGCTGCCGCTCAGCACCTCGACCCGGCAAACCCCGCAGCCACCACCGCGGCAGCCGACTTCAAGCGCCGCCGGCTGCCCGACCATCGCATCAAGCGCGGACTGGCCGGGATGGCTGACGAACGCCTGCGCACTGCCTTCGATGGTGATCCGATATTGCATCGGCCGGTCTCTCTCCTTGCCCGTGCGGCGCGGCTCTCTGTGGAGTGCGTCCGGATGCAACGGTAGGCGTCGCCCAGGGCCGGGTCCATTACTTTTGGATTGCGGCTGCGATACCGCATCGGTATCGTCCGGCATCCAAACCGCGCACGGGAGATGCAGCCTTGAGCAATCGTCTCGGCGCCATCGAGTTCCGCCATCTGCGTTACTTCACCGCCGTGGCCGAGGCGCGCAGCTTCCGCGCGGCCGCGCAGCAGCTGCATGTGTCGCAGCCGCCGCTGACCCGGCAAGTGCAGCAGCTCGAAGAACTGCTGGGCGTGGTGCTGCTGGAGCGCCAGCCGCGCGGCGTCGAGCTGACCGCCGCCGGCGCGGTGTTTCTCGATGAAGCCCGCAACCTGCTGGCGCTGGCCGAGCAGGCGCTTGACCGCACGCAGATGGCGGCGCAGGGGCAGCTCGGCCGGCTCGATGTCGGCGTGTTCGGCTCGGCGGTGTTCGACGCCATTCCGCGCGTGATCCAGGCCTTCCGCACCGCGTATCCGAAGGTCGAGGTGGTGCTGCACAACCTCGATCGCGCCGGCCAGATCAAGGCGTTGCGCGAGCGTCGCCTGACGGTCGGCTTCAACCGCTTCTTCGTCGAGGAGCCGGATCTGGTCTGGGACGTGGTGCTGGCCGAAGCGCTCAATGTGGCGCTGCCGGCTGGCCATCGACTGACCGACCATGCCCGGCTGACGATCGCCGACCTGTCCGGCGAAGCGATGGTGGTCTACCCGCGTTCGCCGCGACCGGGCTTCATCGATCAGGTGCTGGGCCTGTTCCACCGCCGCCACCTGACCGCGCAGGTGGTGCAGGAAGTCGACGACGTGGTCACGGCGGTCGCGCTGGTGTCGTCGGGCTTCGGCCTGACCATCGTCAGCGATTCAGCGCTGAACCTGCGGCTGCCCGGTGTCGTCTACCGGCCGCTGGAGCGCAACGAGGCGCTGATCGACCTGTGCATGATTCGCCGCATCGACGATGACTCGCCGCTGCTGCGGGCGTTCATCGAGGTGGCGCGGGAAGTGTTGCCGCCACCGCCGGAAGTGCACGTCGCCGCGCGCTGACGCGGCAGCGGCAGTTCAGCGCGCGGCCAGCCAGTCGCGGACGGTATCGGCCAGCCAGTCGCCATCATCGAGCGGCAGATCGTGGCCGGCGTCCGGATGCACGGCGATCGGGCAGCCCCAGGTTTCGGCCAGCCGCTTCGAGCAGCGCGGGTCGACCAGCGCATCACCGGCACCGTTGACGACCAGCAGCGGCACAGGCGGTGCCCGCCGAGGCGCCCGGTAGCGGGCGGCGGCGGCCAGCTGGCGCAGCGCGTTCGCCGAAGACACCGGGTTCTGCTGCCGCCACTGCGTCCAGTCGTCGAGCACCGCTTCCGGTGCCGTGCAGCTGGTCAGCTGCAGGATGCGCCGCTCGACCTCAAGGGCGGACGGCGGCTTCAGCAGCATCTGCAGCAGCGATGGCCAGACCGCTGGCCGCAGCCGCCAATGCGGCGGGCTGAACGGTCGCAGGCTGGTATTGACCAGCACACAGGCGGCGATCTCGTTCGGATGCCGGTCGGCCCAAGCGGTTGCCGCCATCGCGCCGAGCGACATCGCCAGCACGCCGTACGGCGGCCGGCAGCCGCGCCGTGCCAGCGCGGCACGAGCGTGTTCGGCCATCGCCTCGACACGGGCCGGACTGGTTTCGCGGTACAGCGCGCCGTTGCCGGGGAAGTCGATGGCCTCGATGCGGGCCGCTGGAAAGCGCTGCTGGAAGATGGCCGGAAACGTGCCCCAGTGGCGGCTGTCGCGCATCAGGCCGCGCAGCAGCACCCAGGTGGCCGGCCCCGCTGCGCTCACGCCGATACCTGGCGATACCAGCGCGTCAGCGCGGTCCGCCGATGCTGTTCGCGAGCGGCGCTGCTGCCCGGCAGCCAGCGCTGGTAGCCGCTGGCGGCGCGGGTCAGGAAGTCGAGCAGCGCGATGTGCCGGCGCATCACCCGGTTGACCCGGTGCTGGATCAGCGGATTGAAGATGCCGAGCCGCGAGAACAGCTGCTTCGGGTTTTTCTTGATCCACATCCACGAGCCCATTTCCAGCGTCAACGGCAGGAACACGCGGTCGCCGGGGCGGCTGCGCGCACGCAGGTACAGGTGATCCCAGATGTCGCCGTGGGTCAGGTACTGCACGCTTTGCGGCTCGAACACATACGGGTGGTGGGCGTGGGTTTTCGCGAAGATCGCGTGCAGCGCGTGGATCTCGGCGAGGTGATGGATCGGCCGGGTGGTGTGGGCGTACGGGAACCAGATGCGGTCATCGGTGCCGAAGCCGGAATGGCAGTCGACGGCAACGCTGAAATCGCGGCTCAGCAGCTCTTCGTCGACGAAGTCGCACAGCGCCTGCGCTTCGGCTTCCATCGGCGCGCCTTCCGCGCCGCGGTACCACGGCATGCCTTTCGAGATGCGCTGGCCGCCGATCAGGAACGGCACCTTCTCGCGGGCATCGACCGGTGCATTGCGCATCAGGTCGACGCCGTTCGGATTGGCGCGCGTGCCGAGCCAGAAGCCGCCCGGATTGACCAGCGGCATGAACACCAGCCGCACGTGCTTCAGCTGCTCGTGCAGGCTGTCGTCCCACGACAGCCGCTTGACCAGGTTGTGCAGCCAGGCAATGACGACATCGGCGCCGATCCGCTCCAGTCCGTGCACGCCGCCGAAGAAGCCGACTGCCGGCACCGCAGGCGATGGATTGCCCAGGGTCAGCGCATGCACCGGGAAGCGATGCGGGCCGGCCTGCACCTCGCATAGCACGCGGGCCTGCAGGTACGGCGCGCCCTCGTCGATCAGTTCGAGCAGGTCGGTGAGCTGCGGCAGCACGGTGGCGGTGACCGGATCGATCGTGGACGGGGCGTCGACAATACGGCGGTCATGTGTCGGTCTGATGAGCGTGTCAGCCGTGCTGCCGGCGGTGAGGAAGGTGGGAGTCATCATTCGGCAACATCGCTGTCATCGATCGGGAATAGTCTCCGCGGCGATACAAGTTCCGCGCCTGTTCGCCGTGCTGGCGATCCGGCGCCCACGGAGGATTGCCTCATGGATGGCATTGCAAGAAAGCTGGCCCACCATCCGGGTGTCGTGATTGGCGGCATGGTCATGCTCGGCGTGCTCGAATTCGTGGCGCTGCAGCGCGCGCAGCGGGCCCATCGCCGCCGTCGTCCGGAAGAGCGCGCGCAGAAAGCCGCCTGATCCGCTGGGCTGTACCGCCGCCTGCGCGGGCGGCGGCCGGTCGGCGACAATGGCGGCTCTGCCTGCCCGACCGAACCCGCTTTCCGATGGCCGATTCCGCTGCTGCCGCTGCATCCCTGGATCCCGTCCTGTTCCGCATCGCCGAGGCTGCCAACGGCCGCCGCATCGGCATCGCCACGCTGAACAGCGAACGCACGCTGCATGCGATCGGTCTGCCGATCATCCGCCTGCTCGATGCCCGGCTGCGTGACTGGGCGGCAGACCCGACGATCGCCTGCGTGGTGCTGATCGGCGCCGGCGACAAGGCCTTCAGCGCTGGTGGTGACGTCAAGACGCTGGCCCGCGCCGTGCGCGAGCCTGCGACGGCCGACTTCCCGCATCCCGCAGCGCTGGCTTTCTTCACCGAGGAATACCGCCTCGATCACCGCATCCATCGCTATCCGAAGCCGCTGCTGTGCTGGGGCGGCGGCATCGTCATGGGCGGCGGCATGGGGCTGTTCGTCGGTGCCAGCCATCGCGTGGTGACCGAAACCACGCGGGCCGCGATGCCGGAAATCAGCATCGGCCTGTTCCCGGATGTCGGCGGCAGCTGGTTCCTGCCGAAGCTGCCGGGCAAGGCCGGGCTGTTCGCGGCGCTGACTGGTGCTGCGCTCAACGGCGCCGACCTGCTGGCGGCGGGTCTTGCCGATGTCGGCCTGCGGCAGGCGGATCGCGATGCAGTGCTGGCGTCGCTGGGCACGATCGACTGGAGCGGCGATGCAGCAGCTGATCGCGCGGCGCTGACCGCTGCGCTGGCCGTGCACGCCGAAGCGGCAGCCGGCGTGTTGCCGCCGTCGCAACTGGCCGCGCGGGCGGCAACCATCGAGGCACTGTGTGCCGGTGCTTCGCTGGCCGAGGTGGTTGCGGCGATCACCGGCTATGCCGGCGACGATGCCTGGCTGGCCAAGGCTGCAGCCGCGCTGAAGGCCGGTTCGCCAACGACGGCGGCACTGGTCTGGGCGGTGCAGCAGCGGGCGGCCGGGCTATCGCTGGCCGAGGTGTTCCGCATGGAGCTGTGCCTCGCGCTGCACTGCTGCGCGAATGCGGATTTTCCGGAAGGCGTGCGCGCGCTGCTGGTCGACAAGGACCATGCGCCGCGCTGGTCGCCGGCAACGCTGGCCGCGATCGATCCGGCCGCCGTCGCGAAGTACTTCGAGGCGCCGGCCTGGCCGGCGCATCCGCTGGCCGACCTCATCGACTGAAGTCGGGCTGAGGCCAGGCCAGCGTCCGATCCGGGCCGGTTCAGAAACCGGTCAGCGGATACAGCAGGTACAGGCCGAGCGCGGCGATGCTGCCGTGACCGGCCACGAGGAACAGCGGCGTGGCGCCCTTGAACAGCACGCGGAACAGCAGCAGGCCGCCGATCAGGCCGCTGGTGAACACGATCAGCGCCCACCAGGCCATGTCGGGGGTGGCATCGCCGCCCTGCAGGTTGGCGACGAACAGGGTCGCGCAGGCGGCCAGTCCGCCGAGGCCGTGGCCGACGCCCATGAAGGCCGGCGGGCTTTTGCCGAAGGCGATGATCGCGCCCATGGTCAGGCCGCCGGCGGCGATGGCAGCAAACAGCAGGAAGGCAATCTGGGTCAGCGTCACGTGGTTTCTCCCCTGGGTGGTGGCGCACTCGGCTCAGTGTCCGGTGGCTTGTCGTCAAAGCTTGGCAACTGTCACGGCTGTGTGACCCGGCAACAAGTCTGGGGCAACCCCTGATGTCGCCTCAGACCGGGTCGACCGGTTCCGGATCACCGAAGGTCAGGTGCTCCCACATGCGCTCGTAGACCCGGCCGGCAACGACCTGACGGGCGATGGTTTCGTCAGCGCTCAGCAGGCTGTGATCGCCGTCCTGGCCGAGCGCCATCAGCCCGGTTTCGACTCTTGCGGCTTCTTCCAGAAACCACGCCAGCGACACCGCTTCGATCAGATTCGCGCCGACCACCACCGCGCCGTTGGCGCGCATCACCAGCGCATTGCCGGCAGCGAGCGTGTCAGCCAGACGGCCGGCCGCGGCATCGTCGCGCAGCAGGCGCGGGTCATCCCAGAGCACCGGGCCGCTGCCATCGGGCTTGGCGAAATAGGCGCCGAAGCCGTGACGCGCGCGCGGCGTGCGCTTCAGCAACGCCAGCAGGCCGGTCTGCGGCGGCATGATCCGGCAGATCGCACCGACTTCCGGCCGGCGCGCATAGACCTGCTGATGAATCCGCACTTCGCCGAGCACGCCGTCCGGCAGCGCGCCGGCGGTGCGCACCACCGTGCCGGCATCGCTCGGCAGCAGCGTGCCCATCGGCTTCGCTGCGCAGACCAGGAAGTGCTCGGCATCAAGCCGGACGCTGCAATGGCCATAGGCGTGCACCAGCCCGCTGCGGGCCAGCGCGCGCGCCGCCTGGCGCAGTGCGCGTTCGCTGTTTTCGGTTGCGACAGGGGGATTCGGGGCAGTGCTCACGACATTCATTTCCTCACCGATCAAAGGCTTCGACTGGCAACTTACAATCCGTTCAGCCGGAATGTTGAAGGTGCCCGCGAGAGATAGTACGGTACCGGCCGAATCACGACGAGCGTGCTGCTGCATGCCGCGTCGCACCGGTGCCGCAAGGCCCGCCCGCTTCGAATCGCGCGACACCGTTCGCGCGTGCCGGACTTCGGAATCGACATGAGCAACAAGATCCGCTGCGCGATCATCGGCCCCGGGAATATCGGGACGGACCTGCTGTACAAGCTGCGCCGTTCGCCGGTGCTGGAACCGGTGTGGATGGTCGGTGTCGACCCTGAATCGGAAGGGCTGGCGCGGGCGCGCGAGCACGGCCTGAAGACGACGTCCGAAGGAGTCGCCGGCCTGCTGCCGCATGTGCTGGCCGATGGCGTGCAGATCGCCTTCGATGCGACTTCCGCCTACGTGCACAAGGCCAACTCCGATCAGCTGACCGCCCTCGGCGTGCGGATGATCGACCTGACGCCGGCAGCGATCGGCCCGTACTGCGTGCCGCCGATCAACCTCAGAGCCCACGCCGGCCGCGGCGAAATGAACGTCAACATGGTCACCTGCGGCGGCCAGGCGACGATCCCGATGGTCTACGCCGTATCGCGCGTGCAGCCGGTCAAGTACGCCGAGATCGTGGCCACGGTGGCCTCGAAGTCGATCGGCCCTGGCACCCGCAAGAACATCGACGAGTTCACCCGCACCACGGCCGCAGCGGTCAAGAGCGTCGGCGGTGCCCAGGCCGGCAAGGCCCTGATCATCATCAACCCGGCCGAACCGCCGCTGATCATGCGCGACACCGTCCACTGCCTGACCGTCGACGCGCCGAAGCAGCGCGAGATCGAGGAATCGGTGCGCGACATGCTCACCGAAGTGCAGAAGTACGTGCCCGGCTACCGGGTCATGAACGGCCCCGTGTTCGACGGCAATCGCGTCACCACGTTCCTGCAAGTGGAAGGCCTCGGCGACTACCTGCCGAAGTACGCCGGCAACCTCGACATCATGACCGCCGCTGCCGCGCGCACTGCCGAGATGTTCGCCGAAGAAATCCTCAACGGGCGCCTCGCGCCAGCCGCTGCCTGAAGGAAGCCGACACCATGAATCTCAAGGGCATCAAGGTCAAAACGCATGACATGTCGCTACGCGACGGCATGCACCCGAAACGCCACCAGATCAGCATCGAACAGATGCAGAAGATCGCCACCGGCCTCGATGTCGCTGGCGTGCCGCTGATCGAAATCACCCACGGCGATGGCCTCGGTGGCGGCAGCGTCAACTACGGCTTCGCTGCCGCCAGCGACGAAGACTACCTGCGCGCCGTCATCCCGCTGCTCAAGCAGGCCAAGGTGTCGGCACTGCTGATTCCCGGCATCGGCACTGTCGATGACCTGAAAGTGGCCGCCGACTGCGGCATCCACACGGTCCGCGTCGCCACCCACTGCACCGAAGCCGATGTCAGCGAACAGCACATCGCCGCCGGACGAAAGCTCGGCCTCGACACCGTCGGCTTCCTGATGAGGGCGCACATGTCCGAGCCGGAAGCCTTGCTCAAGCAAGCGCGGCTGATGGAGGCCTACGGCGCCCAGACGATCTACGTCACCGACTCCGCCGGCTACATGCTGCCGGACGATGTCACCGCCCGAATCGGCCACCTGCGCCAGCACCTGAACCCGGACACCGAACTCGGCTTCCACGGCCATCACAACCTGTCGATGGGCGTGTCGAACAGTTTGGCTGCCATTGAAGCCGGAGCACGACGCATCGACTGCGCCTGCGGCGGCATGGG
>Ga0114983_1000466_pt1 | contig 17425 bp, 15 predicted proteins | sample Shrwel_input2_RT_FD_87182 | JGI IMG/M metagenome (GOLD analysis project Ga0114983, IMG submission 87182) | Subsurface microbial communities from deep shales in Ohio, USA - Utica-3 well 1 S input2 RT | ecosystem: Environmental > Aquatic > Deep subsurface > Shale gas/oil reservoir > Produced... | reverse complement strand
GGCAGCAGCGACGGATGGATGTTCAGCAGCCGCCCTTCGAAGGTACGCACGAAATCCGCTGTGAGGATGCGCATGAACCCGGCCAGTACCACGATGTCCGCACGCAGTTCGCGCAGCTGCGCGGCCAGCGCCGCATCGAAAGATGCCCGATCGCGATACTCGACATGGGGCAAGACGAAGCACGGCAAGCCCGCCGCACCGGCAAATGCCAGACCTTCGGCGTCGGCGCGATTGCTGATCACGCCAACGATGCGCGCCGCGATGCGTCCGTCCGCGATTGCCGCATGCAGCGCCTGCAGGTTGCGCCCGCGCCCCGAAATGACGACCGCGAGGCGCGCGAACGACGAGCCGTTCAAGCGTACTGGACGTGTTCCGCGTCACCCGGCACCACTTCGCCGAGCATCCAGCCGCGAATCTTGTCGGCCTTGAGCATGGCCAGCGTTTCGTCGGCGTGCTTGCGCGGCACCACCAGCACGAAGCCGACGCCGCAGTTGAAGACCCGGCGCATCTCGTCTTCCTCGACGTTGCCCTGCGCCTGCAGCCAGCTGAACACCTCCGGTCGCGTCCAGCTGGCCATGTCGACCACTGCCGTCAGTCCCTTCGGGAACATGCGCGTAAGGTTGCCGGTGATGCCGCCGCCGGTGATGTGGGCCATGCCGCGCAGCGGAATGCCGGCTTCGAGCAGCTTCAGCACCGGCTTCACGTAGATATGGGTCGGCTGCATCAGCGCTTCGATCAGCGTGCCCTTGGCGAGCTTTTCACCATGGGTGGCACGGCTGACTTCAAGGATCTTGCGAATCAGCGAATAGCCGTTCGAATGCGGGCCGGACGACGGCAGCGCGATCAGCACATCGCCCTTGGCGATCTTGGTGCCGTCGATCAGCTTCTTCTTTTCAGCGACGGCGACACAGAAGCCGGCGAGGTCGAAATCGCCGTGCTGGTACATGCCCGGCATCTCGGCGGTCTCGCCGCCGACGAGCGCGCAGCCGGCCAGCTTGCAGCCGCGGGCAATGCCCTTGATCACGGCGGCGGCGACGCTGTTGTCGAGCTTGCCGGTGGCGTAGTAATCGAGGAAGAACAGCGGCTCGGCACCGTTGACCAGCACGTCGTTGACGCACATCGCCACCAGGTCCTGACCGAGCCCTTCAACGCGGCCGGACTCGATGCCGAGGCGCAGCTTGGTGCCGACGCCATCGGTGCCGGAAACCAGCACCGGCTGCTTGTACTTGGTCGGAATGGTGACCAGCGCGCCGAAGCCGCCGACACCGCCGAGTACTTCCGGACGATGCGTCGACTTGACGATTTTCTTGATGTCATCCACCAGCGCATCGCCGCGATCGATATCGACACCGGCATCGGCATAGGTCAGCGATACCGGTACTGCAGGCGGCGCGGCCTTCAGCTTGATCGGGGGCTTGCCTTGGGATTTGCCGGCAGGCTTTGTCGGCTTCGAGGAAGGCTTGCTGCGTTTTTCGGCTGAGGTCATGGGCGCTTGGGGCGTTGGGGCCGTATGATTTTAGCCGGTCCCGCTCCCCTCCCGTGTTCCATGACTCCTGCGGCTGCTTCAGAGAAGGCGACGGCCCTGTCGATGCTGCGCGAACACTGGGGCTGGTTCGTGCTGGTCGCCCTGCTTCTGGTGTTCCTGTACCTGCTCGGGCCGATCCTCGCACCGTTCGCTATTGCGGCCGTGTTTGCCTATATCGGCGACCCGATCGTCGACCGCATGGAACGCCATCGGATCTCGCGTACGGCAGCAGTCTGCGTGCTGTTCGTGATCGCCACGCTGATCACGGTGCTGGCCCTGGTCCTGATCGTGCCGCTGCTGCAGACACAGGTGCTGTCGCTGATCGACAACATTCCGGCCTGGGCGCAGTGGGTGCAGCAGGTGGCGATGCCCAAACTCGGCCTGAAGATGCCGCGTGGCTACCAGCTCGATGTCGACAGCCTGCGCAAGTTCCTTGCGTCGCATTGGGATGGCGCCAGCGACTTCGCATCGATCATCGCCGGCTATGTGGGCCGTTCGACGCCGGCGCTGCTCGGCTTTCTCGCCAACCTGTTCCTGATCCCGATCGTCAGCTTCTACCTGCTGCGCGACTGGGACGTGATGGTCGTGAAGATCCGCAACCTGATTCCGCGCCGCGTGCTGCCGCAGGGCATCGCCTTCGCGACCGAGACCAATGACGTGCTCAGCGCGCTGATTCGCGGCCAGCTGCTGGTGATGCTGGCGCTGGCGGTGATCTATTCGCTGGGGCTGTGGCTGGTCGGCCTGAAGGTGGCGCTGTTGATCGGCATCGTGGCGGGGCTGGTCAGCTTCGTGCCTTACCTCGGATTCGTCGGCGGCCTGCTGGCGGCCAGCATCGCGATGCTGGTGCAGGAACAGTCGGCCGGCAGCGTGGCCTGGGTGGCGCTGGTATTCACGGTAGGCCAGATGCTTGAAGGCGGCGTGCTGACGCCGATGCTGGTCGGCGATCGCATCGGCCTGCATCCGGTCGCGGTGATCTTCGCCATCATGGCCGGTGGCCAACTGTTCGGCTTCGTCGGCGTGCTGGTCGCGTTGCCGGTCGCCGCCGTGTTGGCCGTGCTGGTTCGCCATGCGTTGCGGCGCTGGGCGCGCAGTGCGCTGTATCTCGACGTCGATACACCGCCTGCGCCCCCCGCCGTGGAATCCGATACACGCCCGTGATCGGCGAGCAATTGCCGCTGTCCGTGCAGTTGCCGGACGCGGCCAGCTTCGACAACTTCCACGCCGGGCCAAACGTCCAGGCGCTGGCCGCGCTGCGTGAGCTAGGAGAAGGCGATGGCAGCACCACGCTGATTCATGGCCCGCGTGGCTGCGGCAAGACCCATCTGTTGCAGGCCGCATCGCGGGACGCGCTGTCGCGTCGAGCGCGGGCTGCCTACCTGCCGATGAGCTCGTTCACCGCCGAAGATCCAGCGGTGCTGCATGGCTTCGAAACGATGGACCTGGTCTGCGTTGATGACGTCGATGCGCCGCTGCAGGACCGCAACTGGGCCCAGGCGCTGCTGCGACTGCTGGATTCGGTCAAAAGCCACGGAGGACGCTGCCTGCTGTCCGCTGCACTGCCGCCCGATCGGCTGGCGATCGCACGACTGCCTGACCTGCGGACACGCCTTTGCGCAGCAGCCAGCTTTCCGCTGCGCACTCTCGACGATGACGCGCATGCAGCGATGCTCAAGTCGCGCGCGCAGCGGCTGGGTCTTGAGCTGCCATTCGACACCATCCACTGGATGCTGACGCATCTGCCGCGCGATACCGCCAGCCTGCTGACCGCATTGGCGCGCATCGATCGCGCTGCCCTGGCCGCCCGCCGCCGACCGACGTTGCCATTCGTGCAGCAGGTGCTGGCCAACGGCTGAGGCGAACGCGCGGCGGCCCGCCGACGATGCCGGTCGGGTAGAGACAACGGGGGCGCGAGCCGCCAAAGCTTGCGGCCTAACGCGACATCGCCGCTCGTCTTGCTGCACGCGGACACTGCTGCTGACCCAAACGCGCAGCGAAGCAGCGTCAGGACAAATCGTCTTGCAGCCCGTCCTCGTCTTCAGTCATTTCGGGATCGTCACACTCGACCACCGGCCCGAGCACCGACGACACCTGGGACGACGTGAAGCCTCGCGATGCGAGAAAACGATACCGACTGGCGCGCTCCTTCTGAGACGCTGGCGGGCGCGCGAACCGGCGGTCGTAAAGCTGCCCGACAATATCGAGCCAGTCAGGCGCGGCTTCGTCGAGCGCTTCTCGTATCAACGCATCGTCGACACCACGCGACGTCAGCTCGGCTCGAATTCGCAAGGGGCCATAGCCTTGCGCGATACGAGACCGGGTCAGCAGACCCGCATACCGCGCATCGCTTTGCCAGCCCGATTCGCCCAGTTCGCCGACCACCTCTGAAGCATGCAGAGGGTCGAGACCATCATGCGTGAGCTTGCGGGTCAGTTCACGGGCGCTGTGCTCGCGTCGACCGAGTGCTCGAAGCGCACGCTCGCGTGCCGCTTCCGGTGCCAGCGGCGCTGGCGGCTTGCGCCCGCGCCGCGGCTTTTCCGTCAAATGCTTACTCGGCAGCCGGCGTACGCGTCTTCGCCGGCATCAGCTTGGCGCGCAAGGAAGCCTCGATCGCATCCGCTACCTCAGGATGCTCCTTGAGGTAATTGCGCGAGTTGTCCTTGCCCTGCCCGATCTTGTCGCCCTTGTAGGCATACCAGGCACCGGACTTTTCGACGAAGCCGTTCTCGACACCAAGGTCAATCAATTCACCGAGCTTCGAAATGCCTTCGTTGTAAAGAATCTCGAAGTGCGCTTCGCGGAACGGCGGCGCCATCTTGTTCTTGACGACCTTGACCCGGGTTTCGTTGCCGACCACTTCCTCGCCCTTCTTGATCGCACCGGTGCGGCGGATATCGAGGCGCACGGATGCGTAGAACTTCAGTGCGTTGCCGCCGGTGGTGGTTTCTGGCGAGCCGTACATCACGCCGATCTTCATGCGGATCTGGTTGATGAAGATCACCAGCGTGTTCGAACGCTTGATGTTCGACGTCAGCTTGCGCAGCGCCTGCGACATCAGACGCGCCTGCAAGCCGACGTGGCTGTCGCCCATCTCGCCTTCGATTTCAGCTTTAGGTACCAGCGCGGCAACCGAATCGACAACGATGCAGTCAACGCTGTTCGAGCGCACCAGCATGTCGGCGATTTCCAGCGCCTGCTCGCCGGTGTCGGGCTGCGAGATCAGCATGTCGGAAACCTGCACGCCGAGCCGCTCGGCGTACTGCGGATCGAGTGCGTTTTCAGCGTCGATGTAGGCAGCCGTGCCGCCGTGCTTCTGGATCTCCGCCACCACCTGCAGGCACAGCGTGGTCTTGCCCGACGACTCAGGCCCGTAGATCTCGATCACGCGACCCTTCGGCAGGCCACCGATGCCGAGCGCGACATCCAGCGCCAGCGACCCGGTCGACACGACGTCAACGTCGCGTGCCGGATCGTCGGCGCCCATCCGCATGACCGCGCCCTTGCCGAACTGTTTCTCGATCTGGCTGAGGGCGGCTTCCAGTGCCTTCTTCCGATTGTCGTCCATGGTCGTGCTACCGGTCGGTGCTGCGTTGGGCTTCGCCATCTTGTTTATCGTCTGCCTTGAGTGTTGCTGCTTACTTGCCCGCGCGAGCGAGGTATTCGCCCGTACGTGTATCAACCTTGACCAATTCGTCCTGCTGCACGAACAGCGGCACGCGAACCATGGCGCCGGTTTCGAGCTTCGCCGGCTTGCCGCCGCCGCCCGAGGTATCGCCACGAAGACCCGGATCGGTTTCGGTGATCTTGAGAATCACGGTGTTCGGTGCGGCCACGCTCAGCGGCACGCCGTTCCAGAGCAGCACGGTGCAGGTCTCTTCGCCCTTGATCCACTGCTTGGCTTCCGACATCGCAGCGTCGTTGGCCTGAATCTGTTCGAAGCTGACCGGATCCATGAAGGTCCAGAACTCGCCATCGTTGTAGAGGTACTGCATTTCCGTCTGCTCGACGTCTGCCAGCTCCCAGGTGTCGCCGGACTTCAGCGTCTTCTCCAGCACACGACCCGTCTTCAGCGCACGAATCTTGATGGTGTTCGTCGCCTGCCCCTTGCCGGGCTTGCGGTATTCGTTATCGAGGATCGCGTAAGGTTCGCCGTCGATGAGAACCTTGACGCCCGACTTCATTTCGTTAGTGCTGACAGTAGCCATGAGAGGTTTGCTGTGATGGGTCTGGTGGTCGGATAAGCCGACCTTGCTGCAAGCACGGTTCGGCGGGTGAAAACGGTCTTGCAGTCTAATGGATTGCCGTTTTGACGAATACCAGAGGCTTGGATCTGGCGACAGGACCTCAGGCTTCTGCAGCGGATCCGTCGCGCTTCGGTGGTCATGAAGTTTTTTGCAAAAAGCGCTTGAGGTCTGCGAACCACCCCCCTATACTGCGCCTCCGCTGTACGGGGCCATAGCTCAGCTGGGAGAGCGCTTGCATGGCATGCAAGAGGTCGCCGGTTCGATCCCGGCTGGCTCCACCACTTTCTGTTTAGTGGTAACTGTTTCACCGCCTCGTTGTCCCTATCGTCTAGAGGCCTAGGACACCACCCTTTCACGGTGAGAACCGGGGTTCGAATCCCCGTAGGGACGCCATCATCGGCCACAAGCTGTCGATGATTAGTTGTAAATCCTTCCAGCAAAAAAGAACGCAGTAGCGGGTCTGCTTCGAGCAGATCACCCGTTGGTGCGCCCGCGTGATCCTCCCAGTTTGTCCAGCTTCGGCGGCCACAGCGTTGCGGTTGGATACCCGACCCGCTAGCCGCGGGCGAACCCTGCCTGGACTCGTATTGGGTTGAACGCCAATACCCAGCAACAACCACGCTCGCTAAGCTTGCGGAGACACGGGACGTGGCATACACGCCGCCCGGTACCCAGACAAGAACAGACGAGGAGATGGACCCGTGGAAACTCCGCTGAGCCCGCTGGAATTCGCGCGTCGCGCGCTGAAACTGCACGCCGATCGCGAAGCAGTTGTCGACGGCGAGTTGCGGTTCACCTACGCGCAGTTTCTCGATCGCTGCGATCGCGCGTCGTCGGCGCTGCAATCGCTCGGCCTTGGCAAAGGCGACCGAGTGGCGCTGATCTCGCCCAATACCCATTCCAACCTGGAGATGTACTACGCGGCACCGCAATACGGCGCCGTGATCGTGCCGATCAACTATCGGTTGACCGCTGACGACTTCGTCTATCTGATCAATCACAGCGGATCGAAGATCGTCTGCGCGAATCCGGACTATTTCGCTGCGATCGACGGTATTCGCGATCAGCTTCCGGATGTGACCCACTTCATCGCGCTTGAAGGCGCGCGCGACGGCTGGCTGGATTACGCGCATCTGGTCGCGACTTCGAGCCCGAACTTCGAACGCTTCCCGGTTGCTGAAACCGATCTGCTGTCGGTGAACTACACCAGCGGAACAACGTCGCGTCCGAAGGGCGTGATGATCACCCACCGCAATGCCTGGATGAACTCGGTCGGCGTGCTGGTACACATGCACATGACGCCGTCGGATCGCTACCTCTGGACGCTGCCGATGTTCCATGCCAATGGCTGGACATTCATCTGGACGGTGACCGCAGTCGGCGGCACGCATGTCTGCCTGCGCAAGGTCGAGCCCCTGGCGATCTACGACCATGTCAACCGGGAAGGCGTCACCCTGCTGTGTGCTGCGCCGACCGTGCTGATCGGCATCGCCAACGGTCCGGAAGCACAGCGCAACGCCGTGCGACCCGGCGTACGCGTGATCACGGCGGGTGCGCCGCCGGCACCCGCAACGATCGAACGCGTCGAAGGCGAACTGAAGTGGACGATCACGCAGGCCTACGGCCTGACCGAGACTTCGCCATTCATCACCATCTGCGAGCCGCTGCCTGCCCATGCCGAGCTCACGTCCGAGCAACGGGCGAAGCTCAAGGCGCGACAGGGAGTGGAACTGATCACTTCCGGCGAAACGGCCGTGTTCGATGAGAACGACCAGCCAGTGCCGGCCGATGGCCAGACGCTGGGCGAAATCGTGGCGCGCGGCAACACCGTAATGCGGGGCTATTACAACGATCCAGAAGCCAGCGCGAAAGCGCTGAAGGGCGGCTGGTTCCGCACCGGCGACGCCGCGGTTGTCCATCCGGACGGCTATATCGAGATTCGCGACCGCATCAAGGACGTGATCATTTCTGGCGGCGAGAACATCTCGTCGATCGAAGTCGAAGCGGCACTGCTGCGCCACCCTGCGATCGTCGAAGTCGCCGTGGTGGGCATGCCGCACGAGAAATGGGGTGAATCGCCGGAGGCTTTTGTTGTGCTGCGCGATGGCGCTGCTCTGGCAGATGGCGAGCTGAAGGCGTTCTGCCGTCAGAACCTCGCGCACTTCAAGGTGCCGACGGCGTTCCATGTGGTCCTGGACCTGCCAAAGACGGCAACGGGCAAGATCCAGAAGTTCGTGCTCAGAGGCAAACGCGCTGCAATCGCCACTCAGTGACTGCCGATGCTGGTGTGCTCTGGCCTGAATCAACACTGGACTCAGGCCAGACATCAACGCGATGCAGCGACCGGCAAGCGGCGGCTATTGCCGAGCTTGCCGTTGATATCCAGCAAAGGCTCGATTCGTTGGCGAATACCGCTCGGCAGGGCTGACCAGCAGGAACTGTAGTCTTGAACCACAAGGCCAACGCCAGTACCCGACATCAAAGGCGCTGGGGCCGATCGTGCCGCCGCCGAAACCTGATGGCCGTACATGACGGCCGTTCAGCCTGTGGCGCCAGGCAGGACCGACAGCACCGCATTCAACAGCGGCGAATGGAACTGCACCAGCAAGCCCAGCATCAGGCCCACCGTTGCGGTCTTCAGCGCTGAAGTAATCGCCGGGCTGTCGATCATCACCGGGCCAGAGATCGCCTGGGGGCTGCTTGCCAATGGGCCGGGCATGATCCGTCCCATCGTGGTGCCGGGAATGACAACGCCCCGACGGACTTCCTCGAAATAGCGCTGCCGATGCTGGACAAGGCTGCGGCTGATCAGGCGGCGACGGCGTGCCTCTTCGCGTTGCTGTTGCAGGTTCATCGACGTACTCCAATGACGCCCAGAGCCAATCCTTCGATCACCAGTTCCTGCTCGCGCAGGTCCAGGACGATCGGCTGGTAGGCCGGGTCGCTGTTTTCGGGAATCAGGCTGACGACATGGCCATCGCGCTTGAAGCGCTTGACCGTCGCTTCATCGCCGATACGGGCGACGACGATCTGGCCGTTCATGGCGTTGCTGGCGCGCTTCACGGCCAGCAGGTCGCCGTCGAGGATGCCGGCATCGCGCATCGACTGGCCTTTGACGCGCAGCAGGAAATCCGGCGCCGGCTCGAACAGGTTGGCAGCGAGATCGCGGTGGTCATCGAGATTCTCGACGGCCAGGATCGGTAGGCCAGCAGCAACGCGACCGACGACCGGCACTTTCAGCATCTCGACACGGCGCTCGCGGTGCTGGACGGCCAGGCGAATGCCGCGAGCCTGACCCGTCACTTCCAGATGACCCTTCTCGGCCAGCGTGCGCAGGTACTGCTCGGCAGAGTTCGCCGAGCGCAGACCGAAGGCAGCCGCGATTTCGGCACGCGTCGGTGCACCACCGTTGTCCGCGATGTGTTCGCGAATGAACGCTAGTACTTCGGCCTGCCGCGCGGTAAGGTTGGTCATTGCTGGTGGTTTCGCGTTGATATGTATATTTATACAAGTCACCGCCTAACGAAGTAAAGCGCCGTTCGTCGGCGCTTTTTTGTGGGCGTTGGCTTCTCCGCCAAGCGACTAGTGGAAATTGCGTGACGACACCGGCAGCCCGGTGATCCAGTCGCTGGCGTCGCGAAAGCGTCTTGCGACGATGTGGGTCACGCCATCGACCTTCTGCAGTTCGCCAACCACGATCAGCATCCTGCCGCCCAGCACCGTGGCGCGCTGGGCATCGAAGGCGCGCTTCCAGACGATCAGGTTATGGCAGCCGGTCTCGTCTTCCAGCGTCATGAACAGCACGCCTTTCGCGGTCTGCGGGCGCTGGCGGTTCAGCACCAGGCCTGCAACGCGCACGCCCTGCCCGTGTTCGAGCTGCGCCATATCGGCCGAGGTGCGCACGCCGAGTTGCGCCAGACGCGGCCGCAGCAGCGCCAGTGGATGACGGCGCAGCGTCAGACCGGTGCTCTGGTAGTCGGCAAGCACCTCCTCGGCTTCCTGCGGCATCCGCAGCGGCACGTCGTGATCGATTGCCGCATGACCGGCCAGCAGCGGCGGCAGGTCGTCGAGCCCCTGCACATCCCAGTTGGCGGCATGACGATGGCCGGCGAGCCGGCGCAAGGCATCGGCCTTTGCCAGCAAGCGCCGGGTGCGGACATCGAGTGCGGCGCGCTGCACCAGATCCTCGATGTCGGCAAACGGGGCTTGCCGCCGCGCTGCCAGCAGGCGTTTCGCGCTGTCTTCATCGAGCCCGGCAATCAGGCGCAGGCCCAGCCGGATCGCCGGCCGGCCGTGGCGATCACGGACCACGCTGCAATCCCATTCGCTGTTGACGACATCGACCGGCCGCAGTTCCACACCCGAACGGCGCGCTTCGCGGATCAGCTGCGCCGGCGCATAGAAGCCCATCGGCTGGCTGTTGACCAGTGCTGCGAAGAACGCCGCCGGGTGATGGCACTTGATCCATGACGAGACATAGGCCAGCAGCGCGAAGCTGGCCGAATGCGACTCCGGAAAGCCATAGCTGCCGAAGCCCTTGATCATCTCGAAGATCTGTTCAGCGAACGCGCGCTCGTAGCCCTTGACGGTCATGCCGTCGAGCAGACGCTGGCGCATCGGCAGCAGCGAGCCGTCCTTGCCCCAGGCCGCCATCGAGCGGCGCAACTGGTCGGCCTCGCCCTGCGTGAAGCCGGCGGCGACGTTGGCGATCTCGATCACCTGCTCCTGGAACAGCGGTACGCCAAGCGTGCGGCCCAGCACCTGCTCCAGCGCTTCGCTCGGATAGACGACCGGTTCCAGCCCGCTGCGGCGCTTCAGGTACGGATGCACCATGCCGCCCTGGATCGGGCCCGGGCGAACGATCGCGATCTGGATCACCAGATCGTAGAAGTTGGCGGGCTTCAGCCGCGGCAGCATGCTCATCTGCGCGCGCGATTCGATCTGGAACACGCCGACGGTTTCGCCGCGCTGGATCATCGCGAAGGTCTCCGTGTCATCGCGCGGGATGCTGGCGATGGTCGGCGCGCTGCCGGTCTGGCGTTCGATGAACGCGAACATGCGACGGATCGCGCTGAGCATGCCGAGCGCCAGGCAATCGACCTTCAGCAGGCCCAGCGCTTCAAGATCGTCCTTCTCCCACTGGATGATCGTGCGGTCCGGCATCGCCGCGTTCTCGACCGGCACCAGCTCGTGCAGCGGATGCTCGGAAATGACGAAGCCACCGACATGCTGCGACAGATGCCGCGGGGTGCCGATCAGCGCTTTCACCAGCATCAGCCAGCGCGCGACCACCGGTGAGTCCGGATCAAAGCCTTGCTCGCGCAGCCGGGTCGGCAGGCTGTCCGGCTCGTCCCACCAGGCCAGCGAATTGGCGAGGCGGTCGATCTCGTCAGGGCCGATGCCCAAGGCTTTGCCGACATCGCGAATCGCCGATTTCCGGCGATAGCGGATCACCGTCGCCGCCAGTGCAGCCCGTTCGCGGCCGTACTTGGCGTAGATGTACTGCATCACTTCCTCGCGGCGCTGATGCTCGAAATCGACGTCGATGTCCGGCGGCTCGTTGCGCTCGCGCGACAGGAAGCGGCCGAACAGCAGCCGCTGCTCGGCCGGGTTCACCGAGGTGATGCCAAGCGCGTAGCAGACCGCCGAATTGGCCGCCGAACCGCGGCCCTGACACAGGATGCCGCGTGCCCGCGCCCAGACCACGATGTCGTGAACGGTCAGAAAAAACGCTTCGTACTTCAGTTCGGTGATCAGTTCGAGTTCCATCTCGATGGTCTTGCGCACCGCTGCCGATTCGCCCTGCGGCCAGCGCTCGCGCACGCCCTGCTCGGTCAACACGCGCAGCCAGCTGGCCCGGGTTTCGCCGGCTGGCACCAGTTCATGCGGGTACTCGTAGTTCAGCCCAGCCATCGTGAACGTGCAGCGGGCAGCGATTGCCGCGGCTTCGGCGAGCAGCGCATCCGGATACAGGGTTTGCAGCTCGGTGATCGGCCGCAGATGCCGCTCGCCATTCGGGAACAGCCGCGCGCCGCAGTCTTCCAGCGCAAGACCGTGACGGATCGCGGTCACCGTGTCCTGCAGCGCCCGCGCTTCACGGACATGCATGTGGACATCGCCAGCCGCCGTGCAGCGCAGGCCCAAGAAACGACCGAGGCTCTGCAGGCGGTTCAGCCGGGCGCGGTCATCGCCAGCACGATGCAGTTCCACGGCGATCCACGCGCGTTCGCCGAACGTCGCGGCGATGAAACCGCCCTCGCCTTCGGCCTGTGCGTCGTCATTCGGCGGCAGCCACAGCGCCAGCGTGCGGTCGAGCTGGACCAGATCGGCACGAGTCAGGAAGTACTCGCCTTTCTCGGCCGCGCGACGGCCGACGGTGATCAGCCGGCAGATCTGGCTGTAGGCCGCATGATCCGGCGCCAGCAGCACGAAGCGCAGGCCGTCATCAAGCCGGAACTCGGCACCGATGATCAGCTTGAAGCCGCGCGCTTTCGCCGCGACATGGGCCTGCACGGCACCCGCCATCGAGCATTCATCGGTGATCGCCAGTGCCGTATAGCCCTGCGCCTGCGCGGCTTCGACCAGCTGTGCCGGTGACGAGGCGCCGCGCAGGAAGCTGTAATGCGACAGGCAATGCAGCTCGGCGTAGCCGACCGCTGGCCGGATCGGCAGTTCGCGCTGCGCCGTCACAGGTAGCGGCGCCACCAGCCGCGCCAGCTGCTGGCCGTGTTCGGCTGCAGGCGTCTCGTCGACCGGATTGCGAGCCTCGGGCATCGTGCCGCCGCGCGATCAGGCCCAGACGCCGTGCAGGAACCAGGCTTCGCTGCGGCGGTCGCGGTAGACCCACAGGCCGCTGCCCTGCACCTCGCTGCGGTAGTAGTCGCGCTGGATGTCGTCGCCGTCCCACCAGCCGCCTTCCAGACGCTCGAAGCCGGCAATCCGCGCCGGGGCTGTTGGCAGCGGCTTCGGCGGGTCGATCAGCCAGATCGGCCGTGGCGGCAGTTCGGCAAGACTCGGCGCAGCGGAAGGGGATGGCGGTGGCGCATCACAGGCGCGCAGCCGCCAGCTGCGTTCGGGGCGGTGATCGGCGATCAGGCCCAGCGCGGTCACCGCATCGGCACCGAGCCGGGCAATCAGCTTTTCGACCAGCTGGCCCCAGGCCTCGTCATCGCCGGCATGGCTGTCGAACAGATCGCCCTGGCCCGTTGGCGGCTCGATGAACTGCTCGGCCGCGAGCTTCAGGCTGCGCACCGGCGCGGGCAGCGGCAAGCGGCCAAGGCGTTCACGCAGCACCCGCAGCAGGCGTTCGGCATCGCGTGCCGGGCTGGCCAGCCGCAGGTCGAGCACCGTGTCCGGCTGCGGTTTGCCGCCGCTGGCGCGGCCGTGGTTCAGGGTCAGCCGGAACGCCTGCAGGCCGGTATCGCGGGCTTTCAGGAAATGGCCGAGTTCGCGGGTCATCCGCTGCAGCGGAAACAGCAGGCCTTCGCTGTGCTCGACCTCGCCCAGCAGATCAAACCGCCGCTGGTACTTCGGCGGCAACCGGTAGCGCGGCCGCACGTCCGGGCGGCGGCCGAGCAGGCGATCCAGATACAAGGTGAACGCCGGGCCGTGACGCTTGGCCAGCGGTGCCGCCGGGAGCGCCAGCAACTCACCAACCGTGCTCAGGCCGACCGCTTTCAAAGCGTCCTGCACCTTCGGCGCCAGCGGCAGTGCGGCCAGCGGCAGCGAATCGAGCACGGCCGGCAGTTCGGTGACGTCGCAGATCGGCCGCGACAGCCCGAGCCGCGCCAGCACGGCTGCGGCCTCCAGGGTCGGCGCCACGCCGCGCTGGCCGACATGGCCGCTGTCGGCAAAGCCGGCATCGAAGTCCGCCAGCAAGGCGTCCAGCCCGCCGAACAGCTTGAGGCTGCTGCCGATGTCGACCCACAGCAGCGCGCACGGCAGGCCATAGTCGAGCTCGCTTTCGGTGATTTCCCAGACCAGTTCCGAGCCATAGCGGTAAGCCCAGGCCGCCAGCGCGGCCATCGCTTCGCGCTCGGCGCGCGGGCGGCGTTCGGCGGCGCGGATGTCCGGATGCAGCGTCTGCACCGTGCCCCAGTCGGTCCCCGGCGCAATCCGGTCGACCGCACCGGCGATCACCCAGCGGCGCGCGCCACGCCGCCCGGTGACCACATGATCCGGACCCTGCTCGCCGAGGGCCTCGATCGCGAACTGCGGCAGATGCAGGCAGAGCCAAAGCATGACGATCAGCCGTTGGCGGCCAGCGCCGGCAGCAGCACGTCGACCGCCGCCGGCGTGCCACCGCGACACTTGAAGATGTCGACCCGCAGCCCGCCGGGCCGCGCGGCCAGCTTCAGCCGCAGTGCTGCCGGCGAGAACTCGGCTGCGGCGGCCGGTTCGCGGAACATCAGCGCCGTGGTCTTGCCGGCTTCGGCTGCCAGCTGGAAGCGCTTCAGTTCCACTTGCCCGAGCCGTCCCGGCCAAGCCAGCACCGCGCCGCAGGGCCCGGCACGTAGGATCTGCTCGGTCGCCCACAGGCCGCCGTCCTCGGATTGCGGTCGCACCAGCAGCAGGCGGCTCAGCACCACACCGGACTGGGCCAGCGCCGGGGCAAACGGCAGATGCGGCGGATCGACCATCGCTACCCGGCCACCGGCCTGGGTCAGCCGGGCGATCCACGGCAGCACCAGTTGCATCTCGCCGATGCCCTGCGCTTCCGGAAACAGCTCGGTCAAGGCACCGACCGGCCAGCCGCCACCCGGTAGTTTCCGATCCAGTTCGGCATGGCCGCTGGGCTCGGCGGTGATGCGGGCGAAGCTGCTGCCACGCCAGACATCCGGCCGGGACAGCACTTCACTGAGCGTGGGTGCAGGCGCGGTCATGACCGCACCCACTGTTCACTCAATACCTGCAGACATGCCTGCAAGCTATTGATTTCATGAAATAGATGGAGGAATAGAACAGGCATGACGAGCAAATGGCGCGACGGGATATGTATATTTATACAGTCTTGCCGACGAATCCGCACCTGCCGTTCGGCTGCTGCTTCGACACCTGCAGCCGGGTGAACTTCCGCATCCCGCACGCGCGGTTGGCCAGAAGAAGCCACCGCGATACTTACGCGGAGAAAGCGGAGATCGCAGAGAAAAGCGGCACATGAAAGCGCCTGCGCGAGCAGGTTCCCATTGCTTGCCGCTGTTTCTCTCTGCGTTGTTTGCATGCTCTGCGCGAGACCTGCTTTTCGCTGATCGGCACCCCCGCGCACCGTTTCGGCACAGCCCTTGCTGAAGATCCTTGCGATAACGTCATCGCCGATGTGCCACGGTACAGGCCGTCCCGCTTTCGAATACAGGCCAGTCAACGAAAACCATGAAAGTGCTGATGCTGGGCGCCGGCGCCACCGGTGGTTATTTCGGCGGGCGGATGCTCGAAGCCGGTCGCGATGTGAGCTTTCTGGTCCGGGAGCACCGTGCCACGCAGCTGCGCGGCAATGGGCTGGTGATCCGCAGCCCGCAGGGTGATCTGCGGCTGAAGCCGCGCACCTTGATCAGCGGCCACGTCCACGAAACCTTCGATCTGGTGATCCTGAGCTGCAAGGCCTATGACCTGGAATCGGCGATGACCGCGATTGCCCCGGCCATCGGTGCCGATACCGCGGTGTTGCCGCTGCTGAACGGCATGCGTCACTTCGACCTGCTTGATGCTCGCTTCGGCGCCGACAAGGTGCTGCGTGGCCTGTGCTCGATTGCCGTCCAGCTGAGCAGTGACGGCGCCATCGAGCACTTGAGCAGCCTGCATGCGCTGCGCTTCGGCGAAGCCGATGAACGCCGCACGGCGCGCATCGAGGCGATCGACGCGCTGATGGCCGGCTGCAAGTTCGATGGCAAGTCCAGCGCCGGCATCCAGCAGGCGCTATGGGAAAAATGGGTGATGCTGGCCTGCCTCGCCGGCATGACCTGCCTGCTGCGCGCCAATGTCGGCAGCATCGTGGCGGCCCCCGAAGGCCGGCAACTGATGCTCGACACGCTCGACGAATGCATCGCCATCGCAGGCAGCCATGGCCATCCGCCGCGTCCGCAGGTCGCCGATGGCGTGCGGGCGATCCTGACCGAGCCCGGCTCGCTGGCCAAGGCGTCGATGCTGCGCGATCTGGAACACGGAGGCCGTGTCGAGGCCGACCAGATTCTCGGCGACCTGATCGCCCGGGGCGCTGCAAAGGGAATCGTCGCACCGCTGCTGAAAGCGGCCTACGCCAGCCTGAAGATTTACGAGCAGACGCTGAAAAAGCCAAGCCGCCACTGAGGACGCGCGGCGTGGCCCGCGCTGTGACCGTGATCCCCACACTGCGGATGCTGCGCCCGAAGCGCAGTTCGATGCCGTCAACCGGTGTAGCGGTAGTGCACGCGGTTGGTCAGCCCGCAGAACAGTTCGTAGGCCAGCGTGCCGGCCCAAGTCGCGACCTCCTCGACCGGCAGGCCTGCGCCCCACAGGGTCACCGGATCGCCGACCGCCGCCTGCGGCAAGCGGCGCAGGTCGACGGTGATCATGTCCATCGACACCCGGCCGATGATCGGCACGCGCACGCCGTGGATCAGCACCGGCGCACCGGTCGGCAGGATGCGGTGCACACCGTCGGCATAGCCGACCGCGACCACGCCGACCTGCATCGTTTCCGGGCAGGTGAACGTGGCGCCGTAGCCGACCGTCTCGCCAGCCGCGATCGGATGTACGGCGATCAGCCGGCTGGCAACCTCCATCGCTGGTTTCAAGCCCAGATCGGCACCTGTCTGGCCGGGCATCGGGCTGGCACCGTAAAGCATCAGCCCCGGCCGAACCCAGTCAACCCGTGCCTGTGGCCAGGCGGTCAGACCGGCTGAGTTGGCGATCGAACGCGCGCCGGGGATGCCGTCCATCGCGGCCTCGAAGGCGGTGATCTGGGCCTGCGTCATCGGACTGGCCAGATCGTCGGCGCAGGCCAGATGGGTGATCCAGCCTTGCAGCTGCCAGTTCGGATGCGCATGCAGCGCCTCGTTCAGCGACTGCGCCTCTGCCAGCGGGAAGCCGAGCCGGTGCATGCCGCTGTCGAGCTTGAACCAGACGGCCAACGGCGAATCCGGTGGCAGCGAAGCCAGCAGGTCGAGCTGCCAGCGATCGTGGATGACGATCTCAAGCCCCAAGGCAGCGGCTTCGATCGCTTCGTCGCGTGACAGCACGCCTTCCAGCAGCGCAATCCGCGTGCTGATGCCAGCCGCACGCAGCGTCATCGCCTCTTCCAGACAGGCGACCGCGAAGGCATCGACGCCGGCATCGGCCAGCGCCTGCGCCACCGGCACGGCGCCGTGGCCATAGCCATCGGCCTTGATCGCGGCCATGACCTTCGATTGCGGCGCCAGCGCGCGGACGCGGCTCAGGTTGTGACGGATGGCCGACAGATCGACCGTCGCGGTGACACGGGGAATGGGCATTGCGGGGTGACGGTTGCGCGGATCAGCCGTTGTACATGTACTCGGGCGCCAGGTTGTCGAAACGCGTGTACTTGCCGAGGAACGCGGTCTTGACCTTACCGGTCGGGCCTGAGCGCTGCTTGGCGATGATGATTTCGGCAGTGCCCTGCTGCGCCGATTCCTTGTTGTGGTAATCGTCGCGGTAGACGAACAGC
>Ga0114983_1000465_pt1 | contig 17434 bp, 14 predicted proteins | sample Shrwel_input2_RT_FD_87182 | JGI IMG/M metagenome (GOLD analysis project Ga0114983, IMG submission 87182) | Subsurface microbial communities from deep shales in Ohio, USA - Utica-3 well 1 S input2 RT | ecosystem: Environmental > Aquatic > Deep subsurface > Shale gas/oil reservoir > Produced... | reverse complement strand
TCGGTCACCGATCGCTGCGATTTCCGCTGTGTCTATTGCATGAGCGAGGAAATGACCTTCCTGCCGCGTGCCCAGGTGCTGACCCTGGAGGAACTGGCGATGGTCGCCCGCGCCTTCACCGAGATGGGCGTCGAGAAGATCCGCCTGACCGGTGGCGAGCCCTTGGTGCGGCGAGACATCGACCGTCTCGTGGCCGATATCGGCGCACTGCCAGGACTCAGCGATTTCGCTATGACCACCAATGGCGCCAGCCTGCCCAAATTCGCCTCTCTCCTGCGCGCGGGGGGGCTTGAGCGTCTCAACATCAGTCTCGACTCCCTGGATGCCGAGCGCTTTCGTCGCCTCACCCGCACCGGCGACCTGCACAAGGTCATCGAGGGTATTCATGCCGCGCGTGACGCCGGCTTCGAGCGCATAAAGCTCAATGCCGTGATCCTCAAGGGGCGCAACGACGACGAGGTGCTCGACCTGGTCGGCTTCGCCCGCGACGAGGGCCTCGACATCAGCTTCATCGAGGAGATGCCACTGGGCGATGTTTCGGATCACTCCCGTGCCGAGACCTTCTGTTCCAGCGACGAGGTGCAGGCGCACATCGAAACTCGCCATACCCTGATCCCAACCACCGAATCGACCCTCGGCCCGTCGCGCTACTTCATGATGCCCGACAGCGACAGCCGAGTGGGTTTCATATCGCCCCATAGCCACAACTTCTGTGATACCTGCAACCGGGTTCGCGTCACCGTGGAGGGGCGTTTGCTGCTGTGTCTGGGCAACGAGCACTCCGTCGACCTGCGTGCGGTGCTGCGCCGCCACCCTGGAGATATCGAGGCTCTCAAGCAGGCCATCGTGCGCGCCATGCCGCTCAAGCCCGAGCGTCATCACTTCACCACCGATGGCGATGTGCAGGTGGTACGCTTCATGAACATGACCGGTGGTTGAATCGTCCAGCGCCGGACAGATAACGGCATCAGGGCACAACGGGCGACATCGCGATGTCGCCCGTTGACTTATCGGTGAGAGAAGTTCCGCCGGTATTCCGTGAATCCTGCCCGGGTGTCGGTCTCAGTGTGCGGCAATTTTTTCTCTCTTTCTTTCGGTTTTTCCCACGACTTTTCTTGCCAATGTAAGGCAAGTGCATATACTTTTGACGTGTCATTATCCAACGCAACCATCCAACATTCGGCATGGAGAACACAATGTCCAGCGAATCCCTGGAGCGCATCGCCCGCAACAAGAACGTGGCTCGTGCCGCTGCACGTCAGCTGAGCATGGAACAGCTGCGCAAACTGGCCGAGGTCATCGGTGAGGTGATCGATCAGAAGAAGAATGAGGAAGTTCAGCGCCAGGAAGAGGAAGCCGAAAAGGCCAGGAAACTGGCCGAGATCCGTGAGCAGATCAACGAGGCCGGTCTTTCCCTGGATGATCTGGTGACCGAACAGCCTAAGCGCAAGCGTGGCCGCCCGCCGAAGAGTGCCAGCAAGGGTTGATGTAGGCTTTGAGGCCCTTTTGGGAGCCGTGCTTGCACCACGTTCTATCTTGATCATCGCGATCTGAGGATCGCTTGCACATCCTGCTACTTCTCCAGCATCTGCGCTTCCACGGCGAGAATCTGCAGGTGTACCTCGGGCACTCGATGCAGGTGATCGGCAAGCCAGCGCAGCAGTCTGGGCTGCAATGCTAGGCGCAGCTCCGCCAGGGAATCCACCTGAATGTCCTCGAGGCAGTCGTCCAGCCAGTCGGCAAAGGCGGTCTCATCCATGGTGCTTGCCTGGCTGGCGTCGAGCATCAGCCGGCCGATGCGCGTCCAGCCGCTCTCGGTGGCGGCTACCGAGATGGCCAGATAGAGGCTGCCATGGCGTGAGCGATTGATGCCTTCATCGCCGCCCAGGCCAGGCAGGGCGGCGACGGCGTCCTGGCTGACAATGTACGGCTGCTGGGGATGGCGCGCCGCCACCGAAAGCCCTTCGTTATCCAGACGGATCAGATCGCCGTTGACCGGGATCACCGGCGCTCTTATGCCGAGGGTCTCGGCCAGCTCCCGGTGGGCCTGTTGATGGCGCGGTTCCCCATGTACCGGTAGCAAGTAGCGGGGATCCACCCAACCATAGAAGGTTCGCAGCTCGTCCTGGGCCGGGTGGCCCGAGGCGTGCAGTTCCGGGTGGTTGTGGTCGTCGAGGATGGCCACGCCGCAGTGGGTCAGTCCGCGCTTCAGGCGGTCGATCAGCCTTTCATTGCCGGGAATGGCCTTGGCCGAGAAGATCACCGTATCGCCGGGTTTCAGCTCGAAGTGCTGATGGCGGCCGTGGGAGAGACGTGACAGCGCGGCACGCGGTTCGCCCTGGCTGCCGGTGGCGATCACCAGTACCTCCTCCGGCGGCAGATAACCTAGATCGCTCACCGGCACCAGCGCCGGCAGGTCGTCCAGATAGCCGAGCCCTCGCGCCACGCCTACCATGCGCTCCATTGAACGCCCCATCAGGCTGATTCTTCTGCCACAGCGCTCGGCGGCGCGGCTGATGGCCAGCACTCGCGCCAGGTTGCTGGCGAAGCAGCTCACTACCACGCGCCCCTCGCAACGGTCCAAGGTGCGAGCCAGTGCCTCGGCAACCTCGCCCTCGCTGCGTGAATGGCCGGGCAATGGCGCGTTGGTGGAATCTCCCACCACCAGATCCACGGGAGCAATGGCGCGAAAGGTGGCCGCCGAAATCGCAGGACCGATCAGCGGCTCGGGGTCGAGCTTCCAGTCGCCGGTGTGTAGCACCCGGTGCTCGCCGACGGCGATCAGCAGGGCGCAGCTCTCGGGAATCGAGTGGGTCACTGGCAAGTAGCGCAGGGTGAAGGGGCCGGTCTTTAGCGCTTCGCCGGGCTCGATGATCTGGATGGCATCCGTGGCGAGCCCGCGTTCGATGAACTTGGCCCGCAGCAGGCCGGCGGCCAGCGGGGTGGCATGTATCGGGCAGCCCCACCTTGGCCATAGCCAGGCAGCGGCGCCGATATGATCCTCGTGGCCATGGGTGATGATCAGCGCGCGAGGACGGATCGACAGGGCGTCTAGAGTGGAGAGGTCTGGTACCTGCAGGGGGGTGTCCGGAAGATCCTGGCGGATCATCATGCCGCAGTCCACGGCGATCCACTCATCTCCCTGGCCCCTCTCCCCATACCCATAGAGGCTCAGGTTCATGCCGATTTCGCCGCAGCCACCTAGCGGCAGGAAATGCAGGGGAGGGCGACGGCGAGGGCGGATATGGGCGCGTGGCTGTGGCATCGGCGAGTGCGCGGGCCTGGTAAAATGTATCACCACTATACGGGAAGCCCACCGGGGCTCACAACGCGGCCTCGGGCCGTCGGCTCAGCCCCGGGGTGTCCGGTGCTACTCGGCTCATCCTCGATACGCCGTGCGCAGTATCGCCCTGCGCTGGTCCAACGGCTCACCCCATGCCCTTATATATCAATGCCTTATGATGGATTTTCTTCACGGTTCACGAGTGAGCAGCAGCTCGACCCGACGGTTGGCTGCACGTCCTTCGCTGGTGTCATTGCTGCGGATGGGCTGGGTATCGGCATAGCCGATGGCACGCAGACGCTCCTCAGGAAGACCGGCAGCCACAAGGTAGCGAAGCACCGCGATGGCACGCCCGGTAGAGAGTTCCCAGTTGGAGGGAAAGCGTGGGGTGGCGATAGGCAGGTTATCGGTGTGTCCCTCTACCGATATTCGCCCATCGAACGCCACGAGGGTCTCCATCAGGCCTTGGAGGACCTTTCGCCCCTCTTCGGTCAACTCGGCCTGACCACTGGCAAACAACAAGTTGTTGTCGATGCGTAGGGTGATCCCTCTGTCGCCCTCGACAACGCTGACACCCTCGATCTCCAGTCCCTTGAAACGCGGCTGCAGCCCCTCGTGACGAGGCTTCAGGCCAGGGCTCAGGGGGTCAATGCCGTTCGCGGCAGCGAGGGAGGTTGATCGGGCCTGGGGAGATACCGGCGGCGTTGCCTGCCCCGACAGCTGGTTGCCACTGGTGGCCTGGCCATTGCCGGCCAGCGACAGGAGAAGTACGAAGAGGGTGATCAGCAGGGTCAATACATCGAGGTAACTCATCAGCCAACTTTCGCTGTCTGCGTCACCCTGGTCCGGTGGGCTGAGTACCTGGCGGATGTCCTGATCCTCCATGCTAGCTTGTCTCACTCTTGGCACGACGAGCAGCAGGGGGTTGCGGGTCACGTATCTCATCGTGGTAATTGGCGACGAAGGAGTTCAGGGTCTCTTCGATGAACGATGGCAGGCGGCGCTTGGTGATCAGGGAGATACCCTCGAGTACCATGTTCATCGCGATCAATCGCTCCTCGGTGCGACGCTCGAGCTTCACGGCAATCGGCTTGAAGACAAGATTGGCCAGCAGGATGCCGTAGAAGGTGGTGAGCAGGGCAACGGCCATGCGGGGTCCGATCACGTGCAAGTCACCGGCCTCCATGACCTCCAGCATGTTAACCAAGCCCACCAGGGTGCCGATCATCCCGAAGGCTGGTGCATAGGTGGCCATGGTACGGAATATCTGGGCTTCCGCGTGTTCGCGTGCCTTGAGCCGCGAGATTCGCCAACGCAGCAGGTCGAAGATCTCATCTTCCTTGGTATTGGCGATCACCAGTTGGATGCCGGTGCGTAGAAAGGGGTTGCGCGTCTGTTCCAGGGACGCTTCCACCGCACGAACATCACCCTTCAGCCAAAGCCGGGACATGTCGACCAGCTCCGTGATGTCATCGCGGATATAGGTGTTCTCGCGTCGGAAGACGATAGCGACCAGGCGCACTACCCTCAGCACCTCCTTGAGGGGGTAGCTGATGAAGGTCGCAGCCAGTGTGCCGGCAACGACGATACCGAGTCCCGGGAGATTGATGAAGCTCTGCGGGGATTCGGCGGTAAAGAGCAGGACACTGGCGAGCAGCACGCAGCTGGCCAGTATCCCGATCAGTGTCGAGGGATTCATTCAGGACTCCTGGCCGTCGATCACATGGACATACAGTAGTTATCGGACATCGTGCCGAATACTTTAATCAGGTGTTTTTACGCAGCAGCACCACCATGACCCTGAGTGAGGCCTGGATGCAACGCAAGCGAGCTGCTCGTCCAGGCCAGGAAGGAGGTTCAATCCGTGTCATGGAGTTGTGCTCGCAGGCGGCTAACCGCCTGGCTGTGCAGTTGGCAGACCCGTGACTCCGATACGCCCAGCACCGCGCCGATTTCCTTGAGGTTGAGTTCCTCCTGGTAGTAGAGGGCCATCAGCAGCTTCTCGCGCTCGGGCAGCGCCTCGATCGCCTGGATTAGAAGGTTGCGCTTTTCCTGGTCGATCAGGCGGGAGAACGGGCTTTCCAGGGCGCGGCCTTCGAGCCGTGACTCCCCCCCCTCGGCCATCAGCTCCTCGAAGGGCAACAGCTGGCCGCTGTTGGTATCGTTGAGCAGGCGACGATAGTCCGCCAGGGGCATCTCGAGCTCGGCGGCGATCTCCGTCTCCTCGGGCGGACGCCCCAGCTGCTGTTCCAGCCGGCGCACGGTCTCGTCAACGGCTCTGGCGCTACGCCTTACGCTGCGCGGCAGCCAGTCCCGGCTGCGCAGTTCGTCCAGCATGGCACCGCGGATACGTTGGTTAGCGAAGGTCGCAAAGCTGGCGCCCTGCCCGGTGTTAAAGCGGCCCATGGCTTCTAGCAGCCCCACGGTACCTGCCTGAATCAGGTCATCCAGTTCGATGCTGGCTGGCAGGCGCACCTGCAGTGCCAGCGCCTGACGGCGTACCAGGGGCAAATACTCGGTCAGCAGTGCTCGCTGATCGATCTTGCCTTGTGCTGTATACATCCTGTTGCCTCACAGCTGGTCTGCAGACCCACCCACTTGAGCGGATGGCGTTGCTAAATTCGGTGTTATCGATAATTCACGATCACCTGAAGTCCACCCACCGTTACCGGACGCTGCCCTTCCGGCAGGGAGAAGCGAAATTCCAGGGGCGCATCGGCGGCGCTCCCTGCCAGTGCCCGAGTAGTTCCCCGCATATTCGCAAGCGGGGTACAACCGGCAGGGTGACAAAGCCTGACGTTGACTCGGCTGCCCGGAGGATGTCGGTAGCGCCAGACGATACTCTGTATGACATGACCCCTGGGTATGACGTGACCCCTGGCTTGCGAGGTGCTTGGCCTCAGAGCATCAGACGCTGTGTCGCGTCCTGTCAGGCTGACCCTGACCGGGGGTGCTGTGGCGACCCAGCTGCCTGCTGCCTGCAGCTCTCCGCAGGCAAGGGCCAGCAGCAGTAGCAGACAATAGCCGCTGTACCTTTTCATCTGGCGAACACCAGCAAGCCGATCTCCAGGGAGTGCCACGCGGCCTGTCGCAGATTGTCCTGCCTCTTGCGCGGCCGCAACTCGCGCAGCGGGCGCAGGGCATCTCGGCGGGTAGTGCCTGAGAAGCGAGTGACCCTTATCTGAGTGACCCTCATCTATCAGCGGCCTCCTAACAGGGTGGTGACTCGCAGGGTGCGGTCGTCGGGAATCTCGGCTTGTGACATCACCACCAAGTGGCGCAGGCGGCGGCGCAGGAAGCGTGACAGCAGCGCCCGAAGGTTATGCTGTACCAACAGTACCGGGGGCTCACCGCTCGCCTCGTGGCGCGCGAGGGCCTGTTCGGCCTGGTTCATCAGGGTGTCGGCCAGGCCGGGTTCCAGCGCGCCGTTGCCGTTCATGGCCTGGATGAGGATCTGTTCAAGCTGGCTTTCCAGGCCGATGACCTTGAGCTCCTCGCGGCCGTCAAACCACTGCTGGATGATGCTGCGGCCCAGCGCGATTCGTACCTGGGCGGTCAACTCATTGACGTCCTGCTGATGTGGGGCATGCTCGGCCAGGGTGTCGAGGATGGTGCGCATGTCGCGGATCGAGACCTCCTCATCGAGCAGATTCTGCAGCAGCCGCTGCAACACCGTCAGCGAGATGGCCTTGGGTACCACGTCTTCCACCAGGCCCGGTTGCTCCTCGCTGAGCTTGTCAAGCAGCTTTTGCACTTCGGAGCGTCCAAGCATCTCGGCTGCATGCCGGTGGAGGAGGTGGTTGAGGTGAGTGGCCACCACCGTGCTGGCATCCACCACGGTATAGCCGTAGACCTGGGCATGTTCGCGCTGGCTGCTATCCACCCATACAGCCGGCAAGCCGAAGGCCGGGTCCTGGGTCATCGTGCCCTTGAGCTCACCGCTCACCTGGCCCGGATCGATAGCCAGCCACTGGCCGGGAAAGGCTTCGGCACGGCCGATTTCCGCGCCCTTTAAGGTCAGCACGTAGGTATTGGCCCCCAGTTCGAGATTGTCACGGATGTGGACCACGGGAGGGAGAAAGCCAACCTCCTGAGCAAACTTCTTGCGGACGCTCTTGATACGGCCCAGCAGTTCCCCCTGTTGACGGGCATCCACGAGCGGGATCAGTCGATGTCCCACTTCTAGGCCCAGGGTGTCCACCAGCTGTACATCCTCCCAGCTGGCTTCCGGTGTCTCAGGGCTTGGGGGGGTGTCGGTGGCGATCTCTTCTGCGACCAGACGGCGTTCCTGCTCGCGCAGCAGCCACCAGGCCAGCCCGCCCAGCAGGCCCGTAAAAATCAGGAACACCAGGTTGGGCATCCCCGGTACAAGCCCCAGCAGTCCCATGACCACGGCCGCCAGGATCATCACCTGCGGATTGACGAACAGCTGGCTGATCATTTGCTGCCCGACATCCTGATCGGTAGTGACTCGTGAGACGGTCACGCCGGCAGCCGTGGAAATCACCAGGGCGGGGATCTGCGCGACCAGACCGTCACCGATGGTCATCAGTGTGTAGGTGCGCGCCGCACTGCCAAACCCCATGTCATGCTGTAGCATGCCGATCAGCAAACCGCCGATCACATTGACCACCATGATTACCAGGCCCGCCATGGCGTCGCCCCGCACAAATTTGCTGGCGCCATCCATGGAGCCGTAGAAATCGGCTTCCTGGGCTACGTCGCTGCGCCGTTGGCGCGCTTCGTCCTCGCCGATCAGCCCCGCATTGAGGTCGGCATCGATGGCCATCTGCTTGCCCGGCATGGCATCGAGCATGAAGCGGGCGCCGACTTCGGCGATGCGTCCGGCCCCCTTGGTGATGACCATGAAGTTGATGATGACCAGGATCAGGAAAACCACCAGACCTACCGCGAAGTTGCCGCCCACCAGGAACTCACCGAAGGCCTCGATGACCTTGCCCGCCGAGTCACCGCCCTGATGGCCCTCCATCAGGATGACGCGGGTCGAGGCGACGTTCAGGGATAGCCTCAACAGGGTAGTGAACAGCAACACCGCCGGGAAGGCAGCGAAATCCAGCGGTTTCTGGGTGAACATGCTAACCAGCAGCACCATGATCGCCAGCGCGATGTTGAACGTGAACAGCAGGTCCAGGGTGAAGGGCGGCAGGGGCAGGATCATCATGGAAAGAATCATGAGGATCAGCACGGGACCGGCCAGCACCTTCATGGGCACGTTGCCCAGCCAGTCGCGTTGGCCCAGATAGTTGTTCAAGGCCTTCATCGATGAGCTCCGTCAGCAGTATCGGTAGCGCGTGCCGGAACTTCGAGTGAGGCCGGCACCGGCAGGTTCTTGGGAGAGGGCGGCGCTTCACTACCCTCCCTCGCCGCCCGTTTCAATCCGAAGGCCCAGGCCAGAACTTCGGCGACGGCGGTATACAGGTCCACCGGAACCTCGGCGTCGAGCTCCACATGGTGGTAAAGCGCCCTTGCCAAGGGAGGTGCCCCGAGCCGCGGGATCCCATGCGCCTGGGCGACCTCGCGAATACGTGCGGCCACGGCATCGGCCCCCTTGGCAATCACCCGGGGCGCTGACATGCCACTCTCCTGATACTGCAGCGCGACGGCGTAGTGCGAGGGATTGGTGATGACCACGTCGGCTTGCGGCACCTTGCTCATCATACGGCCGCGAGCCATCGCTTGCTGTTGCTGACGGATACGCCCCTTTACCTGCGGGTCACCCTCGGATTCCTTGTGTTCACGCTTCACTTCGTCCTTGCTCATCCGCAGCTTCTTGGCATGGCTCCAGAGCTGATAGGGCACATCGATCAGGATCACCACCAGCAGGGTCAACACCATCAGACCGCTGGCCTCGGCGGCCATCCACATCGCCTTGGCAAGGGCCTGTTGAATCGGTTGGTCCATCAAGGCCATGAAGTTACTACGGTTGCTGTAGAGAAAAACCACCGCCACGCTACCCACCAGCAGGGACTTGGCGATGGCCTTGGTCAGCTCTACCAGCGCCTGGACACCGAACAGCCGTTTCAGCCCCTTGAAAGGGTTGAGCTTCGATAGCTGTGGCTGGAGTGACTTCGCCGAGATCAACCACCCCCCGAGCAGTGCCGGTGCCACCAGGGCGATCACCGTCAGCAGCAGGAACAAAGGCAACAGGGCGTAGAGCGTGCGCTGGCCGAGATCCAGGGCGTGCGCCAGCATCGGTGTGGTTTCCAGCGCGTGACGACGTTCGAACAGGAACGCCTGCTCCATCACCAGGCCAAGCTGGTTATAGAGCATGCTGCCCATCGACCACAACCCTGCCACGCCCCCCAGCAGCAACATGAAGGTGGCCAGCTCGCGTGAACGGGCGACCTGGCCCTCCTCCCGCGACTTTTCCAGCCTCCGCGGAGTGGCTTCTTCTGTCTTTTCCTGATCGCTATCTTGGTCGGCCATGGCCAGTCACCGGGCAGTCGTGCGGATCTTGGCCATTGTGTCGGGGAAGGGCAAAGGGTGATGCGTCAATAAGGGCCGGTAATCGTGGTCTTATTCACGACTGTCGGCCTGAGCAGGGCAGGGGAAAGGCGTGGCGTCAGAAGCCAAGCTGATCCAACAGGTCGTCGACCTGGTCCTGGCCGGTGACGATGCTCTCGCCTTCCGGCTTGATCTGGGGACCGTTCAACAGACCCTCCTCGCGACGACGCTCATCGCTTTGCCTCTGGTGGGTGGCTCGCTTCTGAAGGTCTTCGCGCGTCTTTCCCTGAGGAACCGTATCGATCAGCACCTGAACCAGCTGATGCTCGATCTCACGGATGACATCCATCATTTTCTTGATCACCTGGCCAGTCAGGTCCTGAAAGTCCTGTGCCATCATGATTTCGAGCAGCTCCTGGTTCGTTGCCTGGGTGCGTTTCGGCACATCGGCAAGATACCCCCGGGTCTCGTGAACTAGGTCACGGGCCTCGTTCAGTTCCTTGGGTGCGGCAAACCATTCCGCCCAGCGCTTATCCAGCGCCGCGGCGCGGTCGCTCAGCTCATCCTGCAGCGGCTGAGCACGATCGATGGCGTTGAGGGCACGTTCAGCTGCCTGCTCAGTCATGCTCGCCACGTAGCTGAGGCGGTCGCGGGCATCGGGTATGGCCTGAGCGGCCTTCTCGATCTCCTTGTCAAGCCCCAGCTCGCGCATGCTCTCACGCAGCATGCGGGTCAGCTGTCCGATGCGCTGCACCAGCTCGTCGCTGGCCTCCTGGGGGAGGTCATGCGAGGCCTTCTCGTTGCTCATCATCGTCTCTCCTTGGTACCGGGGCATTACCGGCAGCCTTACATGCCCAGTTTTTCGAAGATCTTGTTAAGTTTCTCTTCCAGTGTGGCCGAGGTGAAGGGCTTGACGACATAGCCGCTGGCGCCTGCCTGGGCGGCGGCAATGATGTTCTCCTTCTTGGCCTCGGCGGTGACCATCAGCACCGGCAGATCCTTGAGGGCACTATCGGCACGGATGCGCTTGAGCATCTCCAGGCCATCGAGGTTCGGCATGTTCCAGTCGGAGACGACGAAATCGAAGTTGCCGCTACTAAGCTTTTGCAAGGCGTCCTGGCCATCCTCGGCCTCTTCCACATTGGTGAAGCCGAGCTCCTTCAACAGGCTGCGCACGATGCGGCGCATGGTCGGGAAGTCGTCCACTACCAGGATGCTCATGTTCTTGTCTGCCATCGGGTATCCTCTTTCATTCATGGCATGTGAATGCCGACAGTCGTATCGGCAAGGCTCAGAATTCTTCCCACTCTGCCTCGGGGGCTACCTGTCTTTCAGGCTGGCGAGGCGTGGGGGCTTGTGATAGCGGGGCCGGGCGAGCCGGTGCCGGGGGGTGAGCCTGGTCATGGGTCGGCATGCTGGCCGGCTGAGACCCTGTCAGCTTGAATACCGCCACCGCCTGCTCCAGGCGGTTGGCCTGTTCTTCCAGGGAAGAGGAGGCCGCGGATGCTTCCTGTACCAGCGAGGCGTTCTGTTGCGTGACCTGGTCCATCTGCCCAACGGCTTGGTTAACCTGCTCGATGCCATCGCTTTGCTCTTGGGAGGCCGCCGAGATCTCGTCCATGATATCGGTAACACGACGTACCGCGGCCACCACTTCCTGCATGGTCTCCCCGGCCTGTTCCACCAGCGTCGAGCCCTCCTGCACCTGAGCGACTGAGCCCTCGATCAGCCCCTTGATCTCCTTGGCGGCATCGGCGCTGCGGCTGGCCAGGTTGCGCACCTCTCCGGCGACCACGGCAAACCCCCGGCCTTGCTCACCGGCGCGTGCCGCCTCGACGGAGGCATTCAACGCCAGGATGTTGGTCTGGAAGGCGATGGAGTCGATCACCCCGTTGATATCGGCGATCTTCTTCGAACTGCCGGAGATGCCGTGCATGGTCTTGACCACTTGCGCCACCACCTTGCCGCCCCGTTCTGCAGTGGTGGACGCATCGAGGGCGAGACCGCTGGCCTGGCGGGCGTTGTCGGCGTTCTGCTGCACCGTGGTGGTGAGCTCTTCCATGCTCGAGGCGGTTTCCTCCAGCGAGGCGGCCTGTTGCTCGGTGCGCGAGGAAAGGTCGGCGTTACCGTTGGCGATCTCGCGACTGCCTACATGAATCGAGCCGCTGCTGTCGCGCACATCGCTGACGATGCGCGTGAGATTCTGCTGCATGTCGCGCATGGCCGCGAACAGCTTGCTGATCTCGTTACGGCCGACTACCCGGATCTCCCGGGAAAGATCGGCCCTGGCGATGTTCTCCAGGTTTTCCACTGCGATGTTAAGAGGGGCAATGACGATACGGCGCAGGCCCAGGTAGATCATTACCACCAATAGCCCCACAACCCCCAGAATGACGATCTGCAGACGCTGGAAGAGCGTGGACAGCTCGGCATAGTCGGCAAGCAAGGTTTCGCCGCGTTCATCGGCGTAGTGATCGAAGTCGCGAAGGGCTGACTCCTGCGCCGCGGCCGGCCCTACCATCTGTTCGCGCAGCACGTTGAAACCCGTGCTATCCATCTGGTCGAGCGCCTGGTATTGCTGGCGGACCAGGGCGATCAGCTCAGCGAAGGTGGACTCGACTCGGGCGCCAAGCTCCTCACCCTGAGAGGTGCGCGGCACGCTGGCGAAGGCCTCGAAGTGTGCCTCGGCGTTTTCGATCTTGTCATTCGCCGAGGTCAGACGCTCGTCGGCTTGCTCGCTGTTGTCCAGCAGGAAGTGGTTGGCGGCAATCTCGAGGTCAACCCTGGCGCTGCTCAGTAGCGCATCGGCCCGATTGATCTGGTTGAGCTGGGATACATTGATCTGGTTCAGGGTCTTGAGAGTGCCATGAGCCGTGCGGTTGGCCACCTGCCCCATCACGGCCACCGCGATGATGGATACCACGAAGCAGGCGAGCATGCCTACCATCGTGGCATGGATACTGATATTGCGTAACAGACGTATCATGTCAGTGTGTCCTTGTGCGCAAGGTTCAGGCGGATTGCCGGTAAACGATAGGAGTTGCTCGCTACACTCGCTGGGTACGGCCCGAGGCTGACGCCAAGGACAGCAGGCGTGGTGCGATGTCTTCCAAGGGGAGTACCTCCGCCGCCGCACCTAGGGCGATGGCCTCACGCGGCATGCCGTACACCACACAACTGCTCTCATCCTGAGCAACAGTGGCCGAGCCGGATTGGCGCATTTCCAGCAGGCCGGCTGCACCATCCTTGCCCATCCCGGTCAGCAGCACGCCGATGGCATTGCGGCCGGCCTGGCTGGCGGCGGAGTGGAACAGCACGTCCACCGAGGGCCGATGCCGATTGACGGGTGGTCCCTCATCGAGGCAGGCGACGTAGTTGGCGCCGCTGCGTGCCAGCTTGAGATGAGCATCGCCCGGGGCGATATAGGCATGCCCCGGCAGGATGCGCTCGCCGTCGGCCGCCTCCTTGACGCTGAGCTGGCACAGGCGATCGAGACGCTCGGCGAAGGAGCGGGTGAAGCCCCCTGGCATGTGCTGGGTAATCAGGATGGCGGGGCTGTTGGCCGGCAGTGGCTCCAGGACATTGCGAATCGCCTCGGTACCGCCGGTGGAGGCGCCGATGATGATCAGCTTTTCACTGGAGACCATGGGGGCCTTGAGCGGCCGAGGGCCTGGGCTATCCGGGCGTCTTGCCTGGCGTGGACGAGAACGCGCTGCGGCCCGGAGCTTCTCGGCAATCTCGCTGGCGTATTCCAGCATGCCGTTGCGGATGCCCAGGGAGGGCTTGGCCACGAAATCCACCGCACCCAGCTCCAGCGCACGCAGTGTCACCTCGGAGCCTTCCAGGGTCAGCGAAGACACCATCAATACCGGCATGGGGCGCAGGCGCATCAGGCGTTCCAGGAAGTCGAGGCCGTCCATACGCGGCATCTCCACATCCAGCGTCAGCACATCCGGATTGTGACGCTTGATCAAATCACGCGCCACGAGGGGGTCCGGGGCAACGGCCACCACTTCCATGTCGGGCTGGTCATTGATGATTTTCGTCAGCAGGTCGCGTATCAGCGCCGAATCGTCGACACACAGCACCTTGATTCTGTTGGCGCTCAAGGGGTCGTCTCCTGTTGTTCCGGCAGCCCGCCGCGAGTTCGCGCAGGCCGATCCTGGAGTATCTATCGGCCTGCATGGGCAAGACTTGAATGGTTCAACGTGCGGCGTGGCGCGTGTAGACGGTCTGGCCACGTAGCCGAAACGCGTCAGTGATCTGGGAAAAGTTCTCGGAGTGGCCGGCAAACAGCAGGCCATCGGGCTTGAGGAGCGGGGCAAATCGCTCGAGAATCCGCGCTTGTGTCGATTTATCGAAATAGATCATGGTATTGCGACAGAAGATCGCATCGAAGGGCCCCGTCACCGGCCACTGGGCAGCGAGCAGGTTGAGTGGCTGGAAGTCGATCATCGAGGCGACGTCGGGGCGAATTCTCGCGAAGCCCTGGTGTACCCCCTTGCCGCGCTGGAAGAAGCGCTTGATCGTCGCTTCCTCGAGCTTGCATACCTGTTCAAGGGGGTAGATGCCGGTTCTGGCCCTGGCTAGGGCATCGGTGTCGATATCCGTCGCCACCACCTCCGCCTGGCCGCTGTGCGCCCCCATGGTGTCGATCAGCGTCATGGCGATGGAGTAGGGCTCCTCCCCGGTTGATGCGGCGGCACACCAGATGCGCACCTTCCCCGGGCGCGCGCGAACATGATCGGCCAGTAGCGGAAAATGGTGCGCTTCACGGAAGAAGGCCGTGAGATTGGTGGTCAGGGCGTTGGTGAAGGCCTCCCACTCGCGGGCATCGGGCTGGCCTTCCAGGCGCGCCAGGTAATCGGCAAAGCGCGTCAGCCCATGATGGCGCAAGCGTTTTGCCAGGCGGCTGTAGACCATCTCGCGCTTGTGCTCGGCGAGCACGATGCCTGCCCGCCGATAGATTAGCTGACGGATGGTGGCAAAATCCGTGTCGGTCAACTCGAGATCCCGCTCGAGCCGAGCATTTCCCCAGCTTCTCTCCTCCGCCGGCATGGCGATACTTCGAGGCGCGTTCAAAACTCCTCCCACTCCTCGACAGCCGTGGCTCGAGGCTTTTCGGCCTTGCCTGCCATTGGGCTCGCCTGTTGAAGTGAAGACGCGGCTTGTGAGGGCCTGGTCTCAGGGTTCTCAAGCGCTCCACGGCGCTTCGCTAGCGAGGGCGCCTGTTCCATGCCGGCGCCACGCAGCCGGAAGGCGGCAATGGCATGGCCGAGCAGGTCAGCCTGGTGCTGGAGCTCGCCGGCGGCGCGGGCCGAGGTCTGCACCCGTGCCGCGTTCTGCTGGGTCACCTGGTCCATTTCCACCACCGCCTGGTTGATCTGCGTGATGCCGTTGCTCTGTTCATCGGAGGCCGCTGTGATCTCGGCCATGATGTCGTTGACCCGGGTGGACGCTTCCATGACGGCGTTGATGGATGTTTCTGCCTTGTGTACCAGCTCGGCGCCGCCACTGATCTGGCGAGCCGAGCCATCAATCAACTCACGGATCTCCTTGGCTGCCTCGGCGCTGCGGCCGGCCAGATTGCGGACTTCTCCGGCAACCACGGCAAAACCGCGCCCCTGCTCGCCGGCCCGAGCCGCTTCCACCGAGGCATTCAGCGCCAGGATATTGGTCTGGAAGGCAATGGAATCGATGACATTGATGATCTCCGTCATCTTGCGAGAGCTGTCGGTGATCTGCCCCATGGTGTCAACAACTTGGTGCATCAGCTCGCCGGTCTGCTGGGTGCGTGCAGCATTTTCTGAGGCTAGTCCGCTGGCCTGTCGAGCATTGTCAGAGTTGTGCTGTACCGCGGTGGTCATCTCTTCCATGCTCGAGGCAGTCTGTTGCAGTGAGGCGGCCTGCTGTTCGGTACGCGCAGATAAATCTTCGTTGCCCGATGCGATATCGCGGACGGCGGGTGTCACCACACGAACGCCGCCATTGACGTCATCGACGATGCTGGCGAGGCTCTTGCGCATGATGTCCAGGGCCTGCAGCAGGCGGCCCAGCTCGTCATGACGACGCGCCGGCACATCGGCGGCGAGGTTCCCCGAGGCGATCTGCAGGGTGAAGGCTTCGGCATCACGCAGCGGGCGCAGCACCGCGCGCAGCGTGAGAGCGCCGATCACGATCAGCACCAGCAGGCCGATGGCCAGCATGCCGGCCTGCGCCATCAGCATGCGGTGCTGCTCTGAGCGAGCCGCGTTGGCCAGTCTTACTGCATCGGCCTGCTTGCCCTGGATCAGATCATTGATCTCGGTGGAAAGGGTCGCGCCCATCGCCTGCATGGCCTCGATATGCTCCGGCAGTTTGGTAAAGGTATTGAAATTGTCGTCGCCCTGAAGCAGGGAAATGACGTATCCCAGACCGTCTTGCAGGTAGTTTGTCAGCACGCTGTCGAAGGCATCGGTCTGTTCATCCTGATTGACCTCTCGCGAGCGGTACTCCGTCCATAGCGTCTTCAGGGATGACTCGATCTCCTGTAACGCCTCAGCATGCTGGTCCTTGTTATCGATCAGCATGAAGCGCTCACTCTGGGCGAGCGACTGGTGGGCGCGGGTGGCCAGTTGGTCGATCTGCTGCAGGCGAGCCACGTCCTGCAGGCCGTCCCTATCGAGGGCCTGCAGTCGCTCGCCGGCGACTTGCACGCTATAGAGCCCCATGGCGCCGCTTGCTGAGAGCAGCAGGCCGGCCACCACCACCATGGTCACCACGCGTGCCCGCAGGCTGCGCAGATTAAGGCGCGCCAGGCGACTGAAAAGTCCGCGGCGACGCAGCTGCCCGCGTTCAAGCGCGAAGCGCCGGCCATGGCCCTCGCGGATCAACGCGTAGGCCTTTTCGGCCTTCTCGACCTCGATCGGGTCGGCCTTGACCCTGACCGACGCATAGCCGACGACCTGATCGTCCTCGACAATGGGCGAAACGCTGGCTTCTACCCAGTAGTAATCGCCGTTCTTGCGCCGGTTCTTGACCAACCCCTTCCAACTTTTTCCGGCTGACAGGGTGTCCCAGAGGTTCTGGTAGGCCGCCTCTGGCATGTCGGGATGGCGCACGATGTTGTGTGGCGCGCCGAGTAACTCCTCGTGGCTGAAACCGCTGACCTCGATGAAGGCTGGGTTGGCATAGGTGATGCGGCCTTTGAGATCCGTGCGCGAGATCAGGAAGTGCTCGTCGTGGAGCGGATACTCTTGCTGTGTGACGGGTTGGTTGTTTCGCATGCGATGTCCCCTGCTAAGGCATAAGGCCGAGGCCGTTGGGTTATTATTGCGTGGCGTCGCCACGGCAGGTTGCCGAAGGTCGATGTGGAGGGCGCCTATCCACCATCCTGACGCTGCGCTGTGCTGTGGTTACCCTCGCCAGCCTGTTGATATTCCATGCTGTGCGCCGGCATCAGTGTCGGCATCCAGCGCGCCAGGCTATTGTCTTCGCCCTCGTGTGGCGGGCGTGCGTCCTGCGTGACGACGGCCTGCTTGCCGAGCTGGAAGCGGGTGACGGCCGCCTTGAGCCTGCTGGCCTCGGCTTCCAGCTGATTGGCGGCATTGGCCGCCTGCTGAACCAGCTCGGCATTCTGCTGAGTGACCTGATCCATCTGAGCGACGGCATCATTGACCTGAGCGATGCCACTGCTCTGTTCCGAGC
>Ga0114983_1000463_pt1 | contig 17531 bp, 18 predicted proteins | sample Shrwel_input2_RT_FD_87182 | JGI IMG/M metagenome (GOLD analysis project Ga0114983, IMG submission 87182) | Subsurface microbial communities from deep shales in Ohio, USA - Utica-3 well 1 S input2 RT | ecosystem: Environmental > Aquatic > Deep subsurface > Shale gas/oil reservoir > Produced... | reverse complement strand
GCCTACGGCGCTCGGGCCATCGCCAAGGGCGGCCTCAACTGCCTGCCGAAGATGACCTTCCCCGGCGGCCTCTTGATCGGCTGCGACGCCGGCACCCTCAACTTCGCCAAGATCAAGGGGCTGCACACCGCCATGAAGTCCGGCCTGGTGGCCGCCGAGACGGTATTCGAGGCGATCAGTGCAGGCGATGAAGGAGGTCAGGAGCTGACGGCCTTCACCGACAAGTGGGAATCCAGCTGGGCCTTTGCCGAGCTCAAGGAGAGCGCCAGCTTCGGGCCGGCGATCCACAAGTACGGCACCGTCCTTGGCGGCGCCTACAACTTCGCCGACCAGCTGCTCGGCGGCAAGCTGCCCAATATCCATGACACCACCCCCGACCATGCCACGCTCAAGCCGGCCAGTGAGTGCGAGAAGATCGATTACCCCAGGCCGGACGGCAAGCTCTCCTTCGACAAGCCCTCCTCGGTGTTCCTGTCGAACACCAACCACGAAGAGGACCAGCCCTGCCACCTGAAGCTCGACGATCCGGAATTGCCGATCCGCGACAACCTGCCCGAGTACGCCGAACCGGCCCAGCGCTACTGCCCGGCCGGGGTCTATGAGGTGATCGAGGATGACGCAGGCCAGCCCAGATTCCAGATCAATTTCCAGAACTGTGTGCACTGCAAGACCTGCGACATCAAGGACCCGGCCCAGAACATCACCTGGGTGGCCCCGGAAGGCGGCGGCGGGCCAAATTATCCGAATATGTGAGCGTCGCACCTCGAGCTCGACGCGTAAGCCGTACTCAGTCCCCGGTGGCAATGGGCCTCGCCGGGTCGCGAATCCACTCGCTCCAGGAGCCAGGGTAGAGACTCGGCAGGGGCTAGCCGGCCTCGGCCAGCGCGCTGGCCGATATCAGCGGGTGGGTCATGCGTTGACTCCCTCAAGCAATTCGATGGGGGCCCGGCGGGCGATCAGGCGACGCCGCCCGGCATGGTGGAAGCGTACCTCGATCACCGGGTTGTCCGGGTCGCCCTCCACCACGCTGATCCGGCCCTCGCCGAACACCGCATGGCGCAGGGCCTGGCCGACGCGGAAACTGGTTGACGGCGTCTCCGCGACACCCGCTTTCGCGGCAGCAGGTTGTGCCGCCACCAGCGGCAGCGTGTGGCCCAGCGCGTCCAGGTAACGCTGTACCAGGCTGGGGTCGGACACCGCCAGAGGACGCTGCTCCTCTACCGCCTGGGCGCCGTCGAGCCGGTGAGCCACCTGCTGGCCATCCTCCCATGCGGACTCGCCGATGAAGCGGCTGGGGCGGTGGTCACCGCCGTCGTGAATCAGCACCAGGCGTTCGCGCGCGCGGGTGATAGCCACATAGAAGAGCCGTCGCTCCTCCTCCAGGCGCCCCGTCGTCAGGGGATTGTCGCGGGTATAGTGGGGAAAGTCCTCCTCGTTGACGCCGGCCACCAGCACCAGCGGCCACTCCAGCCCCTTGGCCCCGTGTACCGTGCTGATCAGCACCCCGTCGTCGCGGTTCTCCACCGGTCGCGAGAGCAGCTCGATGAAGGCCTCGGTGTCGTTGCCCAGTTCGCCGGCCTGTTCGACCAGCACGTCGAGCAGACGCACGTCCTCCTCGCCCTTGTCGCGCCGGGCGGCGGCACGCTTGAGCACCTTCTCGGCGTCAACCTCGGACACCACATGCTCGAGCAGACGCGCCGGCGGCCAGGCCGATAAACGCGGCAGCTCGCAAAGCAGTGCCCAGCGCTTCTTGAGGGTGCGCCGCTGGTGGGGCCTGAGCCCATCGAGCAGCGGATCGTGGCGCTCCGGCCAGCGTTGGGTCTCGGCCAGCCGGCCGGCCAGGACAAGCAGCCGCTCGCGGGCCACGAAGGGGGTGGGCTGTGCCAGCAGCATCGCCAGGTGGCCCGGGTTCTGGAGCCGATGGGGCTCGATGGCCAGACGCAGGTAGCCGGCCAACGCCTCGACCAGCGGCAGGCGAAAGACGAAGCGATCCTCGCGGGACAGGCGGAAGGGGATGCCCTCGCGCAGCAGCGCCAGCTGCAGCGGTACCGACAGCGCCCAGCTGCGCACCAGCAGGCAGGCCTCCTCCAGCCCGCGCCCGCCGCGCCGCCAGTCGGTGAGCTCGGCCAGCAGCCCCGGGCTGCCCTGCCCCACGGCCAGGCCAGTGGCGGGGTTGCCCGGCGCGGCCAGGCAGAGCTGGTCGGGCCGCCGCCGATTGGCGGCGATGGCATGATTGGCGGTCAGCGCCAGGGCGTGGCCGTGGCGGAAGGTGGTCGAGAGCGGATAGTCACGGGCCGCCCCGAAGGTGGCGGTGAAGGTCTCCAGCATGGTGTCGGGGTGGGCCCCCCGCCACTCGTAGATGCACTGGTTGGCATCGCCTACCGCCATGACCTCGGCCTGGTTGCCAACCAGCAGCGCCAGCAGCCGCTGCTGGGCGGTATTGACGTCCTGGTACTCGTCGATAACCACGTGGTCGAGAAACCCCTGGACCCGGCCTCGCAGGCCCTCATTCGCCTCCAGCGCCCGCAGAGGCCGATAAAGCAGGTCGGCAAAGGTCATCAGTCCCTGGTCAGCCAGCAGCCACTCGGCATGCTCGAAGGCGGCCACGAAGTGGTCCGTCTCCTCGCCAAAGTCGAGCTGGCGGTGCAGCTCGGCAGGCGAGGCCATCTCCGCCTTCACCAGGCCGCAGAAGTGGGCCAGCGCCTCGAGGCGCTCGGCCTCCAGGGCCGTCTCGCGCGCCTCGGGGGCCTCGCTCAGGGCGGCCAGGGTAGCCTGGCGCAGCAATCGCTCAAGTTGCCAGTCGGCGGTGAGCAGCTGACGCGGCGCGAGCGCCCCCCAGCGGGCCAGGCTACCGGTCAGCCGGTGACCAAGGGAGTGGAAGGTGCGCACGTCGGGCAGCGCCTGGCCAGGGGGGGCCATCTGCGCCAGACGAGCCTGGAAGTCCTCCCGGGCCGAGCGGTTGAACATCAGCACTAGAATCCGCTCCGGGGGCACCCCCTGCGCGAGCAGGTGCAGCACCCGGGCAACCATGGTCGTGGTCTTGCCGGCACCGGCCACCGCCGTCACCCGGGCATGGCCATGTTCGTGGGTGACCACGGCGCGCTGCTCGGGGGTCAGCTCGCGGATCAGTGTCATGTCGACTCGCTGTCACGCCGCGCCTCGGCGTCCAGCCTCCCCAGGGGCTGCCAGCTGCCCTGGCTGGTCAGGCCCAGCTCGAGGCTGCCGTCACCGAGCTCCCGCGTTTCGGCCTGCTCTACGAGACGATAGTAGACGTTGCGGCCCAGCCGGGCGTTGAGGCCGAAACGCACCGCCACCTCCGGTACCGTCTCGCCGGACGGGGTTTCGCTGAGTTCCAGCCGACGCTCCTCGCCAAGTGCCAGGCGATCGCCGACGTTGGTGGTCAACCACCAGGTGCCGTCCTGCTCGTGCTCGGCATCCACTACCAGGAAGGGTCGATCCTCGACTCGGATCCGCTGCCACTCGGCCGGTGTCACCAGCAGGTAGCTCCCGTCGGGCTCGCGGCGCAGGATGGTCGAAAGCAGGCGCACCAGCCGCGGTCGGGCGATGGGCGTGCCTTCATGAATCCAGCGACCATCGGCAGCAATGGTGAGGTCCATCTCACCTCCATGTTCGGGATGCCAGCGATCGACGGGGGGAATTTCGCCGTCGGGATCGATCTGGGCCAGCAATGGATCGAGTTGCATGGTGCGCCCTCCCCCGGGCCATGAATGACAAGGTGATGACGATAGCCTAGACCAGTCCGGCGGAGCGCAGCGCCTCGCGCACTTCGGCGGGCGCGTCGGGGGCCGCGGCACGAAACAGCCGGTAGAAGTTGGCCGTGGTCTGGGCCGCGACTTCCTCGAGACTGATGCCGCGCTCGGCGGCGATACATTCGGCGACCTCGACTACCCAGGCCGGCTCGTTGGGCTTGCCACGATGCGGAACCGGCGCCAGATAGGGGCTGTCGGTCTCGATCAGCAGCCGGTCCAGCGGCAACCGCCGAGCCAGCTCGCGCAGCGATTGGGCATTGCGGAAGGTCACGATGCCGGACAGCGAGATATACAAGCCATGGCGCACCGCCTCGCGGGCCATGTCCAGGTCCCCGGTGAAGCAGTGCAGCACCCCGCCCACCGCCGGGTCACTATGTTCGCGGATCAGCGCCAGAGTGTCCTCGCGGGCCTCGCGGGTGTGGATGACCACCGGCAGCCCGAGCTCGCGGGCGGCGATCAGCTGGCGGCGGAACCGCTCACGCTGCACCTCCCGGGAGGGTGGCGTCTCGGCTGCCTTGTCGAGGTGGTGGTTGTCGAGGTGGTGGTAGTCCAGACCGCACTCGCCGATGGCCACGGCAGCGACGCGTTCGGCCGCGTCCTTGATCGCTGCAACGCTCGGCTCCTCGGCGAGGCGGTGCAGCGGATGGATGCCGGCGGAGATCACCACGTCGTCATGGGTCCGCGCAAGCTCGACCAGGGCGGGCAGATCCTCCAGGGTCACGGCGATGGCCAGGAACTGGCGCACGTTGCGGGCGCGAGCGGCATCGAGGACGGCGGCCAGGTCCCCGCCGTGGGTTGCCGGATCGAGGCGGTCGAGATGGCAGTGGGAATCGACAAACATGGGGCACCGGTTGTCAGGTGTGAGGGAAGGGGTGAGATGAGTCATCAGGGCCTTGCTGCTTAGAGCGTATAGGTCGGGACACCCTTGTCGAGGTGGCCGGCCAGCAGGGTCTCGATGCGATCCCGCACGGCCTGGTCCTCGGCACTGAAATGGATACCGATGCCCGGGATGCGACGCCCGGCCACCCCCTCGGGCGAGACCCAGACCACCTGGCCGGTGACCGGGACGCGATCGACGTCCCTCGGCAGCATCAGCAGCACAAAGACCTCCTGCCCCAATTCATAGCGCTCGCGAGTGGGCACGAAAATGCCGCCACGCTCCAGCACTGGCATATAGGCCGAGAGCAGGGTCGGAACATCGTGGATCGTCAGCGAGAGCGCTTTTTGTGGGGCCATGGAGACGCCTCAGTCAAGGGCACAAGAGGTCAAGAGCGCAGCAGCGTGGACCAGCGAACCAGCCAAGCCTCGAGGGCCAGCTGGGGGTTGGGGTTGCCTCCCTCGGCCAACAGCCGGCGCTGCTCTCGGGCGAAGTCCAGCAGACGGAACCAGTCACGTACTCGAGCATTCTTGACCGCCTGGCGATAGAGCGCCAACAAGTCGGTGTTGCGTAGCTCGCGAGTGTCGCCCGACAGCCCCAGGCGAATCAGATCCTCAAGCCAGGCGATACCGTACCACAGGATGGCATCGAGGGACTGGCGTTCCAGGCGAGCCGCCTCGGCCACCGGTTCGGCACCCCTGACCAGCGCCTCGAAGGTCTCCAGCAATTGCTGGCGCAGTGCCCGGGACTGCGGCTCGGCGAGCTCCAGGGCCCGTAGCGGCAGCCCCCCCGCAACCCGGAACCAAAAGCGTGCATCCTGCTCATCGCCGAGGCGTTCGGCCAGCCAATCGCGGCAGTCGGCTTCGGCCGGCACCGCCAGGTTCCAGTGTTGGCAGCGCGAACGAATGGTGGGCAGCAGTCGCGAGGGGATGTCAGCGAGCAGCACGAACAGCGTTCGCTCGCCGGGCTCCTCCAGGCTCTTGAGCAGCGCATTGGACGCCGCTACGTTCATGGCCTCGGCCGGCGAGATCACGATGACGCGAAAGCCCCCCTGCTGGGCGGTCTTGGCGACGAAGGCATTGACCTCGCGGATCGGGCCGATGCGGATCTGCCGCTTGCCCTCCTCCGGGGCCAGCCGCAGCAGGTCGGGGTGATACCCCGAGGCCAGCATGTGGCAGGCATGGCAGCGCCCGCAGGCGAGTTCTCCCGGCGAGGCACAGAGGGTGCGCGCTACCAGCGCCTCGGCCAGGGAGTGCTTGCCGATGCCATGGGCCCCAGAAATCAGCAGCGCATGGGGCAATCGCCCGCTATCGGCCAGGCGTATCAGCTCCTGCCAGCGCGTCTCTAGCCAGGGCAGCGGACGGGGAACCTCGAGCTCGCTCATGACCAGGCCTCCAGTCGCTCGTCCAGCCGCGCCAGCAGTTCGGCCTGGACGGCTGCCAGGCCGGCACCTGCATCGATCACCACCACGCGGCCAGGGGCCGCCTCGGCACGCGCGAGGTAGGCCTGGCGCACCGCCTCGAAGAAGCTGACGCGCTCCCGCTCGAAGCGGTCGCGCTCGCCGCCCTGCCCCTGCAGTCGCCCATCGAGCCGCTGCTGGGCCAGGCCCACGGGCATGTCCAGCAGCAGCGTCAGGTCGGGCGTGAAACCCTGCTGGACGAAGTGCTCGAGCTCGGCGATGCGGGAGGCCGCGATGCCGCGCCCGCCTCCCTGATAGGCATAGGTGGCATCGGTGAAGCGGTCGCAGACCACCCAGGCACCGCGCTCGAGCGCCGGGCGGATCACCCGGGCCAGGTGCTGGGCCCGGGCGGCGAACACCAGTAGCAGTTCAGCATCCGGGTCGAGGGGCTCCTCGCCGGCGGGGTCAAGCAGCAGGCGGCGCATCACCTCGGCCCGCGGTGTGCCACCGGGCTCGCGGGTGGCCACCACCTCATGGCCACGGGCCCGCAGATGGTCGACCACCAGCGCCAGGTTGGTGGACTTGCCCACTCCTTCCCCGCCTTCCAGGGTAATGAAGCGCCCCTTTCCTTGATTGCCTTGATTGCCCTGGCGCTCGAGACTTTCCCGGCAACCGGCCCCGGGGTGTCGGACCATCGAGGAGGCGCTGTGAATACCTTGGTGTACGCTACCGACGCCATTCCTGGCGTAGGATCTCCTCAGCGGCCTGTCCCCGGCGTCTCTCGCAGGCCAATCCGGGTCGTTATGGCACATGCCTGCTCCCGTCAGCGATGGCGGATATAGCGGTTCACCGCGTTGTTGTGCTCGCGCAGGGTGCGCGAGAAATGATGGGTACCGTCGCCCTTGGCGACGAAGTAGAGCGTCTCGCCCGCCTGGGGATGTACCGCCGCTTCCAGCGCGGCCCGACCGGGCAGGGCGATCGGCGTGGGCGGCAGGCCCTCGATCACGTAGGTGTTATAGGGCGTGGGCTCGCGCAGGTCGGCGCGGGTGATGTTGCCCGCATAGCGCTCGGCCATGCCGTAGATCACGGCGGGGTCGGTCTGCAGCCGCATGCCTCGCTCCAGTCGGCGAATAAAGACGCCGGCGATCGCGGGGCGCTCCTCGGCAACGCCGGTCTCGCGCTCGATCAGCGAAGCCAGGATCAGCGCCTCGTAGGGGCTCTCCAGGGGCAGGTCGTCATCACGCCCGGCCCAGACCTCATCGAGGGTGGCCTCCATGCGCTCCAGGGCCTGGCGCAGGATCTCCAGATCACTGAGCCCCTTGTGGTACTGGTAGGTATCCGGGAAGAACCAGCCTTCGGGGTGACGCCCGTCACGCTCGAGACGCGCCATCACTTCCGCGTCGCTAAGGCCACGGGTGTGGTGTACCAGCTTCGGCGCGGCATCGAGCAGCTCGCGCATCTGGCTGAACGTCCAGCCTTCGGGGACGGTCAACGAGTAGCTCACCAGCTGGTTGCTGCCCAGCAGGGCGAGCAGCTCGCGCCCGCTCATGCCGGGTATCAGGCGATACTCACCGGGGCGCAGACGTGGCAAGGCCTCGGGGTCCAGGCGGGCGAGCAGCCGGAAGGCCCAGGCATCGGCGAGAATCCCGCGCGCAGCCAGTTCGCTCACTACGCGGTGGTAGCCGGCACCGGCCGGCACCTCGTAGAGGGCCGGCTCCTGGAGGGCGATAGGGGCTACCAGGCGCGATTGCCAGTAGCGATACCCGGCGAACGCCGCCAGGGCCGCCAGGAGGGCCAGAACCAGCAGAATCTTCAACACACGCCCCATGCGGGTCGTCCTCGTTCAGTCGTCCAGTCGTGTCGGATAGCCCAGTAGGTCATGGGCTATCGCCTGCAGGCGGCGATGCTCCGTGCCGATGGTCCAATGGTGCAGGGGCTCTCCGTCGGGGCTGTCCAGCCGGGCCACCGGCCAGACCCCCTGCACCGAGTTGCCCAGCCAGACCGCCTCGGCACTTGCCAGCACATCGGGATCGGCATCGACCTCGGCGATGGGCAGGCACTCGAGCAGCACTGAGCGCAGCGTGCCGGCCACCCCACAGCGGTCAAGGCGTGGGGTCTCGAGCCGCCCCTCGCGCTGCCAGAAGAGGTTCATGCAGCTCGCCTCCACCAGCCGGCCGTCGCTGTCGCAGAGCAGCCCCTCGGCGGTGTCGGCATCCGACCATTCGCCCCGCGCCAGCACGTTCTCCAGGCGATTGAGGTGCTTGAGCCCGGCGAGCACTGGCTGTAACCCCAGCCGCAGGCGACAGTAACGGACGCGCACGCCCGCCTGCCAACGGGCGGCGTCTGGGGTGAAGGGCGATAGTTGCCAGCGCAACCGTGGCGTGGGCGAGGCGGGAGGGGCATAGCCGCGCCCACCACTACCACGGGTCAGGATCAGCTTGAGCACCGCGAGCTCCTGGCCAGCCTGGGTCAGCGGATGCTCCAGGGCGCTGCGAGGCGGCAAGGGGAAATCCAGCACCTTACAGCCTCGGGCCAGGCGTGCCAGGTGGGCCTCCCACAGCTGCGGAGTCCCCTCACGCACCAGCACGGTCTCAAACAGACCATCCCCATAGGCAACGCCACGCTCATCCAGCGGCCAGCCCGCTGCAGAGGCCATGGTATGTACCTGTCGCGCGTCGGACTTCACACCCTAGCGAAGACCAGGGTGCCGTTAGTGCCGCCGAAACCGAAGGAGTTCGACAGGCTGACGTCGATCCGCATCTCGCGCGCGACATGCGGCACGTAATCGAGGTTGCAGCCTTGCTGAGGGTTGTCCAGGTTGATGGTCGGTGGAGCCACCTGGTCGCGGATGGCCAGCACACTGAAGATCGCCTCCACGGCGCCGGCAGCCCCCAACAGGTGTCCGATCATCGACTTGGTGGAACTGACGGCCACCGACTTGGCGGCTTCCCCCAGCACCTGCTCGACGGCCCGGCTTTCGGCCAGGTCGCCATGGGCGGTCGAGGTACCGTGGGCATTGATGTAGTCGACAGCCGAGGGAGCGATGCCGGCATCGCGGATGGCATTGCGCATGGAACGGGCAGCACCGTGGCCATCTTCCGGTGGCGCGGTCATGTGGTAGGCATCATCGCTCATTCCGAAACCGGTGAGCTCGGCATAGAGGGTCGCCCCGCGGGCCTTGGCCTGCTCGTACTCCTCGAGCACCACCACGCCGGCGCCATCGGAGAGCACGAAGCCATCGCGGTCACGGTCCCAGGGGCGACTTGCCGCGGCGGGGTTGTCGTTGCGGGTAGAGAGCGCCCGCGCCGCCGAGAAGCCGCCCAGCCCCAGCGGCGTGGTCGCCATCTCGGCGCCGCCGCAGACCATCACATCGGCATCGCCATAGGCGATGGTTCGGGCACTGTAGCCGATGTTGTGGGTGCCGGTGGTGCAGGCCGTACTGATGGCGATGTTAGGACCGCGAAAGCCGTGCTGGATCGCCAGGTTGCCGGAGATCATGTTGATGATCGACCCCGGAACGAAGAATGGCGAGATTCGCCTGGCCCCACCCTTGAGCAACGCATGGTGGTTGTGTTCGATCATCGGCAGGCCGCCGATTCCCGAGCCGATGGCCACGCCGATACGATCGGCATTGCCCTCGTGACACTCGATTCCGGCATCCTCAATGGCCTGGGCACCGGCGGCCATCCCATACTGGATGAAGAGGTCCATCTTGCGGGCCTCCTTGGGATTGAGGTACGGGCTGATGTCGAAGTTCTTCACCGATCCGCCGAAGCGCGTGTTAAAGCCACTGACATCGAAGTGTTCGATGGGTGCGACACCGCTCTTGCCGGCCAGGATGCTGGCCCAGCTCTCCCTTACGGTGTTTCCCACCGGCGTGACCAGGCCAAGCCCGGTCACCACAACCCTTCTACGCGCCATCAGCCTTCCTCCCGACAACCTTGGTGACATGACCCCGCCGCGGGGCCATCGTTGCGCACATTATACCCGAGTCTCCATGAGCTCGGCGGACACGGCAAGTCCCTGTTGTTGCAGGTTCCTGTCATGCCAACTGGCTGTCACCCATAGTGCATACCCATAGTGCATACCCATAGTTCATAACCATAGTTCATAACCATAAGTTCACACCCATAGTACAAGAGCCGCCCTACCATGGCAGGGCGGCTCTCTCCGTGGGCCCATCATTGACCCAGGATGCCTCAGTAACAGAATGCCTCAGCAAGCGGTATCGACCGTCACCTTGCTGGTGTGCTGGTGGGCATTACTGATGGGTGTTGACGTAATCGATGGCTTCCAGAACGGTCGTGATCTTTTCGGCTTCTTCGTCGGGAATTTCGGTGTCGAACTCCTCTTCAAGCGCCATCACCAGCTCGACGGTATCCAGGGAATCGGCGCCGAGATCCTCGGTGAAGGAAGAGGAGTTCTGGATGTCTTCTTCCTTGACGTTCAGACGCTCGGCCACAACCTTCTTCACGCGCTCTTCGATGGTGCTCATTATGACGTACTCCAGTCGTTCACATTGGCCGTTCGTGGAATCAGCCGTTAAAGATCCAGATCCGTTAGCCGGAAGCTGCGGGGTAGTTTATAGACGCCCCCAGGTCGGCGCAACAGCCAGCCTGTTGAGGCTTCAACGCATGTTCATGCCACCGTTGACATGCAGGGTCTCACCGGAGATATAGCCTGCCATGTCACCGGTCAAAAAGCCCACCGCCGCAGCGATCTCCTCGGGCTTACCGAGTCGCGCCAGCGGAATCTGGCCGAGCAGCGCCTTGTGCTGCTCCTCCGGCAAGGATTCAGTCATGTCGGTGGCAATCAAGCCAGGCGCCACCGCATTAACAGTGATGGCACGCGAGCCTACCTCACGCGCCAGGGCCCGTGTAAAGCCTTCCATGCCCGCCTTGGCGGCAGCATAGTTGGTCTGCCCAATGTTGCCCATGGTAGCCACCACCGAACTGATCGAGACGATGCGGCCGAAGCGCGCCCGGGTCATGCCACGCAGACAGGCCTTGCTGACGCGATAGACCGACTTGAGGTTGGTATCGATCACCGCGTCCCACTCATCTTCCTTCATGCGCATTAGCAGATTATCGCGCGAGATGCCGGCATTGTTGACCAGGATGGTGGGGGCACCGAAAGCCTCGCTGACCGCCTTGACCAGTGCATTGACGCTGGCCGGGTCAGTGACGTCCAGCTGGCGGCCGGCGCCCTCTATTCCCGCTCGTGTCAGCTCCTTGCCGATGCGCTCGGCACCGGCATCGGTGGTGGCGGTGCCGATCACGATACGCCCCTGGCGGCCTAGTTCGTGGGCGATGGCGCGACCAATGCCGCGACTGGCCCCGGTGATCAGGGCGACTCTACGCTCGGTTGTCATGGTCTCTATCCGTTCACATCCGGGAGTTGGATCAGCCATTGGCCGTCGGCGACTGGCCGGCGACGTCCCTGGCCAGTTCGAGGGCCGCGGAGAGGCTGTCTGGATCATTGACCGCCAGCCCCTTGCTGCTTCGGGCGATACGTTTGTTGAGCCCGGTGAGCACCTTGCCCGGACCGCACTCGATGAACACCTCGGCCCCCTTGGCGGTCATCGCCTCGATGCAAGCAGTCCAGCGCACCGGCTGGTAGAGCTGCTCAATCAGCCGAGTGCGCAGGGTCGCCACGTCGGCATGCGCCTGGGCATCGACGTTCTGGAAGACCGTGTAGCGCGGTGGGCGCAGTTCGACATCCTCCATGGCCGATGCCAGGCGCTCGGCCGCAGGACGCATCAGCTCGCAATGCGACGGTACCGAGACCGGCAATGGCATCGCACGCCTGGCCCCGGCTTCCTGGCAGGCAACAATAGCCCGTTCCACGGCGGCCTTGCGACCGGCGATCACCACCTGCCCCGGGGCATTGTAGTTGACGGCGGCGACCACGTCGCCGTCAGCAGCCCGTCCGCAGGCCTGCTCTACCGCCTGCTCATCGAGGCCGAGAATCGCCGCCATGGCCCCTTCCCCGGCGGGGACGGCGGCCTGCATCGCCTCGCCGCGCAGCTTCACCAGCCGCACGCCCTGGGCGAAGGGCAGTGCCCCGGCACACACTAGGGCGCTGTACTCGCCCAGGCTGTGGCCGGCCATGGCCCCGGGACGCGGCCCTTCGAGCTCCTGCCAGACGCGCCACACCGCTACGCTGGCGGTGAGCAGTGCCGGCTGGGTGCAGGCGGTATCATTGAGCGCCTCGGCAGGCCCTTCCTGCACCACCTGCCAGAGGTCATAGCCCAGGGCCTCGGCCGCTTCCTCGAAGGTCGTGCGCACCACACTGTAGCGCTCAGCCAGCTCACGCAGCATGCCGATCTGCTGAGAGCCCTGCCCGGGGAAGATAAGGGCAAGGGATTGGGTCATGTCGATCACCTTTGCGCTTGTTGACTGTTGTCGATACCGGGAGCCCCCGGCATGATCGGCCCGCTGGACCTGGATCCACTCTCGGCTTGGCCGCGAACGGTCGAGTCGACAGGGGACCGAGCATGGTCAAGTTCCGCAGCCAGCCGGCTCGGTAGATCATGCTTGACCTCATTCACCGCGCGTTGCACTGCATGTTGAAATCCCGTGGCGTCAGCGCTGCCGTGGCTCTTGATGACGATCCCCGCCAGCCCCAGCAGGCTGGCACCGTTGTAACGCACGGGATCAAGCTCACCCTTGAGGCGCCGTAGCGCCGGACGCGCCAGCAGCCCCACCAGCCGGCTGCTCCAGTGGGCGTCGAAGGTCGCCTGGACACGCTCGACCAACAACCTCGCCATGCCCTCGCTGGCCTTGAGCACGGCATTGCCGACGAAACCGTCGCAGACCACCACGTCGGCGTCACCACTGAAGATCCCGTCGCCCTCCACATACCCCAGATAGGCAATAGGGAGATACCGGCGCAGCCAGGCATCGGCATCGCGAACGCTGGTCGTGCCCTTGGTACCCTCGACACCGACATTGAGCAGCGCCACCCGCGGCGCCACGAGAGCATCCACATGGCGCGCCATCACCTCGCCCATCAGAGCGAAATCGACCAGCCGCGCGGCACTGGCCTCCACGTTGGCGCCCAGATCGAGCAGATAGCAGCGACCCAGGTTACGGGTGGGAATGGCGGTACTGATGGCCGGCCGGGGAATCCCCGCCACCGTGCCCAAGGCACGCCGCGCGAGCGCCATCAGTGCCCCGGTGTTGCCGGCGCTGACCCCCGCCGTGGCCTCATCGCTGGCCACGCAGTCGAGCATCCGCGCCATACTGGTATCGCTTCCGTGACGCAGCACCTCGCTGGGTCGTTGCCATTGCTGGACGACTGTCGGTGCATTCAAGACTCGCAGACGCGCCGCTGCCGCGGCAAGCTGCCGCGGCAGACGGGCTATCTCGTCCGCCAGCAGGCCGGCGGGACCGAACAGGCAGAGCTCGAGATCGGGGTTGGCATGAGCGACGGCGGCGGCACCCATGACAGCAGGGCGGGGACCGAGATCTCCGCCCATCGCATCGATGGCGATCCGCACGTTAAGGTCCGGTCAACACCCTGCGGATTGGCGTCGCGTCAAACGTCAACGACCTTGCGGCCACGGTAATACCCATCCGGCGCCACATGGTGGCGCAGGTGGGTGGTACCGGTCTCCTTGTCCTGGGACAGGGCCGCTGAGCTGAGGGCGTCGTGGCTACGACGCATGCCGCGCTTGGAACGGGTCTTGCGGTTCTGTTGAACTGCCATGGGTTGTCACTCCAGAGTAAAAAACAAGGATGTATCAGAGCTTTCCCTTGATCTGCCGCAGCACATCGAAAGGGCTCACCGGGGAGTCGATCGAGGCATCGCTCGCCTCCCCACTGTGCAGCTGGTCGCGCGAGACCGGACACTCGGCCTCGTCGTGGTAAACCACCTGGGGGAGGCTGAGGATGAGTTCATCCTCGAGCACAGCCAGCAGGTTTAGCTGTTCGTTTTCCACCAGCACCGGCTCGTGAGTGCCAGGCAGCTCAGCGGCCAAGGCGTCGCTGGTGACCATGCCCAGCCGGAAGTCGCTGTCGATTCGCTGCGCCACGGGTTCGAGGCAGCGTCGGCACGACAGCTGAAGCTCGGCCTCGAGGTGGCCGCAAATCTCCCGGCACCCCTGAGCATCGATGCCGAAATCCAACCATACCCGGGCATCGCCAGACTGGGCACCGGCTTGCTCGGCCAGCCGCGCCATGTCGGCGAGCGCCACCAGGCCTTCCAGGTGTTCGGCACGGGCCACGAGCTTGTAGGGCTCGACCCTGCCAGGGAGTCTTGAGGTCAACATAGGCGCGCAATGATAGGCACTCCCCCCACCTCTGTCAAAAGGCCGGAGGTCGCTCGATGGCAATGCTCGCCAGCCTGCTCGGCACGGGGCGCTCTCAAGGCAGCTGGTAGCGCAGCGGCGAGTCGGCGTGCGACACCCCCAACCACTCCGCGGCGACCCGACCGAACTGACGAGAGATCCGTTCGAAGGGGTCGAGGCTCGGCGTATAGTCGCGTAGACGCGCCTCGCCGAGCCGGGCTCGCGCCACACCGTCGAGGCTGTCGAGCCGATCCACCAGACCCAACGCCAGGGCCTGCTCGCCGCTCCAGATGAGCCCGCTGAAGAGGCGCTCGTCATCAACCAGACGATCGCCGCGTCCCTGGCGCACGTCGTCGATGAATTGCTGGTGGGTGGTGACCAGCACCTTCTGCCAGAAATCGCGCTGTGCCGGGGTGATCTCCGAGAAGGGATCAAGAAATGCCTTGTTCTCGCCGGCGGTAAACAGCCGCCGCTCGATACCCAGACGATTAATGGCCTCCTGCAAGCCGAAACCGGCGTGAATGACGCCGATCGAGCCGACCAGGCTGGCCGGGGCGGCGATAATCTCGTCGGCCGCGGCAGCCACATAGTAGGCGCCACTGGCGCCGATATCCTCGATCACCGCCAGCACTGGCTTGTCGCCGGATTCGCGCAACCGCATTATCGCCGCGAAGATACGCTGCGACTGTACAGGGCTGCCACCGGGGCTGTTGATATGCAGCACCACCGCCTTAGTTTCCTTCGCCTGCCAGGCCCGCTCCAGCCCCTCGATGACGCGTTCGGCGCTGGCCGGCGAGTCGCTGTCGATCACCCCCTTGACCTCCACCACCCCAAGGTGCGGCTGATCCAGCCCGTTGCCTCCCGAGGCACCCAGAACTGCATAGGCGCTTAGCGCGAGCAAGGCCAGGATCAGCAGCACAAAGAAGAAGCGAAAGAACAGCTTCCAGCGCCTCGAGCGGCGCTGCTCCACCAGCACGCCGTCGATCCAGCGTCCCATCATCTCCAGCTGGGCCAGGCGCTGACGCTCGCGCAGCGTCTCGGCATCCTCGGCAGGAGGCGGGGCGGCATCGGCCCGCTGCGCCTCGCGCTCACGGCGCGCCTGCTCCGGGGTCAACTCGGGGCCACTCGTCCAGCGGTCGTCACGCTTGTCATCGTCGCTCATGCTTGTCCTGTCCCTTGGTCAGCTAGTCGTGCAGCCAGTCGAAGAGCTCGGGTACCGCTTCGGCGGTGAAGGTCGGCCGACTGGCGGTGAGGCGCTCCGGCGAATGCACCCCCCAGCTCACCGCCACCCGATCCATGCCCAACGCCCGGGCCATCTCGAGATCGTATTCGGTATCACCGATCATCACCGCCTCATCCCTCTGGACATCGAGCTCGACGAGAAGCTCTTCGAGCATCCGCGGGTGGGGCTTTGAGCGCGTCTCGTCGGCCGTTCGGCTGGCATGGAACCAGCCGCGACTGCCGCTCTCGCAAAAGACGCGATCCAGACCGCGGCGGCTCTTGCCAGTGGCCACGGCCAGGCGCTGCTCCGCCCTGTTCCGCAGTCGCGCCAGCCCGGCCTCGACCCCGGGATAGAAGCGCATTGAGCCAGTATCGCCCTTGACAAAATGGTAGGCATAGCGCGACTTGAGCAGTTCGGCACGCTCGGCGTCGATGCCGGGACAGAGGGTGGCAATGGCCTCGGGCAATCCCAGGCCGATGATATTGCGAACCGCCTCGGCATCGAGTTCGCCCCAGCCGGATTCCCGGGAGGCCACCTGCATGCTGGCGACGATCCGGGCGATGGAGTCCATCAAGGTGCCATCCCAGTCGAAGATGGCCAAGCGGTAGCGCATGAAGCCTCCTGTCAGCGAGATTGGCGAGCCCGGCAAAGCACCGCCTCGAGGTCGTCGGGCAGCGGGGCCTTGATCTGCACGGGGCGGCCACTGGTAGGTTCAGGAAAGGTCAGGGCCGCGGCATGCAGGAAGAGCCGCGACAGCCCCAGCGTGGCGGAGAGACGCTGGCTTTCGCGGCTGCCGTACTTGTCATCGCCGAGCAACGGATGGCCGGCATGGGCCGCATGCACGCGTATCTGGTGGGTGCGCCCGGTAACCGGCTCCGCCTCGACCAGGGTGAGCCTCTCGAAGGCCTCGCGGACCGCGAAGCGGGTCCGGGCCACCTTGCCCCCCGCCTCGACCCGCACCCGTCGCTCACCGTTGGGAAGCTCGAAGCGCTCGAGCCGAGCACTGACGAAGTCGCGGCGCGCCGACCAGTGTCCAGCCACCAGCGCCAGGTACTGCTTATCCATCCGGCGCTCCTTGAGCGAGGCATTGAGGGCCAGCAGCGCCGGGCGCGACTTAGCCAGCAGCAGGCAGCCAGAGGTGTCGCGATCCAGGCGGTGGACCAGTTCCAGGAAATCGAGATCTTCACGCACCTGGCGCAGAGCCTCGATCAGGCCGATCTTCACCCCGCTTCCCCCATGCACGGCCAGCCCCGAGGGCTTATTGATCACCAGCCAGTCGCGGCCTTCCAGCAGCACGCTGCCGGCGAGCAAGTTACGCAGGTTGTCGCTCACCTCGCGGACCGCCTCGCGGGGAGTCAGGCGCAGCGGCGGGATGCGGACGAGATCGCCCAGCGCCAGGCGCGTATCGGCCTTGACCCGTTTCTTGTTCACCCGCACTTCGCCCTTGCGCACGATGCGATAGACCAGAGCCCGGGGCGCCCCTTTCATGCGCGTCAACAGGAAGTTGTCGACCCGCTGGCCGACCTGGCCCTCGGTCACCTCCACCCACTGCACGTCGCGCCCTTCGGCCATGCCGCCACTCCACTGGAAAACTGCTCGAAAGACGCATTCTATCGCAGTACGGGCTATCCTGCGCCAATTGCTGGACACCCGCTTTACTGGTATATTGCCGGCTCGCTTCAACGGGCTGTCAAGACCCCCAGAGCGCCTGCACGACAGACACGCAGGCCGCAGCGAAAAGATCAGGCCGCGATGATCCTCGCCAATCCGAGGTCCCGCCGCCGACAAGCAAGCGATACAACGCCACGCCCCGCTTCGGTCACGCTCCCTGCACGACCGGAGTTCACGGGATACGTACAACAACGTGCCGGAGGCCGGCGTTGGCGAATCGATGAATGCCAGGTGTTGGCGGTGACCGCAGGGCCGGATGGGCGATGCCCCACCGAGACATGTCCTGCCTCCGCCGTGTACTC
>Ga0114983_1000462_pt1 | contig 17563 bp, 14 predicted proteins | sample Shrwel_input2_RT_FD_87182 | JGI IMG/M metagenome (GOLD analysis project Ga0114983, IMG submission 87182) | Subsurface microbial communities from deep shales in Ohio, USA - Utica-3 well 1 S input2 RT | ecosystem: Environmental > Aquatic > Deep subsurface > Shale gas/oil reservoir > Produced... | reverse complement strand
CCATGGGACTCCGAATGGGCAACGGGCGGGTCTTGCAGCCTCGCAAGCCGGGTTCCCACACGATACACGTTCAATCGCCCCCAGCCGACCGCCACCCCGGATCAACCCCAACACCTGGGCACGGGGGGACAGGGCGGGGATCGGGCCGCCGCAATGCACCACCGTGGTGCAAACTGTTCATGTGTGCAACAAATGGCGGGCATTTCACGACGCCATCGGACATAATCGTCCACAGTTTGTTTGCAGTGGGTGGTCGAAATGGGTTCGAAGAGCATTCCCAGGCACGCCTGGGATTTCCGGCGCGGTGTGGCCACGGCGCGTGTGCTGAGTCAGCTCGGGCTGGACCACGGCCTCACCCTGGAGCAGGTGCTGCGCCACACCGGGCTGACCCGCGCCGTGCTCGACGAGCCCAAGGCCGAGATCGACGCCCAGCAGGAAATCCAGCTCATCCGCAACCTCGTGACCGAGTTGCCTCAGCTGCCCACCCTCGGCCTCGAAGCCGGCGCCCGATACCACGTCACCACCTACGGCCTGTGGGGCTACGCCGTGCTCTCCAGCCCCACGCTGGGCATGGGCGTGAGCATGGCATCGCGCATGCTCAACCAGACCTTCTCCCTGACGACCAACGAGGTCGAGCAAATCGGCGAGCAGATCATGGTCACGTACCACTCCGACCACCTGCCGCCCGACGTGCGCCAATTCATCATGGACCGCGACCGCGCCGCCGTGGTCACCCTGCAGCGCGAAATCCTCGGCCACCCCCTGCCCTACAAAGCCATCCTGATGCGCCGCGACGAGCCTTCGCCCGAGGTGCTCGAGGCCTACACCCAGCTCTTCGGGGTGCGCCCGCTGTTTGGCCAGGCGCAAGACCGCAGCCTGTTTGCCGCGTCCCTCATGCACCAGCCGCTGCCCCAGGCCGACCCGCACACCGCCGAGCTCTGCGAGCGCATGTGCAAGGAGCTCGTGGAGTCGCGCAGCAGCCGCACCGGTGTGGCCGCCCAGGTGCGCGACCGCCTCATGCGCACCCCCGGTCGCATCCCGGACATGGAGGAGGTCTCCACCGAGATGAACATGACCTCGCGCACGCTGCGCCGCCACCTCAGCGCCGAGGGGGCCTCCTTTCGGGCGTTGCTCGAAGAGGTGCGCTCGACCCTCGCCGAGGAGCTCATGACCAGCGCCACCCTCACGCACTCCGAAATCGCCGAGCGCCTGGGTTACGCCGACGTCACCACCTTCATCGAGGCCTTCCGCCGCTGGAAGGGCGTGCCGCCCAGCGAGTTCCGCAAGGCCAACGGTGTCCAGCGCACAGGCGCCGGGGTGAGCAAACGACGCTTCATCCCGCGCTGACAGCCCTGTCTGTGGCCCCGCCCGCGGCCCGGGCCGCGTGAAGCTTCTTAAAGGCCCCTTGAGCGAGAACTGTTTCACGGTTCAAGCGCGGGGTGCGCGCCTAGACTGAGTGGCACTCCCCGAGGTCCCGCCATGAGCATCGCGCCCCAACTCCGCAACCTGAACATCGACCTGCCGGCCTGCCCCAGCACGCTGGTCAAACTCTCCTTGCTGATGGCCGATGAGAACTGCTCGACCGAGCAGCTCGCCGCGCTCATCGAGACGGACATGGCCCTGTCGTCAGCCGTGGTGCGCACCGTCAACTCCGCGCTCTTCGGCCTGCTCAAGCGCGTGGAGACCGTGCACGACGGCATCCGCTACCTGGGCATGGCGCAGGTCGCCGGCCTCACCTACGAAATCGGCTTGCGCGGCGCCTTCCCGCCCAGCCCGCTGCTTCAAAGCATCTGGGACCGCGCGGGCGTGCGCGGACTGGCCATGGGCCGCATCTCGCGGCAACTCGACGTCGACCCCTGGCAGGCGCACACCGCCGGCCTGTTTGCCGAAAGCGGCCGCGCCGTGCTGTATGCCTACGACCGCCAGCGCTACGCGGAGCTCGACACCGAACACGGAGACGAGTCCCTGCTGTGCGCCGCTGAAATCGAGGCCTTCGGCGTCAGCCACTCCCAGCTGGGTGCGGCGCTGTGCCAGTCCTGGGGACTCGCGCGCGAGATCAGCGACAGCGTGCGCGCCCGGCCCAACACCGCCAGCCAGTGGACGCAAGAGCGCCCCGGTGTCCAGAAGCTGCTGACCATCGGTGCGGCGGTCGACAACCTGCTGCTCAACCCCACCCGCTCCGCCGACCCCGCCACGGTCTGGGCCGAGCTGGAGCCCGTCTCGCACCAGGTGGGCCTGCACTTCCAGGCGTTCCAGCTGGCGACCATGCGGGTCTGCGAGCGCCTCAACATCCCCCAAAACGAGGGATGAGCCGCATTGACACCTGACGTCAATCAACGCAGGATCAACGCACACCGATCAAAGAAAAGCGGCACCCGGGGGAAGGAAACTGCGGGCGCCTCGACGACTGCATGCCGTTTGGCTTCCCCGCCTTCGTGCTCCCGTTCCTGGAGCACCCCCCCACCGACGCCGATGACCCGGAGCTGAACCGCCAGATCCGGGGTGAACGCATCCGGATGCTGTTCGCGCCCACGGTGCCCGTCTCCATCGTCAGCGCCCTGGCCAGCGTGGCCCTGGCCGTCGCCGTGGCCGACCAGACCGGGAGGCACTGGGCCATCGCCTGGGCCACCTTGTGCGTCATGGCCTCGGTGCTGCGGCTGCTGCACCTGCGCTCCTATGTGCGCTCCAGCCGACGCGACCACCCCCTGTGGCTGAGCAGCCTGACGGCCATGTGCGCGCTGCACGGCGCCAGCTGGGGCCTGGTGGGTGTGCTGATGCCGGTGCAGGACATGGTGACCACCTCCGTGCTGGCCGCCACCCTGGTGGGCGCCTGCGCGGTGTGCACCTTCACACTGCAGGCGCACTTCCGCCCCAACCTGGCCATCAACCTGCCCATGCTCATGCCCGCGGGCCTGGCCCTGTTCGCCCGCGAGGACGCCTACGGCTTCTTCGGCGGCCTGGGGTTGCTGTCGCTGATGGCGCTGATGCTGTTCGAGAGCCGCCGCGCCGAGCGCCGCATCACCGAGCTGCTGTGGCTGCGCTTCACGACCGACCGCATCGCGCGCGAGCGCACCCACGCCCTGGTGCTCGCACAACGCCACAGCGCCGTCAAAGACCAGTTCCTCGCCACCATGAGCCACGAGATGCGCACCCCGCTGCACGGCATCCTGGGCCTGGCGCGCCTGCTGCACGAGCGCCTGCCCGATCGCCCCGGCGTGCTGGCCGAGTCGCGCCACCAGGTCGAGCTCATCGAGCGCGCCGGCGACCACCTCCTGCACATCATCAACGACGTGCTGGACTTCTCCCGCATCGAGGCCGGCAAGCTGCACATCCAGCACGCCGCCTTCGACCTGCGGGTGCTGCTCGACGAAGTCATCGGCCTGCAAGCCGTGACCGCCCAGGAAAAGGGCCTGAGCCTGCTGACCAACGTCAGCCTGCCGACGCCGTGCTGGGTCAGCGGCGACGCCGCCCGCCTGCGCCAGATGCTGCACAACCTCGTGGGCAACGCCATCAAGTTCACCGACATGGGCGAGGTGCGCGTGCGGGTGAGCCTGCCCGGTCAGCCCACGGCCGACACGGTGTGCTTCCAGGTTGCCGACACGGGCGTGGGCATCCCGCCCGACCAGCAGGCCCTGATCTTCGACGCCTTTCACCAGGTCGACGGCAGTTTCATGCGCCGCCACAAAGGCACCGGCCTGGGCCTGACGATCACGCGAGAGATCGCACGCGCCATGCAAGGCGACGTCCACTGCACCAGCGAAGTCGGCCGGGGCTCGGTGTTCACCTTGAGCGTGCCCCTGCAGGCGACGTCGGCTTCGGCCGTGTTGCCAGCGATCGCCTCGACACCGCCCTCGGTCAGCGCACCGCGCGCACCGCTGCCGCCCCAGGCGACGCTCATCGGGCGGGTGCTGCTCGTGGAAGACAACCCCGTCAACGCCCTGGTGGCCGAAGCCACGCTCACGCGGCTGGGGCTGGGCGTCACGCGGGTGGAAGACGGCCGCGAGGCCCTGGGCCTGCTGTGCCAGCCCGAGCGGGCTTTCGACCTGGTCCTCATGGACCTGCAGATGCCCGAGCTCGATGGCATGGAGGCCACGCGGCGGCTGCGCCAATGGGAGCACGAGCGCGGCGTCGAGCCCATCGCGGTGGTGGCCCTGACGGCCAACGCGCTGAGCAGCGACCGCGCGCACTGCCTGTCGGCGGGCATGGACGACCACCTGGCCAAGCCCTTCCGCGCCGACGAGCTGCAGGCCGTGCTGCAGCGTCACCTGCCCGCGCCGATCGCCAGCGCGGGCTGAGTCGTCACTGACGGACGGCTTCGACCTGGATCACCAGCTTGATGTCGTTGGGGATGAACGGCAGGCCGTAGATCATGCCGAAGTCGCCGCGCTGGATGGTGGTCTCGAAGTCACCGCCGCAGACCTGGCGCTTGAGCATCGGGTTGTCGTAGCAGCCGTAGTGGTTGGCCTTGAGCACCACCGTCTGCGTCTTGCCCAGCAGGGTCAGGTTGCCCACGACGGACGAAACCTTGTCGCCCTCGAAGACCACCTTGGTGCTCTTGAACGTGGCCTGCGGGAAGGCCTCGGCGTTGAAGAAGTCCTTGCCCTTGAGGTGGCCGTCAAACGGAGCGGTGCCGGTGTTGATGGAGCCCATCTCGATGGTGATGTCGACCTGGCCGGTCTTGGCTTCGGTGTCGATGGTGACCGAGCCCGACTTCTTGTCGAAGCGACCGCGGTTCGTCGAGGTGCCGAAGTGCTTGGCCTCGAAGGTCACGAAGGTGTGCGTGGGCTCGATGGTGTAGTTGACCGGGGCGGCGTGGGCCAGGCCGGCAGACAGGGAAGCGGCCGCGATGGCGGCGATCAGGGAACGGTTCATGGGGGATCTCCTGCGAGGGTGGTGGCGCGGGTTGCGCCGGTTGAACGGGGGACGGGTGGAACAGAGAGAGGGCGCGCGCCGCCTCAAAGCGGTGGCATGCCCTGGATGACGAGCTTGAACTTCACCTGCACGTCGTTGGCGACGATGGAGGTGTCGCTCCAGTCGCCTTCGCCGATCTTGAAGTCCAGGCGGCGCAAGGTGAAGCCGCCGGTGGCCGTGCTCAGGCCCTGAGCCTGCGTCAACTGCACGGGCACCACCAGGTCACGCGACTGGCCCTTGATGACGAGCTTGCCCGCCACCTCGAACTTGCCGCCGCCCAGGGCCTTGATGGCGCTGGACTGGAAGGTGGCCTTGGGGAACTTGGGCGTGTTGAACCACTCGGGCTTGGGCAGCTCGGCGTCGGCTTCGGCGCCCAGGGCCACGCTGCCCAGGTCCACGCTGAAAGCGATCTGCCCGGTGGCCGGGGCCTTGGGGTCGAACTGGGTCTGGGCGCTGAAGGCCTTGAAGCGCCCGCTCAAGGGCACGCCCAGCTGCTTGGCCACGAAGGTGACCTCGCTTTGGGCGGCTTGCAAGGCCTGCGGGGCCGGAGCGGGGGCCTTGGGCGTGGCGGCGTGCAGCAGCGGCGCGGTGGCGAGCAAAGCGGCGAACAAGCTGCCAGCCAGGGACAAACTCAGGGTACGACGGGCGATCATGGGGGTCTCCAGTGGACGTGGGTGCGGCTTCGCGGCTCAACGACCTGGGCGCATGCGCGCCAGCAGGTTGTCTCGGTCGATGAATTGGTGCTTGAGTGCGGCCCCCACGTGCAGGGCCACCAGGCCGATCAGGCACCAGGCCGCGAGGCCGTGCAGTGGCTTGATGGTTTCGGCCAGCGCCGGGTCGGGCGTCACCAGGTCCGGCAAGGGCAACACGCCGAACCACACGACGGGGAAGCCCTTGGCCGAGCTGTAGGCCCAGCCCAGCAAGGGCACGGCGAAGAACAACAGGTACATCAGGTGGTGCGTGCCGTGGTGGGCCGCGCGCTGCCAGGCCGGCATGGCCCGCTCGATGCGCGCCGGCAGGGCTGGCGGGCGGTGCGTCAGGCGCCACACCAGGCGCAGCAGCGACAGCGCCAGGATCGTCACCCCGGCCCACTTGTGCCAGTTGATCAGCTTGAGCTTGGCCGGCGAGAAGGGCTGCCCCTCCAGGTAGAGCCCCACGCCGAAAGCGGTGAGGATGGCGACCGCCAGCACCCAGTGCAAGGCGATGGCCACGGCGCCGTAGCGCGGCTCGGCTGGCGCACCTGACGCAGAGATGGCGGGTGATTGACCGTTCTTCATGGGGAACCCCTTCGTTTGGCTTGCGACCACAATGTGAAGCGTAAAGCCCGTGCGTTCAGGCGGGTTGAGCGGCTTTCACGCTTCACTTCAAATATTCTGAATGCAAGCGCCGAACCCGGCTCGCCCAGGGTCAACCCTGATGCAGCCCGGCGCGCGCGGGTCGAATAAGCTCACAAATGCCTTGATCCCACCCATGGAACGCACCCCATATCCGACGTGGTCTGTCTGGTTGCTCAGCGGCAACCCCAAGCAGCGATTGCGCATCAAGCGCTCGCTGCTGGCGGCCAACGTCTTCGGCGCCTGTGCGCTGATGGCGGTCTACGCCGCGTGGATGGGTTTCATGGCCGACAGCGACGTGCAGCTGCTGACCGGCGCCATCGTGCTCAACTGCGCGCTCTGGTACGCCATCTTGCGCTCCGGGCTCAACCTGCGCTTCAGCGACCCGGCCCTCACCCTGCCGCAGATCCTGGCCGCCTTGTCCATCATCGTCGGGGCCTACTCCGTCACGGGGCCCGTGCACGGCTCCACCATGATGCTGCTGGTGCTGGTGCTGGTCTTCGGCGTCTTCAACCTGCAGCCACGCGGGGCGCGCATCGCCGCCACCTACACCGTGGCGCTCATGGGGGTGGCCCAGCTCATCAAGATGCAGACCGACCCGGTCAACTACCCCTTCAAGCTGGAGATCGTGCACTTCCTGCTGACGGCGGCCATCGTGCCCACCATCTCGCGGCTGGCCGCCCAGCTCAGCAGCATGCGCGCGCGCCTGCAGGCCCAGAAGGACGAGCTGGCGCAGGCGCTCACGCGCATCCAGATCCTGGCCACGCGCGACGAGCTCACCGGCCTGGTCAACCGCCGCCACATGATGGACGTGCTGCAGCAGCACCGCAAACGCCTGAACCGCTCGGGCTACCACCGCTTCTGCCTGGCTCTGCTCGACATCGACCACTTCAAGCGCGTCAACGACAGCCACGGCCATGGCGTGGGCGACGACGTGCTGCGCCGCTTCGCCGCCGTGGCGCAAACCGCCCTGCGCGACACCGACGTGCTGGCGCGCTGGGGCGGCGAGGAGTTCCTGCTGTTGCTCAACGACACCACGCCCGAGCAAGCCGAGATCGGGCTGGAGCGCGTGCGCGAGATGCTGGCCGACACGCCCATGTCGTCCGAGGTGCCGCAGCTGCGCACCACCTTCTCGGCCGGCCTGACGGCCTACGACTGCGGCGAGGCCCTCGACACCTGCATCGAGCGCGCCGACCGGGCGCTCTATGAAGCGAAAAACCAGGGCCGCAACCGCACCGTGATCCACCAGGGCGCGCACGAACGCGCCCAGGCGGCCGCCAAGGCGGCTGAAGCCACGCAAGACAACCCGCAGGGCGAGCCCGCCACCCCCGCCTGAAGGCCCCCGCCTGCGTGCTGGTGTCGCCGCATCAAGACGGGTATGCTCGGCGCATCAACATGAAAACGCTCGCCCGGGGTTCACCACCCTTCGTGCGATGCAGTGGAGGCGGCGGCCCGGGCAGAGGGACCTGCCGTGGGTGGTGACTGTGTTGCCGTGCCATGTCCAGCTTCCCCCCTGGGGCTTCACCGCCCCCGCCCTCGTCGTCCGCCGCCTACCCTGCGAGCTCCATCGACGACCTCCTGGTCGACCCCTCAGCGGACGACGCCCGCCGTGAAGACGCCCCTTATCGGCTGTTCTTCCGCCACGCCGGCATCGGCATGGCCCGCATCTCGCTGTCCGGCCTGATCCTGGAAGCCAACGCCCGGTTCGCAGACATGGTGGGTCGCCGCCAGGCCGACCTCGCCGGCCTGCACGTGCAGGACATCACGCACCCCGAAGACGTCAGCGCCGAGCGCGCCCACATGGAAAGCCTGGTGTCGGGCAACCAGGACGGCTTTCACCTCGAAAAGCGCTACGTGCGCCCCGACGGCCAGACCGTGTGGGCCTCCGTCAACATGGCCCTGGTGCGCCAGGAACAGGGGCGCCCGATGCAGCTGGTGTCCATCATCGAAGACATCACCGAGCGCCAGCGCGCCCAAGAGGCCATGAGCTCGGCGCGCGCGGCCGAACGCGCCAGCAAGGCCAAGACCGAGTTCCTCTCGCGCATGAGCCACGAGCTGCGCACCCCGCTCAACGCCATGCTGGGCTTCGCGCAACTCCTGCGCGTGGACCCGCGCCACCCGCTGCACGAAGACCAGCGCACCAAGGTCGCGCACATCGAGCGCGCCGGCGCCCACCTGCTGGCCATGCTGACCGACGTGCTCGACCTCTCGCGCATCGAAGCCGGCAGCCTGCCCATGTCCATCGAGCCGCTGTCACTGGCCGAGGTGATGGACGCCGCGGTGGCCATGACCAGCAACCAGGCCGTCGACGCCGGCGTGCGGCTCATCCACCCGCCTTGCGAGGGCGGCCTGCACGTGCGCGGCGACCAACTGCGCTTGCGCCAGGTGCTGGTCAACCTGCTGAGCAACGCCATCAAGTACAACCAGCGCGGCGGGCAGGTCATGCTGGAGGCCCTGGGCCTGGAGCACGAGGTGGTCATCACGGTCAGCGATTCCGGGCGGGGCATGACGGCCGATCAACTCACCCACCTCTTCGAGCCCTTCAACCGCCTGGGCGCCGAGCGCACCGCCGTCGAGGGCACCGGCATCGGCCTGGTCATCGTCAAGCGCCTGGTGGAGTTGATGCAAGGCCGCATCGACGTCAGCAGCCGCCCCGCCGACGGCAGTCGCTTTCGCGTGTGGCTGCCTCGCGCAGAGGTCGCCTCGGTGGTGGCCAGCGATGAGTCCATGACGCGACCGCGCACCGGCTTCGGCGGCTTCGACGAGGGCCCTGGCAGCACGCTGAGCCTGCTCTACGCGGAAGACAACGCGGTCAACGTGGAGCTGCTGCGCCAGGTCATGCGCATGCGCCCGCACTGGCACCTCGACGTGGCTTGCAACGGCCAGGATGCCATCTCCATGGCGCTGACGCAGCCACCCGACCTGTTGCTGCTGGACATGCACCTGGGTGACATGAACGGGCTGGACGTGGCCGACGCGCTCAGCCTGCACGCCCACACCGCGGCCATCCCGAGGGTGGCGCTGTCGGCGGACGTGATGCCCGACCAGATCGCCGAGGCGCGCCAGCGTGGCTTCGTGGACTACCTCACCAAACCGCTGGACGTCAGCCGGCTGCTGTCGCTGCTTGACCGCTTCGCGCGGGGTGACACGCTCTGAGCCGGTGGCAACCAGGTCCCCTGAAGGGTGGCTCCGGCTGGGCTCAGGCTGACCTCAGATGGCCAGGTCGCTGAAGAACCGCCCGCCATGGAAGACCAGCGGAGACGCGCCCACACGGCGGCGGCAATGCGCCACCTCGCCCACGAAGATGACGTGGTCGCCCTCGTCGTGCTGGCTGCGGTGGCTGCATTCGAAGACGGCCACGGCGCCGTCGATGACCGGCGCACCCGTCAGGCCGGCTCGCCAGGCGACGCCGTCGAAGCGGTCGATGCCCTTGCGCGAAAACCGCTCGGCCAGCAGGCGCTGGTCGGCGGCGAGCACGTTGATGGCGTAATGGCTGGCGGCCAGGAAGCCCGGCATCGAGCTGGACTGGCGAGACAGGCTCCACAGCACCAGCGGAGGCGCCAGGGACACCGAGTTGAAGGAGTTGGCCGTCAGCCCGAACAGGCGTCCGTCAGGCGCCTGCGCGGTCACGATGGTGACCCCCGTGGCGAACTGGCCCAGCGCGGCGCGGTACTCCTCCTGGGTGAAGGGGGCGGGCGTGGCGTGGGGGTCGGCTGACATCGGGTGCATCGGTACAGGGTACAAGGTCATGGAGTGTAGTGCCGCGCAGAAATGCGCAGGCGCACAAGGTCACTTCACAGGCGACGCAGCCGGGCGGCCGATCCGGTAAACCCACACGGGGCGCCCACCGCCCAGGGTGAGGCGGGCGTGCGGCGTCCAGGCCTGCGGGAGACCGCCGGGGGCCCGGCGGGCCTCGAACTCCAGGCTCACCATCCAGCTGCCCGGGCGCATCTCGCGCTCGGCCTTGTCCATGGCGCGCGGCATCGACTCGGGGCGCTGGAACAGGTAGACGAGGTCGAAGGCCGACCAGTCATCGGCCCACATGTCGCCGCGGCGCACGCTCGCCCAGGGGCAGCGCCAGGCGCTGACAGCGCGCCACAGGGCGCTCCACTCCACGCCCTCGATGCGCGCGCGCGGGAAGGCGGCGTGCAGCTCGATGAGGCCATCTCCCATGCCGCAGCCGGCGTCCAGCACGCGCGCGCCGTCGGGCAGCGCCACGGTGGCGGGGAGGTCCAGCAGCGCGCCACGCGGGGTGGGGAAGACGGGGGCGTCGCGCCAGGCGCGGCGCGGGTAGGCCAGCAGCAGCAAGCCCAGCGGCGCCAGCCAGGTCCAGGCCGGGATGGCCGCGCCCTGCCCCAGCGCCAGCACGCTGAGCGGAAAGCCAGCGGCCACGAACACGCGCCGCCAGGCCGTGGTGGCCACGAAGGGCAACAGGGCCGCGCAGGCCCCCAGCGCCGTCGGCAGCAACAAGGCGGCCCACAGGGGCGCCTGGGCGTGTTTCAAGGCGGTGGCCAGGCCCCAGGCGGCGGCCCAGGTGGCGGCGGCTGGCACGGGCCAGCTCAGCAGGCGACGCAGCACGGCCGCGGGCGCCATCGGGCTCAGTCGGCCTCGGTGGTGCCGCCGCGCAGCTTGTCGATCAGGCCGTTGAGCTCGTCGAGGCTGCCGAACTGGATGGTGACCTCGCCTTGCTCACCGCGCTTGGTCTTGCGCTTGATGTGAATGCCCACTTGCGCGGTCAGCAAGTCGGAGAGCGTTTCTTCCAGGCGCAGCACGTCACGCGACTTCTCGCCCTTGACGCGCAGCAGCGGGGCCTGGCGGCCCGCGCCCTGCACCCGGGTGACGAGCTTTTCGGTGTCGCGCACGTTGAGCTTCTTGCCCACCACCTCGTTGGCGGTCGTGATCTGCAGGGCCTTGTCGAGTGGCAGCAGCGCGCGGGCGTGACCCATGTCGATGTCCCCGGCCATGAGCATGGATTGCACGGGCTCGGCCAGGTTAAGCAGGCGCAGCAGGTTGGAGGCGGCGCTTCGCGAGCGGCCCACGGCCTGGGCGGCCTGCTCGTGGGTCAGGCCGAACTCGCTGGTCAGGCGCTGCAGTCCCTGGGCCTCTTCCAGCGGGTTGAGGTCCTCGCGCTGGATGTTCTCGATGAGGGCCATGGCGGCGGCGGCCTCGTCGGGCACGTCCTTGACCAGGACGGGCACCTCGCTGAGGCCGGCCAGGCGAGCCGCGCGCGAGCGGCGCTCACCGGCGATGATCTCGTACCTGCCGCCGCCCACCGGGCGCACCAGGATGGGCTGCATGATGCCCTGGGCCTTGATGCTCTCGGCCAGCTCGTACAGCGAGCCCTCGTCCATGCGCGTGCGCGGCTGGTACTTGCCGGGCTGCATGAGGTCCAGGCGCAGCACCGAAGGCGCGCCTTCGCTACCCGGGTTCGCTGCGGGGGTGTCGCTGACTTTGGGGCCCAGCAGGGCCTCCAGGCCCATGCCGAGGCCTTTGGATTTCTTGGTCGCCATGGGCTCGATTGTCGCCGGGATCCGCCCGGGCAATCAGAGCCCCGATCGCACCCGCTTGACCAGCTCGTCGGCGAAGGCGATGAAGGCCTGCGCGCCCTTGGACGAGGGGTCGAAGACCACACCGGGCAGGCCGTAGCTGGGGGCCTCGGCCAGGCGCACGTTGCGCGGGATCACGGTGTCGAAGACCTTGTCGCCGAAGTGCGACTTGAGCTGGTCGCTGACCTGCTGCTGCAGGGTGATGCGGGGGTCGAACATGACGCGCAACAGCCCGATGAGCTGCAGCTCGCGGTTGAGGTTGGCGTGCACTTGCTTGACGGTGTTGACCAGGTCGGTGAGGCCTTCGAGCGCGAAGTACTCGCACTGCATGGGCACGATCACGCCGTGCGCGCAGGTCAGGCCGTTGAGGGTCAGCAGGCTCAGGGACGGCGGGCAGTCGATGAGGACGAAGTCGTAGTCGGCTTCGGCGGCCTCCAGGGCGGTTTTCAGGCGCCGGTCGCGGCGCTCCAGGTTGACCAGCTCGACCTCGGCGCCCGCCAACTCGCGGTTGGCGCCCAGCACGTCGTAGCCGGCCTTCTCGCTGCGCGCGCGCGCCTCGGCGACGGTGGCGTCTTCCAGCAGCACGTCGTAGACGCTGTGCGCGAGGGTGCGCTTGTCCACACCGGAACCCATGGTGGCGTTGCCTTGCGGGTCCAGGTCAACGATGAGGACGCGCTGCCCGATCCTGGCCAGGCCGGCCGCCAGGTTGACGGTGGTGGTGGTTTTGCCCACCCCGCCCTTTTGGTTCGCGATGCAGAAGATGTGTGGCATCTGTTGATTATCCATCGGCGCCACCGGGCATGTTGTCACGCGCGTGTCACGCCGCTTTCACACAGGGGGGTCACGCTGTCAGCCTGTCGTCACGTCTTGATCGAAGTCCACCATGAAGCAGTCCACCCTTTCCCTGGCCATCGGCGCCCTGTTGTCCGCCCTGAGCGCCCACGCCAGCGCCGGCTTGCTCGACGGCGCCAGCCTCGCCTGGGAACACAAGCACGACGCCAGCAACAGCTACCTGTCTGAAATCCTGGGTTTCGACGCGCTCAACAACCAGGTCTGGGTTTCGGGCGTCAGCGGCGTCGACGTCCTCAACGCCCGCACCGGCGCCTTCGTCCAGCGCATCGACGTGAGCGCCTACGGCAGCGTCAACAGCGTGGCCATTCACAACGGCATCGCCGCCCTGGCCATCGAGAACACCACCAACCGCACGCTGCCCGGCGTGGTGCAGCTCTACAGCACCACCACGCGCAGCCTGCTGAGCGGCACCAACACCATCACCGTGGGCGCCCTGCCCGACATGCTGACCTTCACCAAGGACGGCAGCAAGCTGCTGGTGGCCAACGAAGCCACGCCCAACACCAGCGGCTACGGCACCCGCACCACCGCCGCCAACGTCTACCCCGCGAACTTCGGCGCCGGCTCGGCCGACCCGGTGGGCACGGTCAGCATCATCGACATGGCCTCGCGCGCGGTGACGGCCACGGCCAACCCCAACCTGGCCAGCGTGAGCCGCACGGGCAGCGCCCTGCGCACCAACACGGGCATGGACTTCGAGCCCGAGTACATCGCCGTCAACGCCGCCGGCACCAAGGCTTACGTGTCCCTGCAAGAGGCCAACGGCCTGGGCGTGCTGAACCTGCAGACCGGCCAGTTCGACAAGGTCGTGGGCCTGGGCCTCAAGGACTTCTCGGCCCCGGGCAATGCCATCGACTCGGTCGACAGCACCGGCAACAGCTACGCGCCCAAGGCCGTCAACGCCAAGGGCCTGTACATGCCCGACGGCGTGGCCACCTACGAGGTCAACGGCCAGACCTACATCGTCACCGCCAACGAGGGTGACTTCCGCGAAGACGACGCCGACCGCGCCCGCGGCGACGCCACCGGCCTGGGCGGCACCGGCGACCTGGCTCGCCTGCGCGTCTCCACCACCGACTCGTCGCCGGGGAGCTTCGTGGCCGCCGGTGGGCGCTCGTTCTCGATCCTCAACGAACGCGGCGAGCAGGTCTTCGACAGCGGCAACATGCTGGAGCAAGCCGCCGCCGCCGCGGGCGTCTACGACGACGGCCGCAGCGCCGACAAGGGCGTGGAGCCCGAAGGCGTCGAGATCATGGAGATCAACGGCCGCACCATCGCCTTCATCGGCCTGGAGCGCACCCTCAAGGCCAGCGTGGCCGCCTTCGACATCACCGACCCGGAAAACGTCACCTTCCTCAAGCTGCTGACCTCGGACGTGGCGCGCGCACCGGAGGGCCTCAAGGGCTTCCGCCTGGGCGACGAGTACTACCTGGCCTTCTCCAGCGAGGGCACCAGCGCCACCGCCCCGAACGCCAACTACACCACCGCCTTCCACCTGGCCACCGCGGTGCCCGAGCCCGAAACCCACGCCCTGATGCTGGCGGGTGTGGCCGTGCTGGCCGCCGCCGCCCGCCGCCGTCGCCAAGGCTGAGCGAGCCCGGACCCCAATCAGAACGGCCGACCCCGCAAAGGGGCGGCCACAGGGCACGCGCTCAGGGAAGCCCTCGCAGGTCGACAGCCGCCTCAACCGGGGCGGCTGTTCCTTTTGGGGCCGCCCTTTTGGCCGGAGGATGAGGAGATCGCCTGGCGCGAGGCGCGGGTGGCCGGCTTCGCTTTCGCGCGGTCCGACTTGCGCAAACCTCTGCGCACATCTTTGGCCGCTGCGTTGACAGAGGCTTTGGCCAGGGGCTTGGCCCCAGGTTTCGCCCCAGTTTTGGCGCGAACAGCGGGCTCAACTTGGCGGACCCCGAGTCGCCCTGGCTTGCGAGCCTCCCGGCCCACGCCCTGGGCCCGTGCAGCGGCCAGGCCCTGGCCAGCCAGCGGGCCCTTGCCAGCTTGGAGACGCTTCGCACCGGGAAGGGCCTTGTCGGTAGCACGCCGAGGCCGTTCGCTGCCACGCTCCACCGCCGCACGGCGATCCGAGGCCTTGACGACCGCCTTGGCCGCACGGTCAGCCTTCACCTCAGGCTGAGGCGCAAACAATGGCATGTCCGGGTGCCAGCCTTTCGGCGGCGGGACCTCCACGGCGCGGCTGATGCCCGGCTCGGCCGGCGCCGAGGGCGAAGGGGCAGCCAAGGCCGCGCCCCAGACACAGGCCGACAACAGCGCGCCCAACAGCCGCCCAAAACTCAAACTCGCCTCCGCATCCAGACCAGGCAGCGCTCGGCGCCCAGGCCCGGCACCTGCAAAGGTTCCACGTGAAACACATCGATGTCGGCCGGCAGTTCGGCCAGCTCGTCGTCCGGCGCCCTGCCCTTCATGGCCATCCACACGCCGCCGTCGGCGAGGCGGTCGCGGGTCAAGGACACGAAGTCCACCAGGGAGGCGAACGCCCGCGAGGTGACGATGTCGTGCTGGGTGCGCAGGTCTTCCACGCGCGCGTGCTCGCCGCGCAGGTTGGGCAGGCGCAACTCGGCCGCCACCTGACGGATGAACGCCGCCTTCTTGCCCACCGTGTCCACGCAGGTCACTTGCAGGTCGGGCCGCGCGATGGCCAAGAGCACGCCGGGCAAGCCGCCGCCGCTGCCCACGTCGAGCAAGCGCACGGGCTGCACCGGCACGGCAGCGCCCTGCTCGACCGGGCGAGCCGCCTGGTGTCGACCTGCCTGCTGATTCAGGTGCGCAGCGAGGTGCGGCAGCACCGCCAGGCAATCGCTGAGGTGGTGCGAGAACATCTCCGGGGCGTCCCGCACCGACGTGAGGTTGTAGGTGCCGTTCCAGTGCGACAACATGCCCATGTAGGCGGCGCAGCGCTGGCGCTGCGCCTCGTCCAGGGTCACGCCCAGGGCGTCGAGAACCGGCGCCAGGGCCTCCACCCACTGCACCTCAGGCCACTCAACGGTGCGCGGGGCGCGCTTCGGCCCCAACCGCGGTTGAGGTCGATGGCCAGAGGGTGCGCCGTTGCCGGTGTAGTTGCTGTGGCCCAGCGGACGCTTGTAGCCCTTCATGCCACCTCCCCTGTGGACTGCGGTTGCGCCGCAGACGGGTCAGCCGACGCTTCGGCAAAGCCCTTGAAACGGCCCTTCTTCAGGTGGATCAGCAACAGCGAAATCGCTGCGGGCGTGATGCCGGAGATCCGGGACGCCTGCCCGAGCGTGCCCGGGCGGTGCTTGCTCAACTTCTGGCGGGCTTCGATGCTCAAGGCCGAGACGGTCATGTAGTCCAATTCTTCAGGCAGGCGAAGGTGCTCGAAGTGAGCCGCGCGCTCCACCTCGTCGTTCTGTTTGTCGATGTAGCCCGCGTACTTCACGCTGACCTCCACCTGCTCCACCACGGCGCGGGCCAGGGCGTCGCCCAACTGCTCCACCAAGGAGGCCCGGGTCACGGGTGTTTCACGTGGAACAAGCGCGCCGCCGCCGGCTTCTGCCCGGAGCTGGGCCTGGTGCGCCGCCGCAACCACACCGGCCTCCGCCACCTGGTCGTACCCGACACCCGGGCGTCGCAGGAGGTCGGTCAACCGGTACTCGCGCTCCAGGGCCTTGCCCAGCAGGCGCTCGGCATCGGGTGTGGGCAGCGTGGCCGGGCGCACCCAGGTCGACCGCAACCGCTCTGTTTCACGTGAAACAGCGTCGCGCTTGCGGTTGAAGGCTTCCCAGCGCACGTCGTTCACCAGGCCCAACTCGCGGCCGATTTCGGTCAGGCGCATGTCGGCGTTGTCCTCGCGCAGTTGCAGGCGGAACTCGGCGCGGCTGGTGAACATGCGGTACGGCTCGGTCACGCCCTGCGTGGTCAGGTCATCGGCCAGCACGCCCAGGTAAGCCTGGTCTCTGCGCAGCGTGAAGGGCTCGCGGCCTTGCGCCTGCAGGGCCGCGTTCACGCCCGCGAACAAGCCTTGCGCGGCCGCCTCTTCGTAACCCGTGGTGCCATTGATCTGGCCCGCGAAAAACAGGCCCTGGATGGACTGGGTCTCGAAGGTGGCTTTCAACTCGCGGGGGTCAAAGTAGTCGTACTCGATGGCGTAGCCGGGCCGCAGGATGCAGGCGTTCTCCAGGCCCGGCATGCTGCGCAAGGCGCTGAGCTGGATGTCAAAGGGCAGCGAGGTGCTGATGCCATTCGGGTAAAACTCGTTCGTGGTCAGGCCTTCCGGCTCCAGGAAGATCTGGTGCGAGTCCTTGTCGGCGAAACGATTGATCTTGTCCTCGATCGACGGGCAGTAGCGCGGCCCCACCCCCTCGATCACCCCGGTGAACATCGGGCTGCGGTCGAAACCGGAGCGGATGATGTCGTGCGTCTGCTGGTTGGTGTGCGTGATCCAGCAAGGCAACTGCCGTGGGTGCTGCTGCGGCGTGCCCAGGAAGCTGAACACCGGCACATCCGGGCCCGTCGGCGCAGACAGCGGCGCACCGGGCGAGCCCCAGCCGCCGACCAGCGGCACGCCGTCACCCGGCTGCTCGCTCAGCTTGCTGAAGTCGATGCTGCGCCCGTCGATGCGCGGCGGCGTGCCCGTCTTCAGGCGCCCCTGCGGCAGCTTGAGCTCCTTGAGGCGGGCCGACAAGGTCACCGCCGGCGGGTCACCGGCTCGCCCGGCGCTGTGGTTCTGCAGCCCGACGTGGATCTTGCCGTCCAGGAAGGTGCCCGCGGTCAGCACCACCGCGCGGGCACGAAAGCGAATGCCCACCTGGGTCACGGCCCCCACGACGCGGGCGCCCGCGCCATCGCCCTCCACCATCAGGTCGTCCACCGCCTGCTGGAAGAGCCACAGGTTCGGCTGGTTCTCCAGGCGATGGCGGATGGCGGCCTTGTAGAGGATGCGGTCGGCCT
>Ga0114983_1000460_pt1 | contig 17594 bp, 17 predicted proteins | sample Shrwel_input2_RT_FD_87182 | JGI IMG/M metagenome (GOLD analysis project Ga0114983, IMG submission 87182) | Subsurface microbial communities from deep shales in Ohio, USA - Utica-3 well 1 S input2 RT | ecosystem: Environmental > Aquatic > Deep subsurface > Shale gas/oil reservoir > Produced... | reverse complement strand
GAAGGGCTCCGGCGGGCAGGAAAAAACGGCGGGATCATAGCACGCGACCGAGCGGCGACCCGGCTACAGGTCGCGCACCCAGAACAGCTCATGCCGGCGCACGCCCTTGCGGAAGAATTCGTCATCGCCGGTCGCGGGCCAGCGACGGCCAGCCAGCACATGCTGGATCAGGCGACGCAGCCGCTTCTTGAAGGGTAGCGACCCCTGCAGATCATGCTGCATCGCCAGGGCCATGGCCTTGTCCAGCCGCGTCGCGGAGTCCAGCGTCGGGCTCCACAGGCGGTCCCCCGGCAGTGGGGTGAAAACTGGCGGCAAGGCAATGCCATACCCCGCAGGGCCCATCGGCCAGCGATCGTTGTCGTGCAGGTGGTTGGCATAGAGCAACAGCGTGTCCGGTTGCCAGGTACTTTGCGCGCAGGCTTCGAGCACGGCACGGGTGCTAGCGACATGATCAGGGTGCGGATCCAGCTCCGGATGCGGAGCCAGCAGTACCTCGGGGCGATAATGCTCGATCACCGCGACCAGATCGGCAATTAGGTTATCCCAGGTCGGCTGGCCATCCTTGTCGCCTGGTAGAGACAAAGGGTTGTGCCGGCGCACGCTACGCACGTCAGCCTCAGCGGACTCCCGCGAGCCGAACGGCGTTTGCGGCTGCTCGGCCATGGCACTCAGCTGCAGGCAGTAGTAGCCGAGCTGCACACAGCGCGTTTGCTCTACGCCCCCCCAGAGCGGGGCCGCCAGGCTGTCCCAGCTGCGCAGGCGGCCCTTCAGACGGGCTGCTGCCGCCCTATCCAACCCCAGGCGCTGATAGGCTTCGGCTTCGATCTCGCCCTGGGTGAGCGTGACGATGGCCGCCTCCGCGCAACGGCTGTACTGGCCGAAAGCGGCCAGCTCGGCATCGTCGGCATGGGGAGCAATGATCAACAGGCGTTGCTCGGCAAAATCCGGATTGCGCATGGCATGCACGCGCAACGCCCCCTCGATGCGACAGAAGCGCGGCGCAATAGCCAGGTCTGCCACAGGCAGGCCGGACAGGTTGAGGTAACGTCGCCCGGCCACACCCCGCTCGAAATCCTGGCGATCACTGCCGAGGCGCACATAGGGATCGAGCCAGCGCCCCAGCCAGGTAGCCGTCAAGCGCAACTCAAGCAGCACCGTGTCATACCCCTGCAGTGCCGCTTCGACGTGCAGTCGACCACCCTCGATATGCGCAGGAATGCTCAGGCAGTCCTCGGGAAAGTCATAGCGATAATCGTCACCGGGCGCATAGAACAGGTGGTCGGCAAACCAAGCCTCGTGAGCGACCCAGCCCAATACCAACAGCAGCGGTGGCAGCCAGACAGCCAGCAGGCTGCTCAGCGCCAGCAGCAACAAAGCCAGCAGCAACACCAGGCGTTTGTTGCGGCGATGGCGTTTCAACAGGACTTGTTTACGACGGGTCATGATCGGCACGCGGCATGGCAAGGGGTTCTCAGAGCGCTCAAAACATCAGGTCTGGTAGCAGGCGACACGATGACACCAGCGATCCTTGTACTCCCGATCAGCGCGACCAAAGGAATAGCGCAACGGCTTACCCAGCGCCCGGGCCTCCGCCCAGGCATCCTGCGTATTGACGAAGCTGAGCACGCTACCCGGACTAAAGTCGCGCTGCTGCGGGTCGACGCCACCATTGATGTACTCCAGGCTGATCCAGCGCGGCGCCTCGACCCGGTAAAGGATCTGGATGGCCACCGGCTGGTCATTGAGGTAGATCAGCGAGCCGGTCATGAACTCGCGCAACAGGTCAAAGACCTCCGCCAGGTGTTCCTGGCCGGTTGCCGCAAACCCCCAGCGCCGCTGGAATAGCTCGCTGTACACGCTGGCCTGCTCGCTGGCCGTCAAGCTCAGCATGGGCCGGATCAGCCCACCGGCCTCCTCCAGTAGGCGCTGCTCGCGACGCTGGTTGTAACGAAACTTCTTGCTGTACTGTTCCGGCTCACGCGCCAGGGCCAAACCTTCAGGCTGCGCCTGCAGGGTAGTGATCCCCGGTGCCATCAACTCGGACAGATAACGCGCACGATGCCGCAAGGCTACCTGCGCGCCTGGCGCGAGGGGCAGGATCAGCTCGGCATTACCCAGATCGAACAGGCCACGTTTTCCCTGTTTTTTCAGAACATCCTTGGACAACGCCAGATGGCGCCCCCATGTGGCAATGGCAGCCTGCAACTGGCCGTTCTCGACCCAGGCCAGGTAGCGCACCGGTATGCCGGCAAAGGCAGCCAGGCGCTCCACCACCTGCGGATGCGTGGCAACACTGCCACCAAACTGGGCCCAGGCATCGGCATAGGTGCCGGCATCGCAGGGTTCCCAGCCTCGTTCTCGACGAAATCGCAGCAGATCAAGCATTTACATCCAGTCCCGCATCTCTGAGTGCAGCCGGCAAGCGCGGCAAAGGGCCGTAACTGTAGCGATATCCACGCAAAAATGCTTGCCACATGGCACCTCGCCAACCGCAGCGCCGCCATAGCTGCTGCAGATCGTGGCGGGCGGCTTGCGCACGAGTCAGGCGACGCCGACTTTTCTCCAGATCGATCAGTGCGACGTTTGGCGGACCATCGGCCAGGCTGACAAACAGGTGCTTGGGATACAGACAACCGTGCTGGCGACGCGCGTCATTAAGGCGCCCCACGGCGCGCCCCAGGCATTCGAGAATCTGCGCATGTCGCTCCGTTCCCCAGCCGCGTTCACGCTGCTCGGCATAGCATTGCTCCAGGCTGGCAAAACCCGTCAGGTCGGCGGTCACTAGCCAGGCATGCCACTGGCCGGCCTGTCGCGCACACTGCGCCAGCAGAAGGGGGGGAACCGGCACGCCAAGACGCAAACAGTCATACAGCGCATCACGCTCACGCATCAGGGTTGGGTAGCCCAGCGGATGACGCCAACTGTGATAGAGATGACCGACCTGCTGCTTGCGGTAAAGCAGGCGACCGTCATCCAGCTGAACACGCTGTACACCACTCAGGCCACCACGCCGCTGGTTGGGTGGCTCGACCCAGTCCCCCGGACAGAGCAACCACTGTTGCATTTGCGCTGTATGAACCGGCACATGCTGCATACACCACCCCACCCCGGCCTGCGTGAAAATCCCTGTTCAACGCAGACTAGCAGCATGGCGGTCTAGGCGGGAGAGACAGCGCTGTCGCCATCCTCGGCAAACTGGCGCGCATGCAGGCGTGCATAGTGCCCCCCCAAGGCCAGTAGTTGCGCATGATTGCCCTGCTCGACGATCTGCCCCTGATCCATAACCAGAATCAGATCGGCTTTCTCGATGGTCGACAGTCGATGGGCGATCACCAGGGTGGTACGCCCCTGCATGACCTTGTCCAGTGCCGCCTGGATATGCCGCTCGGACTCGGTATCCAGCGCCGAGGTGGCTTCATCGAGGATCAGTAGGGGCGCATCCTTGAGCAAGGCCCTGGCAATCGCCAGGCGCTGACGCTGGCCGCCGGAAAGCAGCACGCCATTCTCCCCCACCAAGGTGTCGTAACTCTGTGGCATCTGCTCGATGAACTCGGCGGCGTAGGCATCGCTGGCCGCGCGCTGCACAGCCTCCAAGGGTGCGCCCGCCAGGTCGCCATAGGCAATATTGTTGCGCACGCTGTCATTGAATAGCGTCACGTGCTGGGTAACCAGCGCGATATGCCGACGCAGGTTACGCAGCGTGTAATCCTCGACATCCACCCCGTCGAGGAGGATCTGCCCCTGATCATGGTGGTAGAAACGCGGGATCAGGTTGGCCAGCGTCGACTTGCCGCTACCGGAACGCCCGACCAGCGCCACCATCTGCCCTGCCTCGGCGGTAAAGCTGATGTTGTGCAAGACCTGCTTATCAGTACCTGGATAGGCAAAACTCAGCTCGCGAACTTCGACACGTCCACTGACTCGTTCGCGCTCCTGGCTGCCATGATCGACTTCTGGTTGCTCATCCAGTTGCTCGAAGATACTTTCCGCGGCAGCGACACCTTTCTGCACCGTCGAGCTGACTTCCGAGAGCTGGCGAATGGGCTTGGGCAACAGACCTGCCAGAGTAATGTAGGCCACCAGGTCACCCGCACTGGCATCACCACGCAACAACAACACGAGGAACATCAGCACCGCCATGGCGCTGTAGATCACCAACTGCAGGCTGGGCGTATAGACCGCATTGGTCTTGACCATCTTCAGCTGCTTGCGCCGGTTTTCCTCACTGGCGTCATGAAAACGCTGTTGCTCGTAAGCCTCGCCACCGAAACTGCGCACCACGCGATAGCCCTGGATAGTCTCGGAGGCGACATGCGTGACATCGCCCATGGCTACCTGGATCTTCTTGCTCTGCTTGCGAAACTTGCGGCTGGTGCTGACCACCATCAAACCGATCAGCGGCAGGATGGCCACCATGACCAACGTCAGCTTCCAGTTCATCCACAACAACGTGCCGAACAGGAAAATCACCGACATGCCTTCGCGCACCACCACCTTGATGGCATCGGTTGCGGCACCGGTCACCATGGTGACGTTGTAGGTAATCCGCGAGATCAGGTGCCCAGAATTGTGGTTGTCAAAATAGCGGTTGGGCAAAGTCAGCAGGTTGTTGAACAGCGCGATGCGCAAATCCTGCACCAAGCCCAGGGAAACCTTGGCCAAAAAATAGTTGCCGAGGAAAGAACCCACACCCTGCCACACGGCGATCAGTACGATCAGCAGCGGCACCGCCTGCAGCAGCTTGAGCTGCGCCAGCCAGGGGGCATGCTCCAGCAACCAGGGCACATTGGCAAACAGACTGGCCTCCGGATTGGACAGGCCATCGACAAAGTACTTGAGCATGTAGCCCAGCATCGGCTGGGTAGATGCAAAGATCAGGAAGCCGAGAATACTGAGGGCAAAGATCCCCCAATAGGGAACGACATAACGCAGCAACCGCAAATACACCTTCAGGCTGGATTGCTGGGTAGAATTGGCCATACGGCAAGCCCCACAAGACTGGCTAGAGGAAAACGATGCGGATTGTAACAGCGCAACAACTGGAAAGCTGGCTGACCCATGGCAAGGTACTGGAAAAGGATGGCCGGGGACCCAAGGTAGTCGCGCTGGACAACGGCCTGTTCCTGAAGATTTTCCATACCCGTCGCCACCCGCTGCTGGCCCGCCTGCAACCCGCGGCACGACGCTTCGCCAACAACGCCCGCCGCCTGCAGGCCCAGGAAATTGCCGCACCGCGGGTTGTCGAGCTGTTCTGGATAGACCGCGACCAGGGCCTCAGCGGCTGCCTCTACGAACCGCTGCCCGGGCAGTCCGTCGAACAGCTGTTCATCGACGACCCGCAGCAGGTCATGCCACTGCTCGATTCGCTGGCCCGCTTCATTCGTCACCTACATCGCCAGGGCGTCTACTTTCGTTCGCTGCACCTGGGCAACATTCTGCAGTTGCCTAGTAGTAACTACGGCCTGATCGACATCCTCGACCTACAACACAAGCGTCGGCCGCTGAACAGCTGGCAGATCAAGCGCAACTTCCAGCACCTGCGTCACTATCTCAAACGCAAGCAGCTGGTCGACTTCCCGCTCGACGAACTGTTGCAGCGCTACGAACGCCAATCAGACAAACGCTGAGCTATCACAGCAAACGGCGGTCCCAGCGAATACCGCGCTTGATCACCACCGCCGGCACGCCACCCACCACACAATGCCCCTCATCGAAAGCGCGGCTGACCAGGGAACGCGTAGCCACCACGGTTTCCGACTGCAGCACCGTGCCCTTGAGTACCTGAACATCCCGACCTATCCACACCCGGTCGGCGATCTGTACATCGCGCGATCGATTGAGTCGCTCCCCCGTGACCTGATCAAGGATCGAGTGCTTGTCACCCGTACGGATAATGATGTCCGTGGACAGCATGCAATCCCGGCCGATATCGATACTCGCCGCCTCATCCACCAGCAGGTAGGCCCCCTCCACCGTGGTCTGCGCGCCCAGCCGGATATGCTGACCGCGCGTACCGCGCAAGTAGATCTTGCCGCTGCTGAAACGCACGTCATCGCCGATCTCGATCAGGTTGTCGCGGCCATCCAGACGAATCTCACAGTTGTGCAGGGTGACGTTCTGACCAATCAGCAGGCGGTTGTTCTCGCCGCCCAGCTTGATGCGCACCTTCTTCATGCGCTGCGCACTGTTTGCCGGCAGTTGCAGGTGGTTGCCGGCGCGCACGCTGCGCCGGTTCTTATAGGCCACGTTATGCAGCCAAAGTTTCAGCTGTTGCAGCATTGCCGGCTCCTAGCGTTCAGTAGCCGGCTCCACGGCCGGCTGGGCAAATATCGGGGCAAACAGCGGCGTCAGCAAGCGGTTGCCGCTTTCGCTCAGGTGGTCCATATCCACATAGCGCGGCACACCCGCGACGCTGCCGTGACAGACCTGTTCATCGCAAAGATAGGGCAGCGGGTCGAGCAACTGGACACCGCACTGGCTGGCCGCCTCGTCCTGCAGCGCCCAGACAAAGGCATGCCGCTGACGATAATTCTCGCGACTGATCGACACATCCGCCGGCAAGCCGCGCATCAGCGCACGCCCCACCGCCTTGGGCACATGCACCGGCATCTCTGGCACCGGGCGCAGCAGGTAGACCGGGCGCTGGCGAGCCAGGGTACACAGGGTATCCAGATAATGCTGGCGGAACTCGGCCTGGAAGGCCGGATCATTACCGGCACGCAGCTCGCTGAAATAGACCATCGGCCTGGGTGACGGATTGTGTGGATCCAGGTCCTGGCCGAAGACATAGGCACTGGTGCGGTGAATGAGGATCAGCGGCAAGCGGGGATCGGCATCAGCCAACTCCTGCGGCACCTCGCGCAACAGTTGCTGGCAGTCTTCGCGCTCCCCCTTGCCTGCCCAGCGAACGCCTTTGACGAACAGGCAGGCACTCTCGGCGCGGAAGTACAGGCCATCCTCGGCCTCCGGCAGTGCGGCAACAATGGCATTGACGATGGCATCGGCATGGCTATCACCGACTACCAGTGCCCGCACCCGCTCGCCACCAAATACGCAGCGGGCATCCGCCTTCAGGCATTCGTCCTGGCGGGGATTCTTGTTGTGACGCTGCGCTTCCACCTGCGCCAGGCTTTCCGGCAGACGATCGGGAAAGCCACTGCGACGCACCGCCTGCGCCGACAGCGCCACCACCAGCAAAGCCAGCAACAGCCAGCCCAAACAGGCCCAGCGGCTTCGCGTGGCCAGCCAGCGACGACTCGGCCCTTCGACCAGACGATAAGAAAGATCGCCAAGCAGCAGCGACAGCACGATGCCTGCCGCCACCCAGTACCCCAGGTGCTGGCGGTCGAAATACACCAGGCCTGCGACCAGTGGCCAGTGCCACAGGTAGATGGAATAGGAGCGCGTGCCCAGCCACTGCGCCAGGCGCGAGGCCGTCCACAAGGACTCGCGACGCGCCAGCAGGACAGCCGCTGCCCCCAGGGTGGGCAACAGCGCCCAGGCACCGGGCCAGGCGCGCCCGGCATCCAGCAGGGTCATGCTGAACACGATCGCCAGCAAACCGCTCAGCTCCATGCCACGCGCCAGGGCCGTTGATGGACTCCAGCGCTGGCTCACGAGGAACACGCAGCCGCCCAGCAACAGCTCCCAGGCGCGCGGCGCCAGGAGATAGAACGCCTTGTCCGGCGTCTCCAGGGTCCACCACACGCCCAGCGCCAGCGACACCAGCAGGGCCAGCACATGCACCGTCAACAGAGCGCGCCAGCTGGCAAAGAAGCGATGAAACGCCAACAGCGCCAACGGATACAGCAGGTAGAACTGCCATTCGACGGCCAGCGACCAGGTATGCAGCAGCCATTTCTCATGGGACGCCGCATCGAAATAGCCGGCCTCGGACAGATACTGCAGGTTCGCGGTAAACAGCACGCTTTCGCGCGCATGCCGCCCAAGCACCTGATAATCGCTGGGGATCAGCAACCACCAGCCCACCAGCAACACCGCAGCCACCAGCACCAGCAAAGCCGGGAGGATGCGCCGGGCGCGCGCCAGATAGAAGTCGGCCAGGTTGAAGCGCTGGCGTTGCAGGCCGCCTACGACGATACCCGCCATGAGGAAACCGGAGATGACGAAGAATACGTCGACCCCAGAAAATCCCCCGGAAAAACCTGGAATCGCGAAGTGATAGAGCACCACGGCAAGTACCGCCCAGGCGCGCAAGCCATTGATATCTGCACGGAAGCCCGCCTGCACCCGCGTGGTTGACGCACTCTTGGACATGATCCCACCGCTCCTGTCGCCCCAGCCGCCCTGCGGGCAGCCGGCCATTCCTGCAAAAGGGGGCGATATTAGCACTTTGCCCAACGCTGCCGTGCAGAGCGCTGCCGTGCAGAGCGCGGGTAAAATCATTAGACTTTGTCGCCTGCCGCTTCGCCGGCGCCATGAAGACAAGCGTTTCCCCATGAAGATTCTCGTCACCGGCGGCGCCGGCTTTATTGGTTCTGCAGTGGTTCGCCATCTGCTGCAGAACACCCCACACCAGGTGGTCAACCTCGACAAACTCACCTATGCCGGCAACCTGCAGTCGCTACCCGGAGCCAGCGAGAACCCGGCCTATCGCTTCGAGCAGGTCGACATCTGCGATGCCGAGGGTGTCGCCCGCGTACTGGCCGAACACCGCCCGGATGCCGTGATGCACCTGGCTGCCGAATCGCATGTGGATCGCTCCATTGACGGCCCGGCGGCGTTTATCCAGACCAATATAGTCGGCACCTACACTTTGCTGGAAGCCTGCCGGCAGTACTGGCTCGGCCTGTGCGAGGAAGCGCGGAGCCGCTTCCGCTTCCATCATATTTCCACCGACGAGGTATACGGCGACCTGGAAGGCACCACGGAGCTGTTCACTGAACAGACACCCTACTCCCCCAGCTCGCCCTATTCCGCCTCCAAGGCCAGCTCCGACCACCTGGTACGCGCCTGGCAGCGTACCTACGGGCTGCCGGTACTGATCACCAACTGTTCGAACAACTACGGTCCGTATCACTTCCCGGAAAAACTGATTCCACACATGATCCTCAACGCCCTGGCCGGCAAACCCCTGCCGGTGTACGGCGACGGCGCGCAGATTCGTGACTGGCTGTACGTTGAGGATCATGCGCGCGCCCTGGTAGAAGTGCTCACCCGTGGCCAGCCCGGCGCCACCTACAACATCGGCGGCCATAACGAGAAGCGCAATCTGCAAGTGGTGGAAACCCTCTGCACCCTGCTCGATGAACTGGTCACGGAAAAACCGGCCGGCATCAGCCGCTTTGCCGAGCTGATCACCTTCGTACAGGATCGCCCGGGGCATGACCGGCGCTACGCCATCGATGCCGGCAAGATTGAACGCGAGCTGGGCTGGCTACCCCAGGAAACCTTCGAGAGCGGTCTGCGCAAGACCGTGCAGTGGTATCTGGACAACCGCAACTGGTGGCAAAACGTCCTCAGCGGCACCTATCAACTGAATCGTCTGGGAGAACAGGCATGAAAGGCATCATCCTCGCCGGGGGCTCCGGCACCCGCCTGCATCCCATCACCCGCGGCGTCTCCAAGCAGTTGCTGCCGATCTACGACAAGCCGATGGTCTACTACCCGCTGTCGGTGCTGATGCTTGCCGGCATCCGCGAGATCCTGCTGATTTCCACCCCCGACGACCTGCCCGGCTACCGCAAACTGCTCGGTGATGGCAGCGAGTTCGGCATCCAGCTCAGCTACGCCGAACAACCCTCGCCGGACGGACTGGCCCAGGCCTTCCTCATCGGCGAACAGTTCATTGGCGACAGCAGTGTGTGCCTGATCCTCGGCGACAATATCTTCTATGGCTACGGCTTCAGCGCCATGCTCCGCGAAGCGGCCAGCCGCACCCGCGGCGCTACGGTATTCGGCTACCACGTCAGCGACCCGGAGCGTTTTGGCGTGGTGGCCTTTGACGCCCAGGGCAAGGCGCTGTCCATCGAGGAAAAGCCGGCGCAGCCCAAATCCAACTACGCGGTGACCGGCCTGTATTTCTACGACAACGACGTGGTACAGATCGCCAAGCAGGTCAAGCCCTCGGCGCGTGGCGAACTGGAAATCACCGACATCAACAATGCCTACCTGCAGCGCGGCGACCTGAATGTAAGCCTGCTGGGCCGCGGCTTTGCCTGGCTGGATACCGGCACCCACGACTCGTTGATGGAAGCCAGCCACTTCGTACAGACCATCGAAGCCCGCCAGGGGCTGAAGGTCGCCTGCCTGGAGGAAATCGCCTATCAGCAGGGCTGGCTGAGCCGCGAGCAACTACAGCGCCAGGCCTCCGCACTGGGCAAGACCGGCTACGGCCAGTACCTGCTGCGCCTGACTAGCCAGGAGCCACGCTCATGAAGGTGCTGGAAACCGTACTGCCCGGCGTGCTGATCATCGAACCGAAGGTATTCGGTGATGCCCGGGGGTTTTTCTTGGAAAGCTACCAGGCCGAGCGCTACCGGCAGCTGGGCATCGCGCACACCTTCGTGCAGGACAATCACTCGCGCTCGGCACGTGGCGTGTTGCGCGGCTTGCATTTCCAGCGCAGTCGTCCGCAAGGCAAGCTGGTCAGCGTCAGTCGCGGTTCGGTCTACGACGTAGCCGTGGACATCAATCCGGCCTCGCCGACCTGCGGCCAGTTCGTCGCCGTCGAACTGAACGACGAGAACCATCGCCAGCTGTGGATACCGCCGGGCTACGCCCATGGCTTTTGCGTGCTCAGCGACATCGCCGACTTCCAGTACAAGTGCACCGACTACTACATCCCGGAGGATGAAGGCGGCCTGCTGTGGAACGATCCGCAGGTCAACATCCCCTGGCCCATCGAACAACCGCTGCTCTCGGCCAAGGATCAGCGTAATCCGACGCTGGCTCAGCTGCTGGATGGCAACGCATGAGCGCGTGCATTCTCGTCACCGGTGCGCAGGGCCAGGTCGGTCATGCGCTGATGGGCCAGGCGCCGGAGCACCTACAGGTAACCGGCCTGGCTTCTACCGAACTGGACATCCGTGATCCGCTGGCCGTTGAGCAGTGCATCGCCCGCCTGCAGCCGCGCCTGATCATCAACGCGGCGGCCTATACCGCCGTGGACAAGGCCGAGAGCGACGCGGCGCAGGCCTATGCGGTGAACGCCGAGGGTGTGGCCAACCTGGCCCGCAGTGCGGCACGCCATGGCGCCGGCGTACTGCATATTTCCACCGACTATGTGTTCGCCGGCGACAGTCCGCAGCCCTACCGCGAAGACGCCCCGACAGCCCCTATCAATGTGTATGGCGCCAGCAAGCTGGCCGGCGAACAGCTGTTGCGCGAACTTTGCCCGCAGAGCCTTATCCTGCGTACCAGCTGGGTGTTCGGCAGTCATGGCAACAACTTCGTCAAGACCATGCTGCGCCTCGCCAGGGAGCGCGACGAATTGTCGGTGGTGGATGACCAGCTGGGCTGCCCGACCTCGGCCAACAGCATCGCCGCCGCACTCTGGTCGCTGAGTGCCAGCTACCTTGCCCAAGGCAGCCTGCCCTGGGGCATCTACCACTTCTCCGGCCAACCGGCCTGCAGCTGGCATGCCTTTGCTCTGGAAATTTTCCGCCAGGCCCAGGCCTGCGGCCTGTTGCAGAAAGCCCCGCAGGTTCACCCGATTGCCACGCAACAATACCCCACGCCGGCCAGGCGCCCGCAATGCTCGGTTCTAGACCGCAATCGAAGCCAAAAACTACTAAAGCTCGACGCACCTAATTGGCATATCGAACTGACGAACTGTTTGAAACAAATACAACAACAGACTGATCACGGAACATAATAAAAACCAGAGAAAACCTTTTCAAAACAAAATTCATGCAGCCCGATACACGCACACCGCAAAACATAAAACCCACCAACAACCGAGCACAACCAAAAAACCAAAACAACTAAAAATGAAAAATTCACTACCCAACAACCAAAGAACAGAATGAGAATGCAAATCTCACACCCACACTACAGATATAGCAAAACCATCCACCATATACTCTGTCTCGGATTCCTTATCCTGCTAAGCGGTATGTTCTGGCTACCTGAACGCCCAGACTATCATCGAGCATTTTATATCACGCTCGCACTACCGACATTCATAGCCTTAGTGATGGCACCTCGCAGAATTCCGCTACTCTTCTCAAATGGGATATTTTTAATATTTTTAATTTTCTCAATCTACTGTTTATTAAGCCTAACATGGTCCGGCACGGACAACGCACTTACATCACTAGCAAAACGCCCCCTCTACATTAGCCTGCTTTTTTTTGCAGTTACATTAATTGCCCTGCACAGTGAAAAAAATTTATACTCTGTCATCCTAACAGGCATGACCATCGCAGCAATCAGCGCAGCCTTATCAGTTAGTTACTTTATTTTTTTTGACACAACCGACCGACTCCCCGGCTATCGCGCCCTCTATAACCCCCTATTAACATCTCATGTGTACGGGATGTTTGCAGCCATGTGCATGGCACTATTTTTTCACACCAAAAGAAATCAATTGCCTTATACACTCCCTATATTTAGCGCGCTGTTCACACTAATAATTTTAACAGGATCGCGCACCCCTTTATTAGGATTAGCTGCAACTTGCACTTGGCTAGTACTACTGCAACGCAACCGTGTTGCCTATAACGTGCTGGCCAGCACTTTAGCAATTGGCAGCCTGCTTTTACTAGTTAACCCAGAAAGCATAACCAATCGAGGGCTATCTTACAGGCCCGAGATATGGCATCAAGCCTGGCTGCAAATACAGAATCACTTATGGTTTGGACACGGATATGACCATCCAATGATATTTTGGGTAGAGGGTATTTCTTACGCATTTGCCGACCCTCACAACATGGAGCTCGCGGTTCTATTCAGTGGCGGCATAGTAGGCTTGCTGCTTTGGTTGGCACTCTACGCAACCGCATTGGTATTTGCATGGCGCAACCGACAAGACCGCCTAGTTCTGCTAGCTTCATCTGCTCTAATTTTTGGATTTACCGCCGGCCTTACAGAGGGAAATGCCTTTCTGTCACGCCCCAAAGAGCACTGGTTTCTTATATGGATTCCTTTCTCTCTGCTTGCGGCAGCCTGGACAGTAAAAAAGGCAAAAAATTATGCTAAAGAAACTTGAACAGAAAATTCGCCCCCTACTACGGAAAATACGCGGAAAGAAAACAACACTAAAACTATACCGCGACCAAGAGCGTTTTCGTCTACGCTATCCAAGTTATGAAATTGGCGTAGGAACTTATGGAATGCCGCAAGTCCATGACTGGAACGAAGGAAGCACATTAAAAATCGGCAACTACTGTTCGATTGCAAATAACGTACAAATCCTCTTGGGCGGGCTACATCGCACTGACTGGATCAGTACATTTCCTTTCCCAGCTTTCATAGAGGAGTCATCCCATATAAAAGATTACGGCGGCAGCAAAGGCGACGTAATTATCGGCAGCGACGTATGGCTTTGTACAGACGCGACAATTCTTTCAGGAGTAACTATTGGTCACGGTGCAGTTGTAGCCTGCGGAGCAGTCGTAACAAAAGACGTAGAGCCTTACTCAATAGTAGCAGGCAACCCCGCACAACATATAAGATGGCGCTTCAGCGAAGCGCATCGAGATGCACTTTTGAAAATACGCTGGTGGGAGTGGCCCGAGAAAAAAGTACGCGAAAGCATCGAAGCATTGTGCAGCAACAACCTAGAGACATTCATTAAAATGCACCACCCCAAATAGTCAAATAAAATCCAGAAACAGCACTCTGCTACGGAAATCCTGAAGAAGACTTCCCGTTTCTGGTGAAATACGCCGATCCCGTTGCCTGAGTTTTCAGATGAAGCAGATGACCTTCGCCGACGCCGAGTACGCTGGTAAGCGCAAGGTAAGCGCTCCATAAACCCCGTCCTAGTGGACGGGGTTTGTTTTCAGGAAGCAAAGGCAGAAGCCGGCGAGCAGTTCCACGGCAGCAGCGCTTCGTAGTCCTCGACGCTCTGTGCCGTTGGCAGGCGTTCGAGGATGTGGCGCAGCCAGGCGTAAGGCTCTTGGCCGTTGGCCTTGGCGGTTTCGATCAGGCTGTAGATCTGTGCGCTGGCCGTGGCGCCCTTGGGCGTGTCGCTGAACAACCAGTTCTTGCGACCGATGACGAACGGGCGGATGGCGTTTTCGGCGTAAGCGCTTCGACTTCAAGTGCCCCATCGAAGTTATGGGTGAGGTGATGCAGAAGGCCATGACTATGCGGCATGATGCTCCAGCTTCAATTCAATGACCGTGTTGCACTCAGCTCCTGCAACCGCCAAGTTTTCATAACCCTGCAGCTTTCTATAAAAGAAAAAAACCTGAGACAAGCAAATAACATCTCTCTTAAAAGCTACCGCACAAAGCTCAACACCCAACCCTTCCAAATTAATAGCAATGGCATTGCGAATTTCCATAAACGCCTCAAGCGGCTGAGCAATCGGAAGCAATACTGTTGCAGAAAGCCTATTCCAAGGACCTCTAAACCTTCTAGTTTTTACAAAAAAACTATCTATGCTTTATCATTACCCGTTAAAAGGTCATGAACTAATGCCTTATCCAGCACAGCGCGATCAAACCCTTGAGCGCAAAAAACATAATAATCATCACCAGCAAAGCATTCTGAAAAAAGAGCCTCCACCCCTGTCAGGCTGCGCCAGCGACTATAGTAGAAAGACATTCGTTCACCTCATGAAACGCAAAATGCCACGCAGCGTCTTTCTATTCCACTTATGCAGTGGCAGTCCGGCCAATAGCTCCCTGGCCAGCTGCGGGTCGCTGGCCGCGCACTTGAGCAGCATGGAGTTGCGAAAACGTGCGCACACCTCCGGGTAGGCCGGATGGTCAGCGAACTGTGCATAGGTCTTCAGCACGTTATCGACCATGAAACGGTAGTTCTTGTAGGTGTTGGTCGCGTGTACCCGATACAACGCCAATACATCCGGCAAGATGTCCAGGCTGTAGCCAGCATGCGTGATCTTCAACTCGATCAGCAGATCCTCCAGACGAATCTGCGGGTCGAAGCCACCCACACGCTCCAGCGCCTCGCGGCGAAAAAGCAGGGTCGGCGCCGGTGCACCAGGTTTGCGATCGAGAAACACATCCTCGAAATCCAGGCTGCGCAGCGGCAGCACCTTGGGCAGCCCACGAGGCTGACCATGCTCGTCGATTTCCTGAATATTGCCCGCACAAATACCCACTTGCGGCTTGTCGGCCAGGTAGGCGACCTGCTTGGCAATCCGCTCCGGCAGCATGATGTCGTCGGAACCAAAGGGCGCAATCAGGCTACCGCGGGCACGCGCGATGGTCTCATTCAGGGTACGCGACAACCCCTGATTTTGCTGTACGCGGAAGTCGAAGCCATGCTGCTCCTGCAGGCGACGAATGCGCTCGACACTGTCATCCCGCGAGCCATCGTCAACCACCAGCAACTCGATATGCGCATAGCTTTGCCGTAACACGCTCTCGATGCTCGCCTCGATATAGGAGGCATGGTTGTATGAGGCAATGATCACACTGACCAGGGGCGTTTCGCTGGAAGGTGGCATCAGCCTCTCCTCGGCTTGAACAAAGAACAAAAGCGCTGCCAGCGCGAGGCAACCGGCAGGCTTGGCCAGGGCTCTTGTAATACAGCGGCCAGACGCTCGGCCAACTGCTCATGACTGAGCTGGCTGGCGACGAAGGCCTGACCGGCACGGGCCAGGCGCTCGGCCAGCTGTGGCTCCCGACGCAGACGGGCCAGGTGCTCACGCAACTCGTCCAGCGAGGAGTACAACAGCAGATGCTCGTCGTGCTGCAGGCCAATGGCCTCTTCCTCGCTGCCCTGACGCCAAGCCAGCAATACGCAGCCGCAGGCCATCGCCTCGAAGTTCTTGGCCATGTACTCGCCAAGGCCGACATCGGCACTGACGAAATAGCGGATGCGGTTGAGCATATGCCGATACTCCGCGCCGGGCTCGGTACGTAGCAGCTGCAAGGGCTCAAGCGCGGCCAGGCTGTCCAGCAGCGCCTTGCGGCCTGCATAGTCGCGGCTGGCAGTACGCCCGATGAAGCCCAGCTCGATGTCACGCACCTGTTGCTCGTTGAACAGCAGGTGCGGGTTGTAGCCCTTGGCCATGAACAGGGCATCGAAGCCTTCGCTACGCAGCCGCTCGGCGACCGAGGCACCCGTTACTACCAGGCGTGCAGCAGGCAGCTGTCGGTAGAAGCGGCTGAAGGCACCTCGCCACTTGGAGGTCGCCAGATAGTTCTGGCAGGCATCTTCTTCGTAGATCAGCAGGCCGGGCAGGCGCGCCAGCAAAGTTGCCTGCGCCACCATGTGCTTGAAAGGCAGATCGAGCAGGATGCGCTGGTAGCTCTGCAGGTCAAGACCAGCCAGATAGCGACGCAGCTGGCGCTGCTGCGCTTTGCCCAGCACATGCAGGTCGATATCCAGGTAGCGCGGCAGGCTCTGATAGACCGCAGACAAATCCGGCACACGGGCTTCGGCGGTCAGCACCAGCACACGCATGTCAGCCCCCAAACAGCAGGCGCAAGGCCTTGCGCAGGTAGCTCCAGCGCAAGGCCTGCAGGGGATTCAGGCGCAGCGCACGGGCGTAGAAATGACGCGCCTCGCCATGCGAGCCGGCATTCTGTGCGGCGCGGAACAGCGAAAGGTAGCGCTGTGCGGTATAGCGCCGGCGCAATGACTGGCAATCCGCGGGCAGGCTGGAAAACACCGCTTCCACCATGCCCAGCGCATACTCTTCGGCCTTGTCGCGGTTATGTCGCAGGCTATCGGCATGTTTGTAGATGCGCGCCAGCGGCGTGGCAAGCACCGCCACCGGAGCACTGACCAGCAGAAAGGCAAACACCGCGATATCCTCACCGCTGCGCAACTGCACCGGGTAAGGACGCTGCAACAGCAGGTCGCGACGAAACAGCGAACAACCATGCGAGATGCTGATGCGCTTCTGCAACAGATAGCGGCGAATCAATGCGCGCGGCCCGGCCGACGGAACCGCAGGCGGTACCCGCAGACGTTCGCGGCCATTGGGGTATACCGAAATCTGCGCGCCCAGCACCATGCCCAGCGCCGGCTGGACCAGCACCTGCTCACGCAGAGCGGCCAGGGCCCCCGGCAGCAGTTCGTCATCGGCATCCAGCAGCAGCACGTAGCGGCCTGCGGCGGTGGCGATACCCCGATTACGCGCTGCCGCAGCGCCGGCGTTGACCTGGCTGATCACCTGCAGTGCCGCATGACGCGCCTGATAATCGGCGAGCACGGCGGCCGTATTGTCCGTCGAGCCATCGTCCACCACGATCAGCTCGACGTCGTCGCTCAGTTGTCCGAGCACCGAATCCAGGGCACGCGGCAACAAATGGGCATAGTTGTATGCCGGGATGACAACGCTGATCAGCAACGCCTCAGAGCGAGTCATACCAATCCTTGCCGTCCTTAACCACGAGGATGTCCTCCATGATCAGGTATTGCAGGTCGGAGCCATAGAACATGTTCAGCGCATCCGTCGGCGAGCAGATCATCGGCTCGCCGCGGCG
>Ga0114983_1000457_pt1 | contig 17607 bp, 8 predicted proteins | sample Shrwel_input2_RT_FD_87182 | JGI IMG/M metagenome (GOLD analysis project Ga0114983, IMG submission 87182) | Subsurface microbial communities from deep shales in Ohio, USA - Utica-3 well 1 S input2 RT | ecosystem: Environmental > Aquatic > Deep subsurface > Shale gas/oil reservoir > Produced... | reverse complement strand
CGTACCACCAGCTGGCGATGTTGTCCCCCCAGCTCCCGGGGCCTCGCCTCCCGTGGGCAAGCTTGGTTGTTCTGCCGCCCGAAGCTTTTCGGCGTAGGCTGCTGCTGTTTCACGCTCGATCAACAGAGAAGACTCGGAAAGGTCAGCAAGCGAGTTTCGGCCAAATGAGAAGCCAAGGTAACGGTCGCCTTCTTTTCCGGAGGCGAAGCCAAAGTAGTCCTCAGACTCCACGCCTTGGGCAATGGCATTCCGAAACACCTGATCGTTAACCAGCCGTGGCAGGTAAAGGTAATGGCAGCTGTCCTGCCATACCTTAAGCGCGCTGATTTCAGTAACGCCATCCTTCAGGTACCAGTCTGAGAGCACTTTGCGCAAGTGGATGGGTGACCACTCGTATACCAGCCATTCTTCTTCTCGTAGCTTTTCCTCAATGCTTTTCACGAGATAGGGCGCAGTTGGAGGAACAGTCACTACCTCCCAACTGAGCTCCGGGCGGCCTTTCACAAAGTTCTCGACAGGTGCCATCAGCCATTTCCAGGTTTCCCGGATCAGCTGGCCAAGGCTTTGCCCTGCGGCATCTCGACTCCGCTCGGATTGCTTGAGGTGCGACAAATCCTGGTTGAGCGTCCCATTCTCGATATCCGTCACGATGGAGCGCCAGGCTAGGTAGATCCTGGTTTGTTCTTTTAGCCGTCCAACAACATCAAAGTCCGGAGCCAGGAACAGCAGGCGGTTTTGCTTCTGGCGGGGTTGTTCACCACGGTTACGGAGAATCTTCTCAGCCTGCCCGTAGGCCTGATTGGTCTCGGTTCGGCTATAGCCAGCATCCAGAGGGAGCACGACAAGGCGGGGCCCGGTTCCATAGTCATCTGGGACATCTGCAGACGGCGTAAACACGTGGATGCCCGCAAAGTGGTGGTTCTGCCCTCTGAAAAACTGACCAACGCGATCTTTCAGTAACGGAATCACGTCGTCCCGCTCACTGATATTCTGCTTGCGGCTCTCCATCTCACGGCGCAGGTTCGGCTTGGTGTCCAGCCAGTAGCGGTCTTGCTCTGCGTATAGGTAATGCAGCCGATCCCGCAGGCGCTTGAGCACATCCTCAAATACGCCAATGGTCTGGCCAGGCTGAACAGAGCCAAGCAGTATGCGCTCGGTCTGAACGCCACGGATCATTTCTGCCTGGGTGGAGGGAGCGCTGCCAAGGAAGATGGTTCTTGCTGTTCGACGTGCTGCTTGAACACCGCCAAATAGGGTGTGGTGGCCGTCGATATCGGCCGGTACCGACCTTGGGCCATCTACTTCCTTCTCAATGACGGGCTCCCAGCCTTGGGGCAGGTAGTGAATGCTCTTGTTGCGCACATTGGCGTCATCCAGGGGCAACGAGCCAGGCATGATCAAGGCGTCTCGGTTGCCGCCATTCCAAAGACGGTGGATGACGATGGCCATGTACTGGAGAACACCCCGAGTACGCTGGAATTTATCGAGCGTAGACCAGTCTTCATAGAGTCGGTCGAAGACCTCTGGGTGAATCGGGTAGGAAGAGCAGAGCCGATCATAGTATTCGTTGGACTGAGTCTCTACCGGGAATTTTTCAGCGTTTTGACGGTAGAAGTCCGAGAACTGGCGGCTGATGCCTTCAACTTCGGCCCGTTCACCAGAGCTCTCAAATAGCCGGCGGCGCACGATCTCGAATGCTTCGCTGGAGCCAACGGGCTTCCATACGGATTCCACCCGGGCAAAGTATTTCTCCAGTGAGTTCAGCGTCCGCTGGCCCATTGTGCCGCCCACCTCGAGCTCGGACTCTGGGAGTGAGGCCAGGAGAATGGCATTGGGTACAGCCTTCAGTGCCTCGGTCAGTGCCTGGATAAAGCTGATGTTGCTATCGAAGGTACCGCCTTTGTATTGCTTACCCAGTTCCAGCTGGCGGATGTACGCAACCAGCTCGTCTACCAGAATCACGCAGGGAGCTGCGCGGGTGAGCAGCTGTTTCAGGCTCTCCTTTCCCGGTGAGGTGCCATCTCGATCACTATCCGCGACCAGTGCGTAGCCCTCCTCGCCCAGGAGTTGCCAAGCCAGCTCGCCCCAAAGCGTGTTTACGGTGGTGGAACCGTAGGTGCGAACCTGGCTGGGTGACAGCTGAATGCCATCGATCACAGCCATACGTGCGGTAGGGAGCTCGGTAATGCCGGCTTCATCCAGCACCGGAGGAATACCCATCAGCTTATCGGTACTCACCTTGCGGCTTGCGAGGTGGTACACGGCCAACATGGTGTGGGTTTTACCGCCACCAAAAGCAGTTTGCAGCTGAACAACGGGGTCGCCGCCCTGGCCAGCGAGGCGTTGCGCGACAGAGATCAGGAGCAGGCGCATCCCTTCGGTAATGTAGGTGCGCGAAAAGAACTTCTCTGCGTTCTGGTACTCTTCCGGCGCAGTGCCAGTTGCTACCTGAGTGATGTCTGCAGCGAACTCAGACTGCTTGAACGTGCCCTCCAGAACATCTTTGTGTGGCCGGGCTATTTCGCTCCAGGGTTTCAGGCTCATTCCAAATACTCCTCTTCTTCGTCCAGCAGCTCCATGTCTCTGAACTTCTCTAAAATCAGTATCTTCCTGCTTTCAATGAAGTCCTCATATCGTTCTGGCTTCCAGAGGGCTTTCTTGCGAGGAATACAATGCAGCTCGAAGAACTCGTCATCTTTGTCTTTTAACCATTCGTGAGGAGGCTGGTCACTCTTGTCGCCAGCACCATTCACGTGGGCTGGCAAAAGCATGCAATTTGCCAGCTGGTCAATCTCCCACTTGCTGTAGCGTTGAACCATTCGGCCGGAGTCTTCGCTTTGCACCTTTTGGTTTTTAAGAATGCGTTGCGGGAAGATATGGTCTATCTGCGGCTCATTTTTTACGCTTGAGGCTTTGTATTCTGCGCCATACCAAAGATTGAAGAGTAGATGAATGTTCCCGCTGCCATACCCGCAGCGGTAAAGGAGTTTCTCTTCGCCAATATTCAGATTTTTTCCATAATCTCTGATGGTATTGAATACATGGCCGAGGTTGAACTGTTCATCTTTTTGGATAGTGATGATCAGGCGATCAATTAGCCCATCAGGTTGTCCGGAAAATGCGCCAGCAAGCAATGAGCGGAGCAGGTATTTGGGTAAGAAAACAGCCCGTTTCCAGTTGTCAGGGTAATGATAATAGGCGTAAACCAGCGGAATGAGCGCATTATAGGAGACAAGCGCTTTGCCGGAACGTATGTAGGTTTTCCTGACTACTTCATCTTTTACGAACCTCAGTGACTCGGCAATACCATCCCAGTTTTTGCTAATATCTTGCCTGACCTTTTCATCGCGTAGTTTTTCTACGTCATATTTCGCACCGTACCCTAGCAGTGTCGTGCTGAGCTTGATCAAAAAGTCACGGGTGAAATGGAATCGCTCGTTGTCGTTAATATCTTCCAGAAAATCCTCAAACTCGACATCTGCCTCAGTCCACTCGGTGGTCAACAACGTGAACATAAGATCAGATTTGCTCAGTTTGGTGCCGCCGGAGTTCGCCCTGATGAACACCTCGACGACATCTTCAAAGGTGAGTCCGTTGTTTTCGTAGGTGTTATCAAGCTCTTGGTAAAGCATGCTCCCTTCGTTATTGAACTCTCGCCATATTCGCTCGACGTTTACCGAAGCACGATCCTTGTCCTCAGAAGACAAGGTCACATCATGTTTTTGAATGAGCGCGGGAAGGATTTGCGATGGCAGGTTGTTGGTAAAGACTAAGTCCACCAGGGGCACCCAGGGCCAGCGGGAGGTTCTGGCATCCCGAAACTCGAAACGATAGCGCATGTCCTCGGTTGGATGAGAATCCCCACTGAGCAAATCAAAGTGGAGAATCTTTCCATCAATACTCCCTCGTAGTCCCAGGAACAGGCTTTGCAATCGTTGCTGCCCATCAAGAACCAATCGTTTCGGGCGGTCATGATTGTTTTGATAATGGGATTTAAGGTTCACCTTGCCGTCATTGTAGTTCTGTATGAAAGCGCGGTGTTTTATCTCATCACGGGTTTTCCAGGTAAGCATCGAAGACAGCGGGTACTGTCGCATGATGGAATCAAACAACCGTTCAATCTGATCTTCTTCCCAAACGAACTCTCGCTGGATATTGGGTAACCATAATCCACCGCCATCGGCATCGCGATTGTTGATATCCTGAACCATCGCTTTAATTGATTTGCTTGGCATTAGTTCGTGTCCTTTACTGCTTTCGATTCAGAGCGCTCGGATATTCACTGTAAACGTCAGAGATCCAGTCCGTGTTGTTCGCCCTTATGGCCGGTGTCGTGGGAGGCCTCGACAATGGCATGCCACGAACCGATCAGCTCGTTGTAGGCGCGGGCTTCTTCGGCCCACTTCTTGCGCTCGCACAGTGTGTACAGGTGATAGGCCAGTTGGCGGATGGCTTCACCTTTCTCGGGCATTTTTGCAAGGAGCTCGCCTGCGGCGGATTCGCCGTGGTTGTTCAAGCGGCGAATCATCTGGTGGCAAGCTTCCCATACTGGGGTGCGATCGTCTTTGGTTGGATCCCAATCAGATTGGTACTCAGACCATTTCAGCAAGCGCACCTTGCCGCTACCGGATTCAGCCACGCCGGCCGCTTTGACTCCATCCACCGTGGTGCCTTTAGCCTGAGCCAGTACGTTGGCTTCGCCGAACTGGCCGGAGCTCCAACCATATTGTTCGAACCAGCTTGAGCAGAACTGAGTATCCGCATCGAAACTACCAGAGTCCGGGCTCAGGTACTCGGTAATGGCTCGGTTGATCAGCACCAGCGCATCGTGCACGCTCATGCGAGTGCCGTCCTGGTTGAGTACTGACTCGTACTTGGAGTAAATGGCCATGCCCGGGCCGATGGCAGCCTGGGCCAGATCTACTGGGGCGATTGGTGTTTGGCCGGTTTCACCACCGATCATAGTTTCCAGCGCTTCGGGCATTTCCTCCCTGAGCTGGCGTTGGAAATCACGACGGGAAATTGATTCTGCGCTTGTTTCTCGCTTGCGACAGACCAAGACGATCGAGGAAGCCAAAGCATTTGTGCCCATACCAATTATTCGATGTGTCTGCTCACTCCGCATTGGCCAAGTTCCGTCGATGGAAAAGCCTGCTTGGATCACCGCCTCCAGAAAGGTGACCCAGCCTGTACTGGATGTGCTACCTTCCTTTGTCTCTGATTGTTTGAAAGCGTAGTAAATTGCTACCGGGAAGCATGGGTGGGACTGGATTGCCAAGTTGTGTATGGCTCGAGTCATTCCATCCATAAAGAATATTTCCGCTTTCTCCCTTCCACCATGTCGGTAAGCAGTTGCAACTAGCTCTTCATTCTTGGGAACTGCCATCGTGCCGAATAGAGACGGGTAAACATTCCGCAACGATCTGCGCATCCACACATAGAAAAAGTCGGACAAATCAGCGTACCCAATATTGTCGTAGTAGGGCGGGTCAGTGGAGATAACTTTAAGCTTGCTAATATCTTGGGCGGCAGCATCAAGCTGCAATGCATTACCTTCTGCGTCCGATGCCCCGAGTTTCAGTAAGCACTTTACTTGATATTCAAGGTTGGTGATGAACCCGCCGACCACATTCTCGAGAATGTTTGCCTCACCAAAGTCCCAAACCATTGGAATAGACTGCCGGGCAAACAAGTACATTATTTTCTCATTGCCTTGTCGCCAACCCGTCAATGAATTATTGAAATCTGCGCAACGGTCCAAACAGAAAGAGAGGTAAACTGCCACAGCCTCCCCGTAAGCAGTAGCGCCGGTCCCTCCTTGATCCAGTCCTTGTCTATCATTTGGCCAGCCTGCTGATGCAGCATCGGTTATAGCTTTCTGGCGGACTTCCTGCACAAGATCAGAGAGTGTGCTCAGGGCCAGCAGTTGACGGGGAGTGAAGAGGTCCCCCCACTCCGTGAGTCCGTAAGGGACACATGTTCCGCCTGTGAGTCTTCCTGGCACCTCTCCAGATGGTGCCCAATATGGTTCTGCTTGGTTGGCAATTGACTCCATATGATCGTTTGGAGAAAGGTAGACACGGCCACGCTTTCCTTCCGCCACGATAGCCATCAAGCGCTGCTTCATCCGACCTGCTTGGCCTTCAGCCTTGATGTACTTCCCATCGATTGGTGAACCGGATACCAGACAGCTGAAGTTGGCGCCACGCCCCCCAGCTTTGGTACCGTTCTTGGCTTCTCGGGGCGGATTACCAACGTTAACTTCAAAATGGTATCGGTCGCCATCGATTACAGGAACGACATAGGCTTCCCTGCCTTTTTTGGTAGAAAGTACAAAGCTAGATACTAAGGGTACTTTTACATGGCTGAAGGCTGGATTAGGACTTTTGACAGTTCTGGCCCACAGCCACGCAATGACCGTCAGCTCTTCGCCTTGATAAGGCTTCAGATCGGGTCGCGCTGCAACCATCTCTTTGGTAATTGATACCTTGGGATAGAGGTGTCCAATACGCTTGACGGCCTCTTCGTGCACCCAGTGGCCATAGCGACGCACATCTTCAGCTAGGCCTTTGACTCCGGTCCAATCTTCAAAAGCATCACTGGTAGCCGATTTTTTGGATTGTTTGTCGGATTCTGGCTTTGGCCCTACCGGTTTCTGCCCAGAAAATTTGGGAGGTATTTCGATCATCGATTTGTTAATCATCACTGCGACCGGGTTAAGATCGCTAGCATAGCTTTCCAGTCCCAACCGTTGGGCTTCCAGTGGAATGGCTCCGCCGCCGGCGAAGGGGTCGTGGAACGCTGGCAGGTTTTCTGGGTTAAACAGTTCGGCAGCTTGCGGGTGGTTACGGTTAAGGCGGCATGTTTCACGCCAGCTTTCCCTGATGGCCTCCCTGGCTCGATTTAGCACCTCTTCGTTGTTGGTGTTTTCCCACTTCACCAGGTCGCGGATGATCTGGAACAGCTTTTCGCGCTTGAGCTCCGCCTCTTTTTTGTTCACCCCATAGCCTAGCTCGTGCTGATAGCCTGGGTCGCTCACCAACTGCGCAAACAGAACGGCCCGCGCGGCGGCCAAGGGCCTCCGAGCCCACCAGAGATGAATTCCTCGTGGGTGCGGGCCGATGCCAGGCATTTTTTCATGTGCGCATGCAGCGTTGATATCATCCAGTGGCAGAGCTACTTCGATAAGTTTCTTTGGTAATTTAATGTTGGTCATGAATATTCCTACTTCCAGGTTGCCGGGCGCTGCAAAGTGACACCATCGGCAGTGGTAACGGTCTCAGGCAGCTGGCTAGTCTGTACCTTTTTTCTGCTGATCTGAAAAGCAGTGGTTGCGGCCTGGCTAAGCTGGTTGGAGTTTCTGCCCGGCGGCTGGGCAATCACAATTTTTTTGTCAGGAAAGCGCTGGCGTACAAGCTGTACGGGCGTGGTCAGGTCGCTGTCTGCAGAGATGATCAAGGCGGTATCAAAGTTGTCATCGAAGGCGTCGGCGATAAGCTGAACCGCAATATTTACATCGGTCATCTTTTCTTCATAGTCCGGCCAGCTGGCCCCACAGCTCCGACACTGACGGGTTTTCCGCAAGTAGTGCCCATGGTGAATCTGCAGGTTGTTGCGCGTGAGCAACGCATCAAGATAGTCGTCTTGCCGCTGTTTATCGGCGTGGTTGTTACCAACCAGTCTTAGCCGAGCTGTAAAATAGTGGGTGGCTTCCAGCGTTTGGCCGGCGATCATGAGTGCTTCTGAAAGCGCTTCAAGATCAAGCCAGTAATAACGTTTCCAACCCTTGTTCTTAAGGCCAAAATACAGGTTAAAGCCGTCGATGTAACTGATCACCCGGCTCATAAAGCGCTCCAGGCTGAGTTGGAAAAGACTTGACAAGGCTGGGTGGAGTAACTAGAGTTTGCCTCGTAAACCCCGCTAGCGAGAGCATCGCTGGCCCGACGCCACCCTTGAGGTGGCGTTCTTCTTTCTACACCCCCCAAACGAAAGCTTCCCAGAATCACTGGCTCACCCCTTTTTCGGCCTTGTCGAGCAGGTACTTCAGTTCATAATTCACAGACGGAACGCCGAAATCTGGCTCAGTCGTAAATGGATTCTTTACATAGTAAGGGCCTTCGTAATCGTCCCCATCAACCAGCACAATGGCCAGCCAGAATTTGTCTGCCTGGTTGAGGGCATAGAGAATCTCGTTGCGACTCACTGTGATCACTTCCTGGCCCTTCGCTCGGCCTTTTACCTCGATGTGCCGGTCTTGAGGCAACGAGCCATCGGGTAAGGTAGCGGGGCGAGCCGTGATGTCCCAGCCGCATTTCTCCGCAGATACGTCTTTGGTGGCGTGACCAAGGGATTCCTCATGCCGAATGACAGCCTGCATGGCAACTTGCTCAATACGAGCGCGGGCCTGGGCATCAACCGTGACTGTGGTTTCGCCCTTGCGCATAGCTAACAGCCCTTGGGGTATGACGAGCGCACCGCCGATAACGACTGGTGTACTGGAAACAACGCTTTTCATGGCTTCCAGCTCGCGCTTTCGCTGGGCAAGGCGTTCGGTAAGTTCATCCACTCGGCGGCGAGCCATTTCGGGCTGCATGCGGGGCTGCTTTCCAGCGGCTACATCATCACTGAGCTTGATGTAGCGATCTGACCAGTAGTTGATTTCCTTAACCAGTCTCTCGTTAACAGCGGCTAGAACCTTGTCTGCTTGTCGCTCACGGCGAGTTTTTACTTCCTGATAGTGCTCCGGAACCAGCTTTTGAGAGGCATGGTGCAGGGCCAGCGCTTCAAGATTATCCGTTATCCAGGCAGCATTGAGAATGTCCTGGATCAGTTTGTGGTCGTAGTTATCGATCGGCTGAAGATCCAGGTGTGGCGCCCAGCCTGCATGGTGGGTATCGCCCTTCTCATCAATTTCAACGAACTGCAAGCGGCGAGATGCGATGACAGGTTTCCCATCGCTACTTTGATGTTCACCCTCGCGGATGCTGTGGTCCACCATAAACAGGACTTTCGGTTCGATCCCGTCGTCACTGGGATCTACCAGTACGGCACCCTGTTTCAATTTGCTTCGATGGGCGGACAGAACCAAGTCTGTAGTAGCAGCCATTAGCGGGTGGTTGGGGTGAATCAGGTCAGCCATTGGTTTGCCAGACACACGGATCAGCTGCTTTTCAAAGCAGATACGCTCGTATTTTTTGAGCACCGGTGTGCGGCTTTCCCCGATAATCCGGTCTCGCTCGCGGATGGCTGCGGGCACATGACGTACCTCGTAGCGCCCCGACTCTCGTTGGCGCATCTCACCACTCAACGTCTGGAACGCTTCAGTGAAGAAGGCTCGGATGAAGTAGGGCTGGAGCTTGCGCGCCTCGGCCTTTTCCATCTCCTCCTTTACCGCGTAAAGATCCTGCAGGGACATGTGCTGTTCAACCAGCGCATTCCGCTTAAGGATTTCCTTGAGGTGTTCGGTATCCAAGGCACCATCAATGACCTGATTGAGCTTGGCTTTAACCTCGGGGGACTCGCCGTAGCGAATGGCCTCGACCAATAGATCCTTGAGGGATTGATTCTCGAAGGCTTCGCCAAGAATGTCGAAGACCTTGCCGCCCAACGCCTGTTTCTCGACCTCGAGTTTGTCGAACAGCTTTTTGAAAACCTCGCCTTCACGGGTTTCGTTGGCCACAAGGTTCCAAAGATGGCAGACCTCAGTTTGTCCGATCCGGTGAATACGACCAAAGCGCTGTTCCAAGCGGTTGGGGTTCCATGGAAGGTCGTAGTTGACCATGAGGTTGGCGTTTTGCAGGTTAACGCCTTCCCCTGCAGCATCGGTGGCTACCAACACCAATACCTCGGGGTTATTGCGGAACTCTTCCTGGGCCTTACGGCGGTCATCCCGGTTGGTTCCACCGTGAATGGTGATCACTGCACCAGGGTCTCCCAGCATGCCGGAGATGCGGTGCACCAGGTAGTTCAGGGTGTCCTTGTGCTCGGTGAAGATAATGAGCTTGCGGCGACTGTCACTGGCGGTGTACATCTCGGGACGGTCTTGCAACAGGTGGGAGAGCTCTTCCCATTTCTTGTCGTTGCCAGACTGCACTACCGTCCTTGCCTGATATTCCAGATCCTTGAGGATCACGATTTCAGCTTCCAGCTCCGGAATGGTCTCGGCAGCTGTGGCCTGGTCTACGACCTGCTCAGAGAGGATTTCGTATTCTTCTGCACTGAGTTCATCGTCTTCCAGTTCGTCGATGTTGTCCGGAATGTCGAGCTTCTTGGTGACCTGGTACTCTCCAAGAGTCTCAGCAATGCCGTTGTTCTTGGCCTGTGAAACCGACTGGCCCCGGGCAACGAGCTTCATCTCTTCCAGACGGGATTCCAGACGTTTGCGCCGGCGTTTCAAGGACTGGTAGATGGCTTCGGGACTGGAGGCTAAACGACGCTGCAGCTGGGTGAGGGCGAAGCCTACGGTGCCTCTGCGTTTACCATCCAGATTATCCGCCCGGTTCATTTCGTTGCGGACGTAGTCGGTGACCTGTGCGTAGAGTTCTGCCTCAGCATCAGACAGCTGATAGTTGGCAGAGTAAGCTCGACGTTCCGGGAATAGGGGCGTGCCATCAAACTTGAGCAGCTCTTCCTTGACCATGCGGCGCATCATGTCTGAGACATCGACCTTGTGAGCGCCTTCTCGGAACTTGCCGTAGAAGCGGTCGCCATCGAGCAGCGAGAGCCAGATCTGGAAGTCTTCTTCCTTACCGTTGTGAGGTGTAGCCGTCATCAGAAGGAAGTGTCTGGTGATCGAGCCCAGCAGCTCTCCAAGCTGGAAACGCTTGGTTTTATTGACCTTGCTGCCATAGTAGTTGGCCGAGAGCTTGTGGGCTTCGTCTACGATGATCAGATCCCACTCAGTGTTCTTGAGCTTCTCCTGGAAGTCTTCATTGCGGGATAGCTGGTCAAGGCGACAGATAAGCAGGTTGGCTTCGTCGAAGTAGTTGCCAGAGGCGCACTGTTCCTGCTTTTCGCGGCTGAAGATCTCGAACTGAACGCCGAACTTCTCCAGCATTTCGTCTTGCCACTGTTCGGTTAGCCCACCTGGGGAGACTATCAGCACCCGCTTGGCATCAGCTCTCATTAGCAGCTCGCGAATGAGCAGGCCCGCCATGATGGTCTTGCCTGCGCCCGGGTCATCGGCCAACACAAATCGCAGAGGTTGGCGGGGTAGCATGGACTCGTAAACTGCTGAGATCTGGTGTGGTAACGGTTCGACGTTGGAGGTGTGAACCGCCATCATGGGATCGAATAGAGCTGCCTGGGTGATTCGGTAGGCTTCCAGGCCTAGCTTGAAGTCGGCGCCCGGTGCATCGAATGCCCAAGGGCGACCCGCCTGCGCCAATTCAAGGCGGGCTTCATCGGAGCGGAACACCATCTGCTCGTTGAGTCGGCCCTGGCTGTCTTTGTAGTAGATAGTCAGCGCATGCTCGCCAACAGGCTCGATCTGCACAATGCGCACGACTTCGTCGCCCTGGATGCCTCTGACCTGTGCGTCTTTTTTAATGTCTTCCAGTTTGATCATTCAACGTCTCCCCAGTCCCTGGTGGTTTTGCCCATGGTTCTTCTCGCTCTACCGGCCGGTAGGTTAGTCGCAGATGAGTCATAGCCCGGGGCCAGATTCAGGTTTTCCACACCGTACAATGTTGGTTGATTGCTCAGCCAAAGATGATATTCAGGTCCTTCTAAACTATGTTCTGCCGAGCAATCTACATTCCACCGGCGCAAAACATACCCTGCAACGGCAGCACGAACCTGAACGTTTAGTTGTCCACCCTGCATACCATACTCGTATTCAATCGTTTCCGGGTGCGTCAGTTTTGGGTGGGGAACCAGATGCATGTCCACTATTCGATTCCACTGGATATCAGCGTCTTTCGTCTCCTTGGATCCGAAGTTTGTATCTACCAGTGGGCAGACATCGCTGATTCGGTTGATAACAAAGTCGCTGAATTTGTCACGGAAGCGATCATAAGCGCGAACGTGCCACCTCAAACCATTGTCGACAAGCGCATGAGGAACTATCTCCCGCTGGGTTGCTCCACTGCTAAGCGACCGATATTCAATCTTTAGTGGGATTCCGTGGTAAATCGCTCGACTGACGGCAGAAATCTTATCCAGATGAGGCAGGTTAAGCTGGGTTGGGGTGTCAGTTGGGATTAAAGCCTGATGGGTCCCAAGGTAGTCATCACCCAGACCCTGGCTCAGGGCCGACAGTGCTTGGCTTTGTGAACAGGTAAATAGCGGAGAGAATCCAGTGGTGGCGTTATAGATCTTAGCTTTCGTATCGTATTCGAGGTTGCCCGGGGCTGCTTCTTTATATAGAGAAAGATCCCGCGTTGCCGCAGCCGCTTTTATTCCAAACCGTTTGACGAGATCAGCGCGGGAAACTTCGCCCAAAAACCTGAGCTTAAAGTCAACGTGAAAAAGCCGCTCTCTCTGAGTCTGGCTAATGTCTTCCAGTCCATTCCTGCGCACTTTTCTTCCGTTTAGAAGTCAATGTGTACCCTGAAGATCCAGATCCCATTGTGCCATAGCCGACTTATTTTGAAACTGTGTGGTCATCAAAAAGAAGTGTATTTCTGTAAGGACTACGTAGGAGCATCTATCGAAAGATATTCTTGCTGCACTTCTGGAAATCTAAACAGCGCGAAATCAGTCTTACATCCTTATAGGTAAGAGGAGATCTCAATGACCACACCCCTCGCTTTCAATATCTGGTAGCTTTCTTCCGGATCATCATCCCTCATCACACGCAGATCATTCTCCTGATGGGCCGGGGCTAGTTTCTCCTTTTTTCGAGAACGAATCTTCAGTGGTGGTGCGGCCGGCTCTTTCTCTCCCAGGTGCTTTATATGAGCCACCAGCTCAAATAAATCATCATTCGGGCGCTCCGTCAGAGCCTGCGATGCAACAGTGGGAGCAATGTCCTCTCCAATACCCATCTGGACCAATATTGTAACCAGGCAATCTCGCTTGGAGCCTTTAGCTTCAGCGGGGCTCTCCTGTTCAAATGACTCAAGATGAGCTGCAGACTGCAACGAGCTTTGAGCCCGGAGAGACTCTCGGGGAACATCGAGATCGGCATACTGGAGAATCGTTGCCTCACGACCACTCCGCAAAGCGGCAATCATTGGATGAATCATGGCAAGCTCTTCTTGATAGACCTTGTTTACAAGAGTCCGATCAATCACTTCCCTGCCAGCGACGACAGCTCGCGCCTGGCTGAGGTAAAAAAGAGCAACAGCGATGTGCGCAATTCCTTGCGTATACTCCCAGAACAAATCCATTATTTCCTGGCTCAGGGGAGTGGGGCTTTCAAACCACTGAAGCTTCCATAACCGTTTGAAAAATCGCTCCCACTCTCCATCAGCCCCCTCATTCTCAGCCCGTGCAAACCGTCCCCAGTCCAAACTACCAAATTGTGCTGCTCGCCTTGCCGATCGCATGGTTGGCTGGAAAAGCTCCAAAGCCTTTGGCGTTCCGATGAAAAGAACCGGAACCTTGATGACGTTAGTCAGCGTCACGAAGAAATTGAGCATCTTTGCCGCCCCGCCTGACCGGGACTTCTCCAAGTGCTGAATTTCATCAATGGCAAGAACACCGACTGAATGTAATGCTGATACTCGGGCGATATCCCCAAGCATGGACTCCGCCGAAGACCGGCTTTTTACATAGAGGGCCTGGTAATCCGTACCCAGCGCATCATCGACAGCCCGGAAAAAATTGGTGCATAAATTCTTTACCGAACCGTCATGAGGGCACTCCACTTTCAGCCAGACCAATTGGGCATGTTGGTATTCTGGATGATAAATTGCTTGCGGGTAGGTTTTCAGGATTGCTTCTACTGCCGTGGATTTGCCGGTGCCGGAACACCCGATAATGGAACTCACGAGGGCCTCATTCCCGGCATTTCGAACGATCGCATTAAAATCGGTATGGCCAACGTCGTCCAAGTTACGTTGATAGTCCGGAGTCGCAATGTTTCGGCTCAGGTAGCCGCGACGAATCATGCCGGAAATCATCTGCTCTAATTGGAGATGGGATTTCGTTGGGTATAGGAATTGATCCAGAATCCTCATCATGGCATGGCGACGAATATGGGCTGGCAATGCCTTTTCAGCCTCGTCGACTTTTGGGAAACGAGCCAGCATCCTCGCTGTATCCTGCGGCGAATTAATGGGTGGCAGGGCATTGATTAAGGGCTGTCCTTCGTATTCCCGGATTTCTGCTTCCCGATATTGTGCCAGTGGCAGTTTAATCATCTTCATCCTCCAGGAAGGCATCCATGTCCGGGTAATCGAGACTGTCGTTTGATTGGATCTTATTAGAGCGGAACGGCACCACATCCGCCGGACGGTCACGATTCCAACGTTTCTTATATTTGATTCCGCTGCGATTTCGCTCAACCTCTTTTTCTGTGGCTCGGTTCTGCCGTATGCCCCGAAGTCGCTCAGAGTCAGTAAGGGATGGTTCACTAGCTTTCTGCCTCTTCTTCGCGTTCGAAACGATCGCCTCAACCGCGGATAAGGCATCCGGCTTCTGATAATCCTCCGCTTGTTTGGCTGTAGCTTTGGTGCGATTCATGTCTTTCAGTATTCCTGAGGCCTCCACGAAGCTCATGCCTTTATATCGCCGACTTCGGTCCGAAAGCTCGCATACCCAGTAACTTTCGAATTTGGAATCAGGTCTCAGATAAACTGTGTCAGTCCGTCTCGGGTCAAAAGCGATTTCAACTCTTGAAGGGCGGTTCGGGCGAATGCGATCAAACCAGCCTTGCGCCAGCCCCTCCTGACAGGTGTATACAAGCCCTTTGAAGGTGATGCCAACCTGTGACACCGTTCCACTCTCATAGGGCAGGAGATTAATGCGGGCCAAGTCTTCATCACAAGAGCGAAGCTGGCCGGTACGGTTTTGAATTCCCCAGTTCCATAGTTCACGCGGCACTGCGGGCAGGTCCGTTGGCATATCAGGTGCGAAATCATAACCTTCAACAACATGCTGGGTGTTGTAGATGACGACGAGGTTAATCAACATTTGTGTGAACTCAGAAAGGTTAAGTTCAGCATCCAGCTCGAAGCGTTTTCCGGTACGCTTTTTCCCATTCACTGGCTCGACTACCCCGCCAACATAGGGCCGAAACTTACTCTGAATGGTGTTGAAAAATCGCTCACAGATTGCTTTGTCATCACCGCGATAGGCGCGTGAATTGCTCAATTGAATGTTGAATCTGTTAACCAACACATCCGCTTGTTTGTATAGAAGCTCACCGCGGTCAGCCATGATAGACGCGGGAAGGCCGAAACTTGGCCAGTCTTCTTTACTGATAGCTATCCCATAACCTCGACAATACGTTGTTTTATCGCTGAAAGCGTTACCAAGAGCTACCATTGCTGCAACCCATGAGGGATTCTCAAGACCCACATACATTCCAACAACCATACGGCTGAATACATCTTTAACGAAATACAAAACCGGACGGCCAATGATGAGAGCAGGATCGTCTTCTGCTACCAAATAGAGATCCGCTATGGTCGCGTCTATTTCATACCGGGCTCCCGGGCCGAAGTTGAGATTGCCTGAGGTGCTGGTCAAAGCCCGTTTATCTTTTTGATAAATGCGGCTTGGAGTCCGAGTCCTTACCACATCAGGCTTCCGGTAATTCGTTTCATAGAAGTACCGGAATTGCCTCATCGTGGGCATACTTTTCTGTGTTGCCGAGGGATAGCGCGCTTTAAAAAGACCGACTGCCTTGTCTTTTGCGGCAGTCAAAGGAACCTTCTCACTGGTTAGATAAAAACCATCGAGCGCCATCCGAAACAGTTCAGCAATTTCCTCTGTGACTGGCACTCCCACTCCGGGCGTAACTGAACGTTTTGGACCAACCTTTTGCTCCACCTCACGTCTCGGACGCCCTTTGGCCCCGCATTTGTGGTAATCGGGTACCAGGGCATTCGGAGCCATTCCCCTTTGCCAATATCGACGAAGTTGTCGAGTGATATATAACCTTGGCTTATCGGTGGATTTAAGGTGTTCTTTTATCAGCCGATTGCGTTCGTTTTTAACCAAAAGTGATTGGTAGTGTTCCAACAATGGACTGATCGTGGCCCAGGCTTCATCACGTCTTTGGGCGCCGATGCTGCGATCCTCGACACTCGGCATCGGGTAGGGGTCGGAAATGGAGTCATACCCAGCCGAACGGAGCTCGTCTTCTGACATTGGGAAAGGCCAGGCCTTGTCACTGTCGACGTCGATCAGCATCAAATCTGAGAGGTGTTCCAGAACCACACGATATCGCTTGCCGGTCGAGGGATCCTGGAATACTTGGTTAAGAAGCATTGTTCACCTCGCTGGCGAACTCTGGCTTTCTGAGAGTCAGGTCTCCGAATTTCCAGCTGTGAAATGCGTTGTTCAGAGGGGCCTTTATGAAACGGTGGGCTACAGCGTATCGAAAGATACTCAAATGGAATCCGCGATCGACGCTATATTGGTCATCAAGCTTCGCGCAAAGCCGTGAGATCTTAGTTCGCGGATGCGACTGAAGCCGATGGTAAAGATCCTGCACATCTGAATAATCCACCTCTTGATGTGCCGCCATATCCGGGGATAGATAGGGCTGGATCCACAAAAGGTTTTCTCGCATCCCATCTGTGACTTCTCTCTCTGTGAAAATCTTCCATTCCACACCACGAGTTTCCCAGTAGGTTTTTTCAATCTGGAGCTTCTCCATCACTCTCAGCTTGGATAGCTCCGACGACGATTTCACTGCAATCGCCAACCGATGGCCCGACGAGAAGTCGACTAATAGATCCGTTGAAACCACCGTTAATCTGCCATGCATCTGGGGATGACGGATTCCCAGTCGAGCACAAATGTCGAGGGTATCGTCTATTGGCAGGGGGTATTGTTCACGGATATCGGTCGTTTGCTCGAACTGATCGAATACGAGGAATGCTAGTAGTTCTATACCGGAGAGCAGATGATGAATCCGGCCTACCGAGGCACTGCGGATTCGAACGCTCTCACCTAAGCTACTGAGCTCATGAACCTTGATGAAAGGTTCATAGTCTGTGCCCGATCCCAGACCACGAGTTTTCAACAATTTCTCGTGTTTGGGATCAAGCGGTTTATTGGCATCTGTCATAAAAAAAGCCCCCTGCTCGGTTGAGAATAGCAGGGGGCTTGTTTTGATCAAACTTTAATGTAAGTCATCAAACATTAATGTAATTTATCAAACTTTAATGTCCTCTGACAAGCATTGGCGAACACATTCACGAATTATTCCACCGTCACACTCTTGGCGAGGTTTCGTGGCTGGTCCACATCGGTGCCTTTGAGCACGGCCACGTGGTAGGACAGCAGCTGCAGCGGCACGGTGTACACGATCGGTGCGGTGATTTCATGCACCGGCGGCAGTTGCATCACGTGCACACCTTCTTCCGGCTTCACACCGGCGGACTTGTCGGCGAACACGAACAGTTCGCCACCCCGCGCACGCACTTCTTCCAGGTTGGATTTGAGCTTTTCGACCAGGTCGTTGTTGGGCGCGACTGTCACCACGGGCAT